>ENA-OZGA01000622-OZGA01000622.1-human-gut-metagenome-genome-assembly--contig:-NODE-622-length-14156-cov-4.669527_pt1 | contig 14156 bp, 13 predicted proteins | sample MGYA00245112_ERZ653649 | MGnify/ENA primary metagenome ERZ653649 (study PRJEB26926, sample SAMN06165071) | human gut metagenome | biome: ENVO:00009003; feature: ENVO:2100002; material: ENVO:00002003...
TACACTTATGCGATCGTCGGCAGCGTCAGATGTGTATAAGAGACAGCTATTATAAGAAGTGTAGAAGGAATCTACGATACGTCAGAGATGCAAGTCGTTCATAAACCCCTCGAACACCCCTATCTTGTATCTTTGGCAAAGGAGAGTATTATCATCCCCCGGTAATACTTACAGAGAAAAGAACTGGCTCCCCTCGCCGGTTCTTTTTTTGTATTTCTACAGTTCTAAATGCTATATTTTTTTTAGTTCCTCTAGGTACTTTAAATAAGGCATACGTCAAAAACTGCACTGTTAGGGTGCTGATTGACATTTTTTTTCTTTCGTGTAATAATGAGGTTGGTGAAGAGAGAATACTCTCTGGTGAATAATTTTTGGAGGTGAAAGACATGCATGTAATTACTGATGAATGCGTAAAATGCGGTTCCTGCGCTGGCACTTGCCCGACTGGTGCTATCGAAGAAGGCGAAACCAAGTACGTTGTAACTGACGCTTGTGTTGACTGTGGTTCTTGCGAATCCGTTTGCCCGACTGGCGCAATTGTTGCTGAATAATAAGCAGTTAACCTATGGAAAAAGGAGACATGTATTTGTCTCCTTTTTTCGTATGTGCAGAACTTCACAATTTCCGACTTTGCCTCCTTCGCAAGATCGATGAGTAAGTGCTTTGCACTCCTGGTTTTAGGGCAAAAGGCCCGTGTCCGCTCACCAAGGGGACTACGGGGGACTACAGCTGAGGCCTATAATTGGAACAACGATACTTTTTTCGGGCAAGGCGGCAGCACTGCTACGTCGATTGACGATGACGCCGATAACACGTGGGGAGGACGTGCTGGTCCAGCGATAAGGACCGCTCCTCCCGTGCATACGTTGCATTCCCCTACGTTCTATGATAGGATAAAGGCGTTGGTTCCACTCTTTTTAGCAGGAGGTAGCAGTGAGAATCCTTTGGATTGCATTATTTTTGACAGCCTTTGATCAAATCAGTAAATATCTGATTCGTCAGTGGATGGTACTCCATGAATCCATTCCGGTTATACCGGGATTTTTTCATATCACCTATATTTTAAATAAAGGGGCTGCTTTTGGCATAATGGAAAATCAACGCTGGATTTTTTTAGCCATTGCCATTGCCTTGTTTATCTTGTATTTCTGTATACGCAAACGCTTGCCGACGTCCTGGATGGTCCAATGGGGCTCAGGACTCTTATTAGGAGGCGCGTTGGGAAACGCGCTGGATCGGTTTTTGCGGAGTGCTGTTACGGATTTTTTCGATTTTCAAATCTGGCCTATTTTTAACATTGCCGACATTGGCATCGTTTGTGGTGTAGGCCTGTTATTCTTGTATTGCTGGACCAATGGTTCAGAGTCATGAGGTGTCTATGGAAGAAAAGACTTTATGGGCTAGTGAGAAGGATGAAGGGAAACGGCTTGATGTCTTTCTGACAGAAGCCATGGATATTTCCCGTAGCTTTGCGACACAACTGATTGCAGACAAACATGTTCATATAGGCGATAAAAAAGTAAAGCCCAGTTATCGCATGAGTCGTGGCGACACCGTCGTCGTAGCCTGGGAAGCACAGGAAGAATTACGTGCTGTGCCTCAGGATATTCCTCTCGACATCATTTATGAAGATGCACACATCATCGTCATCAACAAGCCGCGGGGAATGGTCGTCCATCCGGCGCCAGGTAATCCGGATGGAACACTTGTAAACGCCTTATTATACCATTGTCAAGGCGAACTTTCTGGCATCAATGGCATTATCCGGCCAGGTATCGTCCATCGCCTGGATAAGGATACATCAGGCGTCATGGTGGCTGCAAAGTCGGATGAAGCACATCGTGGTCTGGCTGCACAAATAAAAGCCCATACGGCCCATCGGACGTACTGGGCACTCGTACATGGTAATATTGTTGAAGAAAAGGGCGTTGTCGAAGCGCCTATCGGACGCCATCCTAAAGATCGAATCAAGATGGCGGTAACCTTTAAGGGCGGCCGTGATGCCATTACGCATTTTACTGTCATAAAACGCTATGGCGATTTGACGTGGGTCGAATGTAAGCTCGAAACGGGCCGGACCCATCAAATCCGCGTGCACATGGCTTATATCCATCATCCCGTTGTCAACGATCCTTTATATGGCTATAAAAAAGATGATTTTCCTATTGACGGGCAGGCGCTTCATTCCCATGCGCTAGACTTAGTCCATCCCATTACAGGAGAAGCCATGCATTTTGAAGCGGCGACGCCGCAAGATTTTCTCGATTGCCTGAAGAAGGCGGAATCGCACTAAGGAGGAGCGAACATGTGGAAGATAAAGACCGTCCTTATGGATGATAAGGCCATGGGGCGAGCCATTCGCCGCATAGCCCATGAAATCATCGAGCGCAATAAGGGCCTCGATAACATGCTTATCGTCGGTATCCACACGCGGGGAGTCCCTTTGGCTAAACGCCTTTCACGGGAGCTCAATGCCATTGAAGGAAATCATGTTCCCGTATACGACCTGGATATTTCGGCGTATCGTGATGACTACAAAAAAAGTACGATCAGCACTGTTAGTAGCGAGTCAAAGCGATTCGATGCTGATGGAAAAACGATTATTCTCGTTGACGATGTACTCTTTACAGGCCGGACAGTCCGGTCGGCGCTGAATGCGATTATGGAATTAGGTCGTCCCCGGTTCATCGAGCTGGCTGTCCTCGTTGATAGAGGGCACCGCGAATTACCTATCCGGGCCGATTATGTTGGAAAAAATGTGCCTACATCCCTTGTAGAAGACGTGTCTGTTCAAATGAAAGAAGTCGACGAGAAAGACTGTGTCATCCTCAGGGAACAGATGAAATAAGAGAGATAACGCTGTATTGGTTTTGGTGCTGATGCAGCGTTTTTTTACGATGTTCTTCCTCTGGAGTGTACTCCATGTTGTATGATACAAGTATACATTTCAAGGGAAGAGAGGAGAATCATTATGAGGCGATTGTTAAAACGACTATTCATCGCAGGTCTGGTGCTGATATTGCTGGTTCTTGGCGTAGGTGGATATATTGGAAATACGGCTTTTCAGGAGTTTCGTCAGCTTCCGTGGGATCACGTTTTAGGTATCGAGAATCATTCCCATGATGTAGATTCTATAAAAAAACTTGAAAAAAAGAATGACTGGCAACCAGTACGCGTCAATGGAATGGATAATACCATATTACGAGGTACGTATATCAAGGCGCCTCACCGTACCCATAAAACGGTCATCCTTCTTCATGGACTATATCAGAATCGGTCTATGTGCCTGCCATATGTGCCTATTTATCAACGATTGGGCTATAATGTGTTACTTGTCGATTTGCGGGGCCATGGAGAAAGTGAAGGAAATCATACAGATTGGGGCCTTTCGGAAATGGATGATCTCCAGTCGTGGATTTTATGGTTGAAACAGCAGGATACAGAAGTCCGCATTGGACTTCATGGAGTCTCTTTAGGCGCGGCTATAGCTATTTTATATGCCGGTTCCGATCGAAACCACGATGTATCTTTTGTTGTGGCAGATAGTTCATATGGTAATATCGTCGCCTTAGGTCGGGAAAAACTGATGAGCTGGACTGACGACGATATGATTTTGCTCGGCTATGATGTACTAGATCCTTTTTTCCAGGCAGCTATGTTTGCCCATACTCATAAAATCGTGGGCTCTATTGAGCCGGATCAGGCTGTACAACGCATTGGCGTACCTATCTTATTTCTTCATGGTAGCGACGATTCCCTTGTGCCGGAAAAGACGGCGCATCGCTTATATGATGACTGCCGAAGCCCTCACAAATATATTTATATTTTCAAAGGCTCACCTCATGCCGTAGGCATTGAAACGGACCGTGATGACTATTTCCGCGTCGTATCGCGTTTTCTTGTTGACAATGTAGGAGCATCTTGACGGACTCTTCCTAGACTGCTATTATAAGTACATGCGACACACAATATATGGTATATAATGATTAATGCATACCATATATGTGCTAAAAAGTACAAACTATAGGAGGATGCTTCATGGACGAGAAAGAATGGCTTGGAGCTCAAAACCAGCTCGGATTGGATATTTGGAAGAATAAATATCGTTATGATAGTGAAGACTTTGAACAGTGGGTCGATCGTGTCAGCGGTCATGACAAAGAAGTGGCCCAGCTCATAAAAGAACAGAAATTCTTATTTGGGGGACGTATCCTGGCTAACAGAGGTCTGGAATATGAAGGGAAGAAAATCACCCTTTCCAACTGTTATGTCATGACACCACCAGAAGATAATATCGAAAGTATTTTTGATAGAGCTGGTAAATTGGCCCGGACATACAGTTATGGAGGTGGTTGTGGTATTGATATTTCCCAACTTTCTCCTAAAGGTGCCCGTATCAATAATGCGGCTAAAGAAACAAGTGGTTCTATCTCTTTCATGACACTGTATTCTCTCGTGACAGAATTGATCGGTCAGAATGGCCGCCGCGGAGCCCTCATGATTTCTATCGATTGCTCGCACCCCGATGTTATCGATTTCATCAAATTAAAAACGGATCTAGACAAGGTGACGAAGGCAAATATTTCCATCCGTATCAGTGGAGAATTCATGAAAGCCGTGAAGGAGCATAAACAGTTCCATCTTCACTATACGCGAAAAGAAACTGGCGAAACCATTGAAACGATGGTCGACGCAGCCGATGTATTCCGCCTTATTGCAGAAACAAACTGGGATTATGCAGAACCAGGTGCATTATTTTGGGATCGCATTTGCAATTGGAACCTTTTGGCCAATACGAAGGAATTTACTTTTGCCGGTGTCAATCCTTGTGCAGAAGAACCATTGCCAGCTGGCGGATCTTGTCTCTTAGGCAGTATGAACCTGGCACAATTTGTCACGAATCCTTTTACAGACGATGCGGCTTTTGATTTTGACGAATTTAAGCGTTGCGTTACAGTAGCCGTTCGCGCATTGAACGATGTCCTTGATGAAGGGCTCCCCCTCCATCCGTTACAGGAACAGCGTGATAGCGTGCAGAAGTGGCGACAGATCGGTCTGGGAATCATGGGTCTTGGCGATATGCTCATCCAGTTGGGAATTACCTATGGCAGTCAGGAAGCTGTTGAATTTTGTCATCAAATCGGTTTTACCATGGCCAATACGGCTATTGCTGCATCGGCCCTTCTGGCAAAGGAACAAGGCGCCTATGAAATGTGCCATGTCGATGAAATCATGACGACGCCTTATTTCAAGGCGAATACGACGGAAGAAACAGCTGCTCTTGTCAAAGCACATGGTTTGCGCAATTCCCAGCTTTTGACAATCGCTCCGACGGGGACACTATCGACGATGCTCGGAATCTCAGGTGGCATCGAGCCGATTTACGCAAATTATTATGAACGCAAAACCGAATCCCTTCATGCTGCTGACGTGTATTATAAGGTGTATACGCCTATTGTCGCTACGTTCATGAAGCAGCATGGCATCAAAGATGATTCCAAACTTCCGGAATACTTTGTTACGGCCCTCACGCTGCACTATGAGGAACGCGTTGCTATGCAGGCCGCTTGGCAGGAACATATTGACGCGTCCATTAGTTCGACTGTTAACGTGCCGAATAGCTTTACCGTGGAAGATACGGAACGGCTTTACATGCTTGCTTATGAAAGTGGATGCAAAGGCCTTACGATATTTCGTGATGGTTGCAAGCGTGCAGGCATTTTGACGACACACGTCGAAGAACACGATGTCCCCGTCGCTGGCGTTGGCTTGAAACGCGGTGAAATCGTTGCTATTGATGACAATGTCATCGGTAAAAAACGCAAACTCGTCACGGGGTGTGGTAGCTTACATTGCATGGCCTTCTTTGATCCCGAAACGGGGGCCCTTTTGGAAACGTATCTGAGTAAAGGCTCTACAGGTGGCTGCAATAACTTCATGATAGGCCTGTCCCGCATGATTTCCATCAGTGCTCGTGCCGGTATTGATATCTATACGATTATTGACCAGCTCAACTCTACAGGAAACTGCCCGAGTTACTCTGTTCGCCGTGCTACTCGTGGCGATACGAGCAAAGGCGCTTGTTGCCCCATGGCTGTCGGCAATGCCCTGCTTGATATGTATAATGAAGTCCTTTCGGAAATCCATCCTCAGGAAGGCGTAGAAAAGAAGATTCCCAAAAAGGCGACGAAACCTCGTGCGACCGATAAGGTGCGGGCTGAAAATATCTTTTGCCCCCAGTGTGGAGAACCCCTCGTCTTTGAAGGTGGCTGTAATACCTGTAAAAGTTGCGGATGGAGTAAATGCTATTAAGTAAGAGACTTTCGTGTATCTCTTTCCAGTGCGTACATATGTAGAAGTCAGTATGCAAAAGCCGGTGTCTCAGAACGATTCTGATGACTACCGGCTTTTTTGATAGGTAAAAACATGATGTAAACGAAACTACAAACGCTATATGGTAGCAACGAACCTTATAGTTTCATTGATTTTGCTATTTTTTCTTGTTATACTTAGGATAAAAATGCAGTACATTTTATTTTCATATTGAGAAAGGAGAAGAATGATGAAAAAGATAATAAATGATGTAGCTGCTGTAGAAGACGAAATGATACGGGGGCTTGTACAATCGGCACCACAAAGATTGCGCAAGCTAGAGTGTGGGAATGTCGTTGTCAGGGCGCAGAAAAAGATTGGTCGCGTTGCACTGGTCAGCGGTGGCGGTAGTGGTCATGAACCTGCTCATGCCGGTTATGTAGGACTGGGAATGTTAGATTGTGCCGTTGCAGGGCCCGTCTTTACGTCACCTACACCGGACCAGATTTTAGAAGGAATCAAGGCAGTTGCCACGGAGGAAGGTGTCTTGTGTATTGTAAAAAACTATACCGGTGATGTCATGAACTTTGAAATGGCTATTGAAATGGCCCAGGATGAAGGCATTCATGCAGAGTATGTCATCGTCAATGATGATGTTGCCGTTCAGGATAGTTTGTATACGACAGGACGGCGCGGCGTGGCTGGAACCGTATTAGTCCATAAAATTGCCGGAGCTAAAGCCGAACAAGGTGCGTCGTTGTCAGAAGTCAAGGAAACGGCTGAACGGGTTATCAGAAATGTTCGTTCCATGGGTATGGCCATTGGACCTTGTACCGTTCCTGCGGCAGGAAAACCAGGATTTACGTTGGCAGATGATGAAATGGAAATCGGCATCGGTATTCACGGTGAGCCAGGGGTACGTCGTGAAAAATTAAAATCGGCTCATGCCATTGCAGAGGAACTTTTACAGATCATTCTGGCCGATATAGACTATACCGGTCACGATGTCGTCGTCTTAGTCAATGGCATGGGCGCTACGCCGTTGATGGAATTGTATATTGTAAACGCTTACGTGCAGGAATATTTAGAGTCTCATGGTATTCACGTGCATGATACAAAAGTCGGAAATTACATGACATCCATTGAAATGGCAGGCTTTTCACTGACTCTATTGAAGCTGGATGATGAATTAAAAGTACTATATGGACAAGAAGCGTATACACTGGCTTGGCATTCGTAAAGGAGCGATTGAGTTGGACATGCAACAACTGGTGGACGCTATTGCAGAAATGGCGAACACGATAGAGAAAGAAAAGGACTATTTAACACAGTTAGATAATGAAATCGGTGATGGTGATCATGGCATTAACATGGCTCGTGGCTTTCACGCCGTCATTGAAAAATTGCCGTCATTGCAGGGCGGAGACATTGGTGGTCTGCTCAAAGGGGTAGGGATGCAACTCGTTTCTACTGTAGGTGGTGCATCAGGCCCCTTGTATGGAACAGCTTTCATGAAAGCAGGTATGGCTTGCAAGGGATTGACATCCATCGATGGACTGGCCTTTTCTAAGGCAATGGATGCGGCTGTCGAAGGCATTAAACTGCGAGGCAAAGCTACAGAGGGAGAAAAAACGATGCTTGATGCCTTATGTCCGGCATTACGGGCTCTTCAGTCTGCTGTTGCAGAAGGGGAATCTTTGAAAGAAGCCCTTGATGCGGCAGTAAAAGCGGCAGAAGATGGCGTTGCGTATACGGCAACGATTGCAGCTACAAAAGGTCGAGCCAGCTACATAGGGGAACGCAGTATCGGACATCAGGATCCTGGGGCTACTTCGTCAGCATTCCTGTTACGGGCCATGGCTAAGCACGCATAACCGATAGGAGTGAACGAAATGGTAGGAATCGTATTAATTTCACATAGTCAAAAAGCAGCAGAAGGAGCTGCTGAGCTAGCCCATATGATGGCTCCGGAAGCTGTCATTGCTGTTGCAGGCGGTTTGGATGACGGCGGATTAGGCACGAGCTTTGAAAAAATTTCTGCTGCTATCGAAGCGGTTGATCAAGGCGATGGTGTCGCCTGCATTATGGATATGGGGAGCGCTGTCATGACAGCTGAAATGGTAGCAGAAAGTATGGACCGGCCTATCCTGTTATTGGATTGTCCTTTTGTAGAAGGCGCCGTTTTGGCTGCGTTGGAAACGACTAGTCATACGCCATTGGAAGCCTTGCAGGAGCGCGTAGAAGCAAGCCGTGATAGAAAGATGTAAGTATATGGATATGGCAGGAGCCTCTTTTATCGCTTGAAAATGGCCGGCCCTCAGGGGTGTTGCAGCCGCCCTGATAGCTGTATCATAAGGATAGACTTGATTTTTTTTGTATTTTTTACTATACTAAGTGCAAGAGAAAGCCCTACTGTGTTCGTAAAATGATCTCGTGTTTTGAACCAACATCTTTTACATTGGGAGTCTGGGCTCTATGGTGCGATGCAATGCCTGTACTGGACTGTTGAACTTCATAGGAGGACACCCACCTGCTTAGGCAGGCTCAAAACTTGGTTTATAAACGGCATGGTGGGGATTCTTTTTCTTGTGTAACGAATTGGACACAATTGAAATGGATTGTTTTTTGCCGCTAAGTTATCTTGGCGGCTTTCTATTTACAACGGGAGCAAACAAATGGACGGAGATACCTTATTTTCGATGGCAGCAGAGGCAGAACAGAAAACATTTGCCCCTTTGGCTGTCCGCATGCGGCCTGAAACATTAGATGATGTATATGGACAAGAAGAACTTCTGGGAGAAGGGAGCTTCCTCCGGGCTATGATAGAACGGGATACCGTGCCAAGTCTCCTTTTTTATGGCCCTTCCGGTGTAGGAAAAACGACAATTGCCCATGTCATTGCTAAGGCGACGAAGAGTCGTTTTGTCCGGGTTAATGCCGTTACAGCGGGAACTGCAGAATTACGGTCTCTCATCAAGGAGGCCAAGGATGCCATTGACGTGTATCAAAAGAGGACAATCCTTTTCATAGACGAAATTCATCGTTTTAATAAAGGACAGCAGGATGTATTGCTTCCCTATGTAGAAGATGGGACGGTCATTCTTATTGGTGCGACGACAGAAAACCCGTATTTTGAAGTGAATCGTCCACTCCTTTCAAGACTTCGCGTCGTCCGACTGAAACGGCTCAGTCAAGAGGCTCTTATTTCGATTTTGAAGCGGGCCCTTGCCAATCGAAGCAAAGGATTAGGTTATTTGTCCTTGCATGCCGATGATGATATACTAGGTCTGATTGCCCAGGGCGCTGATTCGGATGCCCGAGTAGCGTTGAACTTGTTGGAGCAGGTGAGCCTGCAACTGCCAGAAGGTGGCACGGTGACAGAAGAGATTGTCCGGAAAACCTGTGGCGAACGATTATATAAATACGATAAAAAAGGCGATGGACATTACGATACGGTCTCTGCCTTCATCAAGAGTATGCGCGGCTCTGATCCAGATGCGGCGCTATATTATCTGGCCTGTATGATCGAGGCTGGTGAACAGCCTTCTTTCATTGCTCGCCGCGTGGTGATTTGTGCTGCTGAAGATGTGGGCCTTGCCGATCCCCAGGCACTTGTCATTGCCAATGCTGCAGCCCAGGCTGTGCAATTCGTAGGATGGCCAGAAGGTCGTATCCCTTTGGCTGAGGCCGTCGTATACATTGCCTGTGCTCCAAAAAGTAACAGCGCTTATATGGCGATTGCAAAAGCCCAGCAGGATCTCAAAAAGGGAAGTGGCGGCGATATTCCGCTTTATCTCCGGGATGCCCATTATAAAGGAGCTGCTGCTTTAGGTCATGGTAATGGGTATCTTTATCCTCATGACTTTCCTGGTGGTTGGGTAGAACAGCAATATCTGCCAGACTCCATTAAAAATCATCGTTATTATGAATGTACGGATCATGGAAAAGAAAAAGAACTTGTCGCAGCATGGCGTAAACGACGGAATCAAGAGTAAACGCCGACGCTGTAGAGAAATCGTGGAAGGTGAATAGATTGACTAAAGGCAAGGTAAGTCGCATGAAAAAAAAGCAACCCCGAAAGACTGTAGCAACACGAAAGCGGAAAAAATCACAAAAGAGTTCACATGAACCATCACTCATGAAATATGAAATCTTTGGGATTTTTCTCATTTGTTTTGGCCTTTTTGCAACAGTGACTCTCGTCGGAGTTGATACGGGTGCCGTAGGAAACAGTATTGATGATATTTTTTCTTATATCTTTGGCATATGCCGTATTTTCTTTACGCTGTCACTCCTCTTATTGGGCATGAAATATATCATGGTCCGGAAGCCATTCCCACTGGGGCGGAACTGGGCTTTTGCCAGCGTTCTTTATGCTCTCTTTTTAGGCCTGGTCCATCTTATTTTCATACCGCAGGGTGCAGAGTTTAATCCTACGTCGCTCCGCGTTGCTGGCGGCATCATCGGTGGTTGCGTATCGTCTGTCTTACATTCTCTGTTAGGCGGTTTCGGGGCCTTTCTCGTCATCATTGTCCTCATGGTCATTACTGTTCTTCTCTGGAAACGCTGGTCTATTTCAAAGCCTGTAACGATTGCGTCCGAACGGGCATCTCATGAGATGGAACGCGTTTCGGAAAAAGCTGTCTCCGGTATCCAGGAGGCTTCACGGTCTATGAAAGAGCAGTGGCATGAACATCGCCATCATATCTATGACGTCCAGAAGGAAGAAGACCTTGAATGGGACAAGAAACAACCGAATCCTGACTACGATGGCACAACTGTGGAGGAACAGGCATATACGGATACGCCTGTAGATAAAAATAAGACTGTTGCCGAAGCCTTCCACGAAGACGAAGAAATTCCATATGTGCCACAGGTACAGCGCATTGATTTTATCGATTATGACGAACACGGAGAACCCATTGAAAAGAGCTATGAAGAGGCTCCTCATATTTCTTCCGTATCGGCTTCGCCGGTTACGTTGCCTCCTCTTGGAGAAGGTGCAGCAGCTGATCTGGAGGAAGCCGATGGATATGATGAAGAACGTCATGTAACAGATGAAGTCGCAGCGGAAGCCCCTTCGATAAACAGAGTAGAGGAAGCACCTTCCGTTACGCCTGTTGCACCTGTTACAGCAAAAGAGCCAGCTCCAGCCAGTCCGGTCGTGCACGACGTCCTGCGCGAGGAATTGGCTGATTTGAAGCCTGTTGAAGTGGATACAGCATCGACGGCTGTCGATGTAGCGAGCCAGGGGAGTTCAGCTGTGCCGACGGCAAAAGGAGAAAATACGTACCGCCTGCCTTCTTTGACTCTTCTCCAGCCCGGTAAGCCTCTGGCCCAGGGCCTTAGCGAAGAAGCGCGGGAAAATGCTGTCGTTCTTCAAGAAACGCTGAAGAGTTTCAACATCGAAGCGAAAGTTACCAATGCCAGCGAAGGGCCGTCGGTCACGCGATATGAGTTGGAACCGGCAGCAGGCGTCCGCGTAAGCCGCATTGTCGGCCTGGCCGATGATATTGCACTGAATTTGGCGGCGACACAGGTATTTATTGAAGCACCTATTCCCGGGAAAGCTGCCGTCGGCATTGAAGTACCGAATAAAAAGCGTACAGGTGTTAACCTGCGGGATGTCTTAGAATCCGATGAATTCCAGAATGCCGCCAGTGGCGTTCCCGTAAGCTTGGGGAAGGATATTGCCGGAAAGCCCGTTATTGCGGACTTAACGAAGATGCCTCACTTGCTCGTAGCCGGTACGACAGGTTCTGGCAAGAGTGTGTGCATCAACACGTTCATTGCGAGTATCCTTTTTAAACAGCGTCCGGAAGATGTCAAGCTTGTCCTTATTGACCCGAAAGTTGTAGAATTATCCATTTATAACGGTATTCCCCATCTCATGACGCCTGTTGTGACGGATCCTAAAAAGGCTGCAAATGCATTGCGTTGGGCTGTTCGGGAAATGGATGATCGGTACCGTCGTTTTTCGGAAGGCTTTGCGCGTGACATCAAGAGCTATAATGAAAAATACCCGGATAAGGCTATGCCGTATGTCGTCATCATCATCGATGAAATGGCTGACCTCATGATGGCTGCTTCCAGTGATGTCGAAGATTCCATCTGCCGTCTTGCCCAGAAAGCACGTGCCTGTGGTATGCATCTCGTATTGGCAACACAGCGACCTTCTGTCGATGTCATTACAGGCCTGATTAAGGCCAATATTCCGAGCCGTATCGCCTTCCGTGTATCGAGCCAGACCGACTCCCGGACCATCCTTGACATGGGCGGGGCAGAAAAACTTATCGGTAATGGTGACATGTTCTATTTCCCTACAGGGGCACCGAAACCGATTCGCGTGCAAGGGGCTTTCATTGCAGATGGCGAAATCGAAAAGCTCGTTACGTATATTAAGAATCAAAATACGACGGCGCCTACATACGATGAAACTATTCAACAGGCTGAAACGAGCAGCGGTGGTGACAATGAAGCCTTCTTTGAAGACGAACTCATGCCACAGGCTATCGATATGGTCCTGGAAACGGGGCAGGCTTCATCATCGATGTTGCAACGTCGTTTCCGCGTAGGTTTTACGCGAGCTGCCCGCATGATCGATACGATGGAAGCTATGGGGATTGTTGGCCCAAACGAAGGTAATAAGAAGCCTCGTGAGATTATCATGTCACCGCAAGAAGTACAAGAAAAGTTTTTCCCTGACAAGGTGTGAGTCTCTTTTCTTGCAGGAGAATCATCCCAGGGCACAGGGTATGCATTTATACATAGATGGTATATAATACATGTGTATACCTTGGAAAGGAGCGATTTTTTGTCTTCTATTGGGGAACGTTTACAACATACGCGAGAAACGCAGGGGATGACATTACAGGAAGTATCCCATGCGATCAATATTAAAGAAGAATACCTGAGCGCTGTCGAATCGAATGAGTTCGATTGCATTCCTGGCGTCGTCTTTGTCAAGGGATTCATCCGGACCTATGGCAATTATCTGGGACTCGATGGCACCGCACTGGTAGAGGAATATAAGAGAGAATACGTGCACAAGACGCCACAGCCGGAAGTTCGATCCGCTGTGAAGGAAAAACGGGTACCTGTACAGAAGAAGCCCGCCTACAGCCGTGCCAGTTTACGCCAGCGCATTACCGTTATGGCCGGTATCATCTTATTCCTTCTCCTCATTATCTGGCTTCTTTGGTAAAGGATAAATCATGTCAGAAAAATTTCTTGTCACAAGTCGTGCTGATATGGAACTGCGCGGCTGGGACCAATTGGATTTTGTATATATTAATGGCGATGCCTACGTCGATCACCCTGGCTTTGCAGCAGCCCTTATTGGCCGCGTTCTCGAAAGCCGGGGCTATCGTGTCGGCATTATTTCACAACCGGACTGGCATAGTGCAGAGCCTTTCAAGGCACTGGGAAAGCCCCGCCTTGCGGCACTGATTACGGCAGGAAACCTTGATTCCATGCTCAGCGAAAAGACGGCTGCAAAAAAAATACGCAACAATGATAGCTATTCACCTGGTGGAGAAGCAGGGCACCGTCCTGAACGGGCGACCATCGTGTATGCCAATCGCATGCGAGAGGCTTATCATGATGTGCCCATCATCATCGGTGGTATCGAAGCGAGCCTCAGGCGGTTTGCCCACTATGATTATTGGTCTAATAAAGTCCGCCATTCTATCCTCCTCGACAGCAAGGCGGATATATTGAGCTATGGCATGGGCGAACATTCAGTCGTAGAAATAGCCGATGCTCTGGCTGAAGGAAAGAGTATCGAAGAGATGTATAACATCTGTCTCTTATACACATCTCCGAGCCCACGAGACTCCTGAGCA
>ENA-OZGA01000623-OZGA01000623.1-human-gut-metagenome-genome-assembly--contig:-NODE-623-length-14129-cov-5.007603_pt1 | contig 14129 bp, 12 predicted proteins | sample MGYA00245112_ERZ653649 | MGnify/ENA primary metagenome ERZ653649 (study PRJEB26926, sample SAMN06165071) | human gut metagenome | biome: ENVO:00009003; feature: ENVO:2100002; material: ENVO:00002003...
CTACACTTATGCGATCGTCGGCAGCGTCAGATGTGTATAAGAGACAGATATATATCATCTAAATAGGGAAAGAAAAGAGGTTTTCCTGTTTGGATAATGGTCTTACCTATGCTATAATAATACAGTAAATTTTCATTTGTAAAAGGACTGAACATATGAAAAAAATAGTAGATGATACAAGATTGATTTACAAATGTTGCAGCCTTTATTATGAAGAACAACTAGGGCAACAGGATATTTGTCGTGTCCTCGGTGTATCAAGGCCATCGGTATCACGGATGCTCAAGCTTGGACGGGAATTGGGTATCGTCCGCATTGACGTAATCAATCCCCGCGTATTGTCCTATAGTACGCTGGAGCGACAACTGGAACGATTGTTTTTTTTGCGAGAGGCTGTTGTCGTCTGCAACAGTCCTGCACAACATGGTACCGATAGTCGGCCTACGGCTCTGGCAAGTGCCGGCCTTTCCTATTTGAACAGAGTACTGAAGAATAGTGATTTCGTCGGAGTTTCTATGGGAAGGACGTTGCACACTCTTATCCATTCAGAAATACCCGACCTTCAGCCTGTCCACTGTACTTTTGTTCCCATGGTCGGAGGCGTTGGGGAAGGCATCGAGACGCACGCCAATTTTCTTGCAGGTGAGTTCGCACGGCGCTTTGGCGGCGAGCGTATGCAACTGTATTCGCCGGCTTTGTTTACAGATCCTCACATCCTCGAGGGATTTAGGCGGGAAGAGGCTGTACGACCTGTATTCGATTCGTACACACACTTGGATACGGCAATTTTTAGTATTGGCATCCTCGATGGCAGTGAATCAACGGCATTGCGTTTGAAATATGTCGACAAAGAAACGCTGGAGGCGTTTTCTGATGCAGGTGCCATCGGTGATATTTCCTTGCAATATTATGACATACATGGCGACACAACGCTGTATGATTCTTATAATCACCGTGTTGCTGGTCTGTCTCTGGCACAGTTGCGTCACGTGCCGAGGCGCATTGCCGTAGCCGGTGGGAAAGATAAGGTCCAGGCCGTCTTAGGAGCACTTCATGGGGGATTCGTCAACGTGCTTGTTACAGATGAAGAATGTGCCCGGGAACTGGTTCGGCTGGAAGAGGAAAAAGAGGGGTAAACCAGAATCGTTTGGAAATGTGGAGAAGGAGGAACTCGTTTTTATGGATTTTATCGTATCATTAGCTAATGGCCTCATGGCTATTTTTAAAGCTGGTGGCGATACGTTCGTGGGATTTGTCACCAATATTGTGCCCTTGATCATCGTCCTTATGACAGCGGTCAATTCGATTATTAAGCTCATTGGCGAAGATCGGTTCTATAACGTTGCCAAGAAGGCGACGCGTTACAGGATTACACGCTATACTGTCGTACCGGTTTTAGCGATTATCTTTATGGGGAGCCCTATGTGCTTTACATTTGGACAGTTCGTTGAAGAAAAGTATAAACCTGCTTTTTATGATGCGGCTGTCAGTTTCGTTCATCCTGTGACAGGATTGTTCCCGCATGCGAATGGCAGCGAACTTTTTGTATTTATGGGCATCGCTGCTGGCGTTCAGGCGCTGGGGTATGAGCTCGGTGAGCTGGCAGTCCGGTATTTTCTTATCGGCATCGTCGTCATCCTCATGCGCGGTATCATAACGGAACGGATTTACGCATATCTTTGTGCTAAGGATGGACGGAAGCAGAAAGGGGAAGGCGAACATGTATAAATCGATTATCATACGCCGTGGAAGTGGTGGCTGGGGTGGCCCTATTACACTGATACCGACAGATGAAAAACATACGATTGTTAGCATTACTGGCGGTGGCATACATCCATTGGCACAAGCTATTGCTGACATGTGTGGCGGCGAAGCTGTAGATGGATTTTCTGTAGGTGTCAAAGATGCTGACATCCTTGCTGTCGTCATCGATTGTGGAGGTACAGCCCGATGCGGCGTGTATCCTAAAAAACATATCTTTACGATTAATGTTCTGCCGACAGGAAAATCAGGAGCATTGGCAAAATTCATGACACCCGATTTATATGTATCTGACGTCAAAATACAGGATATCGATTATGCCGACAGCTCGTCTGTACAGGGGGAGCTCTTGAAGAAGGAAGATATTGATAGGGCCAATAAAAAAGAAGATCTTCATCGCAAAATCAGTGCAGCCCGAGCAGGTCAGAAACGCAATATTGTCACGCGAATCGGTATTACGATTGGTCAGGTAGTCAATAAATTTTATGCCGCCGGTCGGGAGACAATCGATGTCACTATTAAGAACATTCTTCCTTTCATGGCTTTTGTCAGTATGATTTTAGGCTTTATTACGGCTACAGGTATTGGCAACGTCATTGCTGATACGATCTCTCCCGTGGCAAGTACGTTGCCGGGCATGCTGATTATTTCGTTCATTTGTGCTATTCCTTTCATTTCTCCTATTCTCGGTCCAGGTGCTGTGATAGCACAGGTCGTAGGGACGCTCTTAGGTGCGGAAATTGCCTTAGGGCATATACCTGTACAGTATGCTCTTCCCGCCCTTTTTGCCATTGATGCTCAAGTAGGCGCTGATTTTGTTCCTGTCGGCCTTAGCTTAGGCGAAGCCGAACCGGAAACGATTGAGCTGGGCGTGCCGGCCGTCTTGTATTCCCGGGTCATTACAGGACCTTTGGCTGTATTGCTTGCCTATGCAGCCAGCATTGGCATGTATTAGGAGGAAGTATGAAATTTTATAGTGTTATAGAAGCAGTGGGAGAAGAATCCTTAGGATTTCTAGGCGATAAAGACACAGACATGGTTGTTCTCTTTGGGAAAGGAGCGCCTAAGGAGCTGGCTGATATTTCACTTATCCATGGGCCGTCTATTTTTCTCAGTGACGTAGGCCCTGGCGATATGGTACTTTGGGGAGAAAAGGTCTTTTCCGTGACTGCAGTAGGAGAAACGGCTAATAAGACACTTCGCGAATTAGGTCATTGTACGCTGTGCTTTAAGGGCGGTACTGAACCAGAACGGCCAGGCATGATTATGATGGACGGTGATTATCCTCTCAAAGAGGAGGATATTACGGTAGGTACGGTCATTGAAATCCATTGACGTCTGGCTCTGTAAATGATGTACAATATAGTACTAACCACTAGCCCTCTATGACGATTGATGGTACAATGTTGATGTACATTCCTTAAATTATGCAGATAGGAGAGTAGCAAATGAAAAATGAAGAATTAGCGCAACATGCCATCCATGTGCGTCAAAACATTGTCAAAATGCTGACGAAAGCTGGTTCTGGTCATCCAGGTGGATCTCTTTCCATCGCGGATATCCTGCAGGTCCTCTATTTTGAAACTATGCATGTCGATCCTAAAAATCCGAAAAAAGCTGATCGAGACCGCTTCGTTCTTTCAAAAGGTCATTGCGCACCGGCCTTATATGCAACGCTTGTAGAAAAGGGATATTTCCCGGAAGATGAATTATGGAAGCTCCGTAAATGCGATGCAATGCTTCAAGGCCATCCAGATATGAAGCATACTCCTGGTGTCGATATGTCGACCGGTTCTTTGGGACAGGGCCTTTCCTGTGCCAATGGTATGGCGCTTACGGCTAAACTGGATAAAGCTGACTGGCGCGTATACGCCCTCTGTGGTGATGGTGAAATCCAGGAAGGCATGATTTGGGAAGCTGCTATGTCTGCAGCACATTATAAACTGGATAATCTGACGGTTTTTGTCGATCATAATGGCCTTCAAATCGATGGGGCCAACGATGAAGTCATGACGGTCAATCCTATTGATGAAAAATTCCGCGCCTTTGGATGGAATGTCCTTTCCATCAACGGCCATGATTTCGATCAGATTCGCGCTGCCATTACATTGGCACAGAAGACGAAGGGAAAACCGACGGTTATCATAGCTGAAACGATAAAGGGCAAGGGTGTTTCGTTCATGGAAAACCAGGTTGGCTGGCATGGCAAAGCGCCTAGCGAAGAACAGTGTGCCGAAGCATTAAAAGAATTAGGAGGCGAAGCATAATGGGAGACGCTACTCGTGCTGCCTATGGCAACATTTTGAAAACTGAAATCTATAAAAATCCGAAGGTCGTCGTCCTCGATGCTGACCTTGGTAATGCAACGAAATCAAATAACTTTAAGTCTGTTGCACCGGACCGCTATTTTGATATGGGAATTTCCGAACAGGATATGATGGGAACAGCTGCAGGCTTTGCCGCTGCCGGACGGATTCCTATTGTCAGTACGTTTGCTGTCTTTGCAACGGGCCGTGCTTTTGAAATCATTCGCAACTCCATTTGCTATCCGAAACTGAACGTTAAAATCTGTGCAACCCATGCCGGATTGACTGTCGGTGAAGATGGTGGTTCTCATCAAGCTGTCGAAGATATTTCCCTGATGCGGTCCTTGCCGAATATGACTGTCATCAATCCGGCAGACTGCAAAGAAGCGGAAGAAGCTATCAAAGCGGCTGTACAGTATGAAGGTCCTGTGTATATCCGACTTGGTCGTGCCGCTGTACCTGATATTCATGATGACTCCTATACCTTTACATGGGGAAAAGGTGAAGTCCTCCGTGATGGTGGTGATGTAGCTATCATCGCAACGGGCATCATGGTTGCAAAAGCCTTGGATGCTGCAGAAGCACTGGCAAAAGAAGGCATTCAAGCCACTGTTGTCAACATTCATACTATTAAACCTATTGATGAAGAGCTCATCGTAGACGTGGCAAAGAAGACGGGCAAAATCGTGACGTGCGAAGAAGCTTCTGTCATTGGCGGGCTCGGTTCGGCTGTTGCAGAAGTGCTGGCTCGTAAATGCCCGACGAAACAGGCCTTTGTGGGCATTCAGGATACTTTTGGTGAATCTGGTTCACCAGCCGATTTGCTGAAAAAATATGGCCTCACAGCTGAACATATTGTAAAAGCCGCGAAATCTCTATAAGGGATTCTGCTGCGCCACAATAGTATAAAAAATGCCGGCATGACGGAGATGGTCATGCCGGTTCTTTGTATCTTTATGTACTATTGTATCGGAAGGAGTCTCATACATTATCAATATGGTAAATGCGAGCGGCATTTTTCCAAAAGATGTCATCCCAGTGTTCTTCTGGAATGAGGGCTTTAGTATATTCAATATAGTCTTCTAGGTTTGCTAACGGCCAGTCCGTACCGAACATCACGCGATCCCAGATGCCCAGATATTCCAGCCAGCCTCGCAGTGTTTTAATATACCAGTCACTTTTTTTCAAGAAGGCTTTCATATCAGGAATCTTTCCTTCAAGTAGTCCGGATAAGTCAACAGCAACATTGTGGTTTTTTTCCAGGACGGCTACGGCTTCTTCTAAGAAGGGGTTTCCAATATGACACATGACAATCTGGACATTGCGATGACGCACTGCCGCTTCGTCGAGCGTAAAGGGATGGCTGTACTTGAGGAGTGCCATATCCGTAGCTGTAAGCCCCGTATGGACGGCTACAGGTTTATGATACGTTTCAGCCAAATCAAAAATAGGGTCGACAGATGCATCGGAAACGTAGAAATAATTGTATCCTGGATAGAGCTTGATGCCTACGCATTGAGGCCGCTGCAGATGAATCTCTACATTCTTCAGGATTTCCGGTGTCAAATCGGTACCGGTTTGTCTATCTAAGCCGATGCAATATCGCATGAAAGGTGGATAATGATGGGCTTCAGGTGATACAGTCTGATTGCCCATGACGATACCACATACGATGCCTAGTCGCTTGTATTCTGCTTGTAAATGGTATGCATTGTTTTCGTGTCCAGCTGCTTTTGCCAGCTCATTAAAGCCAGGAAAATCAGCAAAATGGAAATGAGAGTCTATGATTTTCATTGGCAATTCTTCTTTCTTTATAGTAATACTTAAATCGACGTAATGACTAAATTATATCACACTTTTACAGATTTCAAGAGATGTCATTTTATTTCTTTTTTTGGCTATGACGAGGTTTTAGAATAATTAAGTAGGCCTTTAGAGAAATAGGGTGTATTTTTTAGCAACAAATTCGTATTTTAAAAATATATTCAATAGCGCCTGTATTTTGACAGGAAATGATTAAAACACGTATAATAGAGCCATTATGTGAGGGGTGAGGGAATACTGGTAAAGGAGTTTTTGTTACATTATGATTAAAAATGGTTTGCAAATTGGTTTGTTGATTTTTGGCATGACCTTTGGCGCAGGGAATCTTATTTTTCCGCCATCTTTAGGCTTCCAGTCAGGCCCCTTGTTCTGGCCGGCCGTCATTGGCTTCATCATTTCTGGTGTAGGCATGCCTGTCGTATCCCTAATTATGGGGACTTTTAATCCCGGCGGTTTTCGTGCTGAAATGAATCGTAAGATTTCGCCGCTTTTTTCACTAGTCATCTTGACGATTATCTACTTAGCCATTGGACCGCTCATGGCCATTCCCCGCACGGCGGCGACGGCTTTTTCCATCGGTATCCTGCCTTTAGCAGGGGATGGTTCGCTCCAGCTTGGAATGTATACACTTATTTATTTTGCGTTGGCCTGGTGGCTTTCGGTGACGCCGTCTAAGCTGTTATCGTATATTGGCAAGGTGCTGACGCCCATTTTTGCAGTCATGATTGTGGCCTTGTTCGTCATGGGCCTGGCCGCTTTTACGATGCCTGAACTCGTGGCACCTATGGGAAAATATAGTGATGCCGCCTTTGGTACAGGTTTCATCGAAGGGTATAACACCGTCGATACCATTGCTGCCTTTGCATTCTGTATCATCGCATTGAAGACGATGGAGACGATGCAGTTTTCTTCTCGTCGTGATTACTATATCAGCGTTTGGGCGGCCGGTGCCTGTGTGGCGGTACTCATGGGATTCCTGTATTTAGGTCTGGCTCTCTTAGGGAATCATTTCCCTATTCCTGCCGATGTATATGGCAATCCATCTATTAACCTTGGTGCCTATGTCTTGACACAGACATCGTATGCCCTTTTCGGAGATATAGGCGTCTGGTTCCTGGCAATCATGGTATCCCTTACGTGCTTTACGACGTCTGTCGGCCTCATCGCCGCTGTATCGGAATTCTTTGCCGATGAATTTCCTCGCCTTTCGTATAAGGCATATGTGACTATTATCACTTTATTCAGTCTGGGTGCGGCCAATATGGGATTGAATCAGATCATTCATCTGACATTGCCTATTTTGCTCTTTGTCTATCCTATTGCCATTACAGTCGTCATGCTCATCATCGTCAATAAATTGGTGAAATTGTCTCGTATTGGCATGCGATTGGCTGTTGCAGCAGCTTCTGTTTGTGCAATCTTTGATATTGGGCATCAATATTTTTCCATTGCCGCTGCGACATCGGTCGTAGAAAAATTGCCTTTAGGTATGAGCGGTCTGGGATGGTTTGTTCCCGTATTGATTTGTATCGCCTTGTCTTTCGTCTTACCTCAGAAAATTTCGGGTGATGTAGACGCACAATAGCTGTGGTTGGCTGACATATACGTATGAAAAGCAGAAGTCAAGAAAAGGGCTTCTGCTTTTTTCTTGACAAAATATTAGAATTAATTCTAGAATGTCATTATACATACTGCTATGTATACAGAGATTATGCAGAATCAAAAGGATGTGATGAAATGGCTGACAACCATATAACAAAGCGTAAGCTCAAGACAGCTGCCAATCGTCAATATATACTCCATGTATCACAGCAGCTTTTTGCTCAATATGGTTATGAAAAAACGTCGATGAAAGAGATTAGCGCAGCCACAAAACTGCCCATCGGTTCTTTATATTATCATTTTAAAAATAAAGAAGATATTCTTTTACAAATCTGCACAGATGTAGCGAAGACACCCATGCCGGCGCTGACGCAGGAAACACTGGAGAAGGCTCGGTCTCCTTATCAGCCTTTGTTTCATGAAATTGATCACTATGGTGATATCTGGGCGACTGCGGGAGCTGCTGTGGCGTATAACGTATATGCCACCTTCGAGCATATTTATGATGTAGAAGGTAATTACCATTCTGTACCTTTCTATAATAATATGCTTAACTTCATTACCATTGCCCAGAATCTGGGCACTTTTGATCAGACCCTTTCGCCGGAAGAAGCGACTGATTATCTTTTCATGATCACGAGAACCTTGATTTATGAATGGGCTCTGGCCCGCTTCCATGACCATCAGGTATGGCTTTGCGGGAAATACGTGCCACGTATATTGAAAACATTTATCCTATAAAACGTACACGTAAAGACGTAAAAATACAGGAAAATCCCCTTTTTACTGGATATTCGGTAAAGAGGGGATTTTTCAGAAGTCGCTCCTAGGCGTTCACAGATGGTATGGTGTCGTTAAACATAGCAAGTATCAGAAATGACTGAGGGCAGTTTTTTGCGCACTTTTATAGAATAATCGGGAGTGCAGAGAGCGAAGGAGCGTCGCTTAGATGGTTTGGACACATGTGGCAGGCGTGAAAATAAAGACACGACTAGCCCACGTGCATTTTTCTTTCATTCTGTCGAATAAAGGACCTTCACTCGCAAAGGAAGCAGTACCCGTTAAAAGGCAACCTGTACCCATACCCATTTTACCCTGTACTTCATGGCTGCCAATGACGACTTCGACATCAGGATTCAGATTGACATTTTTTTCTGTCTTATGGAATCCAAAGCAAGGGATGAGAACCTTTTCATCATCCGTTACAATAAGATACTTATTCCATGTGTTGACGATATGCGGTTTACCTTCTGCATTGACGGAGGCAATCGATACGATACCGTCATGTTTGAGACAATCAAAAAATACAGTTGTTAACATCGTTTTCATCTCCTTAATGAATCAAGTGTGTCTAAGAGGACACGAATGGTATTCAAATGGAATTTAATTATATCAGACATGATGATAAAAGTATATCGTGTTCACGATAGAAAGTATGTTTATGTCATGATAGGGAGAAGGGGACTGAAGCTGGAATAGGAGGTGTATTTTTTCGATTCATTTGTAGTATAATGAATAGCAAATGAGTAGTAAAGGAGAATAGGAATGAGACCTTTTGTCCACTTACATGTCCATACTCAGTACAGCCTTTTCGATGGCATGTGCCGCATCCCGGAAATGGTGGCCCGGGCAAAAGAGTTGAACATGCCTGCCGTAGCGATTACGGATCATGGCAATATGTATGGCGTCATCCACTTATACAAAGAATGTCAATCCCAGGGCATCAAGCCGATTTTGGGGTGCGAAATTTATATGACCCGCGGTAGCCGCTTTGAAAAAAAGGCTAAGGAACGGCTCAGTCATCTTATTTTATTGGCAAAGGATTTACGTGGCTATCACAATCTCGTCAAAATCGTGTCGAAGGGCTTTATCGATGGAGAAAACAACTATCACCGTCCTCGCGTTGATTTTGATTTGCTTGAGCAGTATCATGAAGGGCTCATAGCTCTCAGCGCTTGCATTGAAGGACAGGTGCAACAGGATATTATCAATCGCAATGAAGAAGGTGCGCGTCGTACGTTAGAACGTCTCCTTTCTATATTCGGCAAAGACGATTTTTATTTAGAAGTACAAAATCACGGTCTTCCGGAAGAACAGCTCGTGCGCAATACGTTTAAACGGTGGGCTTCTGAATATGGGTTGTCTCTGGTCGCAACGAATGATTATCATTATATCCGGCAGTCTGATGCAGCAGCACAGGAAGTAAAGCTGTGTATTTCTACAGGGGCAACGTTACAGGATCCGACACATTTCCGATTTTCTAATGATCAGTTCTACATGAAAGACGGAAATGAAATGGAAGCGCTGTTTTCGGATATGCCGGAAGCGATTGATACGTCTCTTGAAATTGCTGAAAAATGTAATGTCCATATCCCCTTTGATGAACGTCATTTACCACAGTTCCCTGTGCCGCAAGGTGAGACGGATGAATCGTACTTACGAAAGCTTTGTGAAGAAGCATTGCCAGACCGGTATCAGCCGGTAACGGATGAAGTTCGAAAACGCCTTGATTATGAGCTCAGCGTCATCAATGAAATGGGGTTCCCTTCCTATTTTCTTATCGTATGGGACTATGTAAAGTATGCGCGTGATCATCAGATCCCTGTAGGTCCCGGCCGTGGTTCTGCAGCGGGGTCTGTCGTAGCCTATTTGTTGGGAATTACCGGACTGGATCCATTGAAATACAACCTTCTTTTTGAACGGTTCCTCAATCCGGAACGCGTGACCATGCCTGATATTGATATGGACTTTTGCTATGAAAACAGAGGCAAGGTCATCGATTATGTAACAAGAAAATACGGTGCTGATCATGTGGCTCAAATCATCACTTTTGGTACATTGGCGGCTCGGGCCGTATTGCGTGACGTGGGACGTGTATTGGATATGCCCTTGAGCGAAGTGAATCGCGTCGTTAAAATGGTGCCTAATGAACTGGGGATTACATTGCAAAAGGCACTCGAAAAGAGCAAGGACTTTCGTAAGGAATATAATTCGAATCCTCAGGTCCACGAACTCATCGAATATGGAAAAGTCCTGGAAGGCTTGCCTCGTCATTCTTCTACGCATGCTGCCGGTGTCGTTATTTCAGCGGCTCCTGTTGATGATTATGTTCCCGTCCAGCATTCAAAGGAAGGATATTTAACCACTCAATACGATAAAGATCTCGTCGAAGAACTGGGCCTTCTGAAGATGGACTTTTTAGGTCTTCGGACGCTTACTGTCATCGGCGACTGCGTTAAGCTAGTCAAGGCCAACAGGGGAATTGATCTGGATGTGACGAAGATTCCTCTCGATGATCCTGAAACGGGAAAACTCCTCACTATTGGCGATACGGCGGGGGTTTTTCAGATGGAATCGGATGGCATCACCAATCTTGTCAAGGAATTGGCGCCTACTCACTTTGAGGACATGATTCCGACTGTTGCTTTATATCGGCCTGGCCCTCTTGGCAGTGGTATGGTTACAGACTTTATTAAACGGAGTCATGGCGAGACAAAGGTTACGTATCTCCATCCGCTCTTAGAGCCTATTTTAAAGGATACATATGGTGTTATTTTGTATCAGGAACAGGTTATGCAGATTGCATCTGCCATGGGAGGATTTTCGCTGGGACAGGCAGATCTGCTCCGTCGAGCCATGGGGAAGAAAAAGGAGTCTATCCTGGTGGCACAGCGAGAAAATTTCTTGGCTGGAACGCGTAAGAATGGTATTGATGATGCTGTTGCCAACAAGGTGTTTGATCTCATGTTGTACTTTGCAGGTTATGGGTTTAATAAATCCCATTCAGCTGCCTATGCGTATATTGCCTGGCAGACGGCATATTTAAAAGTCCACTATCGACCAGAATTCATGGCGGCGACCATGACGAGTATGATTAACGATATCAGCAAAATCAGCTATTACATCATGGAGTGTCGGCGCCATGGCGTTCCTGTTCTTTCGCCGGATGTCAATGCCAGCGTGTACATGTTTTCTGTTCAAGGTGATAGTATCCGTTTCGGCCTTTCCGGTATAAAAAGTGTAGGAGAAAATGCCATTGCTGAAATTGTAAAGCAACGTAAAGCAGAAGGTCCATACCAGTCGCTTTCAGATTTTTGTAGTCGCGTCGATCTCCATATTGTTGGGCGCCGAGCCATTGAAAGCCTTATAAAAGGTGGTGCAATGGATTGTTTTGGCAAGTATCGATCCCAGCTACTCGATGTTCTCGACCAGGCCATGAGTATGGGAAGTCTCGTTAAGAAGGACCGTGATTCCGGCCAGATGGGACTTTTCGATATGGGGGAAGAACCTGTGGTCAATGAGCTAAATTATCCTGATGTACCAGATTATTCCATGGAAATGAAGCTCGCCATGGAAAAGGAATATGATGGATTTTATTTCTCTGGCCATCCTTTAAATAAATATAAGAAAATAATGGACGCCCTTACGCCTATTTCCGTTCTTTTTGGTGAAAATAATGATTCTTATGACGGGCGCGTGATGCGGATTGGAGGCCTCATTACAGCCAAGCGGCAAGTCATGACGAAGCGGAATGATGCCATGGCCATCTTGACGGTAGAAGATTTTACGAATGCTGTGACTGTTGTTGTATTTCCCAAAACATACAGTCGTTACGTAAATGATACGGCTGTCGACCTGCCTGTGTGTATCCGTGGCAAAGCTGATATTAGTGACGACTCAGTTCAGATTATTGCAGAAGAGCTGACACCGCTGGGAAAAGAGGAGAATCGTCTGCCCGTTCCCAAGCAAGAAGCAGTTCGACATCTCGAGGGTATGTGGAAGCCTGATATGGGAACAAAACTGTATATCAAGATACCGGCATCGCAGGAAAAATCAGATTTGGGAAACAGGATAGGTCGCGTCTTGCAGAAATATCCGGGTCCCGTCAAAGTGTATTTTTATCTCATGGGAACGAGGCGTACTATATTAACTAAACAATCTTTTTGGGTACAAACCGATGAAAATCTTCATCGGGAACTCCAGGATATGTTAGCGCCAGGTTCACTGGCCATCCGATAGCCCTTATTGGGCACCAGTATAAAAAAAGTCTCTTTTTTAGTAAGAGACTTTTTTTATACTGGAAAGGCCATTATTTAGTTGGCATATCGTCCATTTCTGGGAGCATATGGGAAATGATGAGATGGTAATTCGGGTGTGCCTTATGAATGGATGCGGCAATCGTCTTTTCGATACGGCGATTGTTTTCTTCGTAATATTCTTCCCTTGGGATATGCAAGTCACAGATGATGTTGGGGTGGAGAGCACCGGCTGTAAAGCGAAGGTTATCCGTATGATAGCGAGGATAATCTCGCTGAATTACTTCGTCCAGGACGTGCCGCATACGGGTAATCGTGGCTGGATCCGTACATAAAGGATCCATGTGGACGTTAATATTGATTTGAAATTTTTTAATCAAATCATCCTCCAATTGATCAACAGCTGCATGGACTTCAACGATATCAGCCGTGTCAGGGACTTCTACATGAACAGAGGCATATTTTCTTCCCGGACCATAATCATGGATATTGAGTTGATGAAAGCCTGTGACAAAAGGGCACTGCATGATGCAATTTGAGATTTCTGCTACGAGTATTGGATCCGGTGCCTGCCCTAAAAGAATATTGACGACATCCCGGGCCAGAGTAAAACCGGAGTAGAGGATGAGCAGGCCGATTGCTGTGCCGGCAAGTGCATCGATAGGTAAGGTCGTATATTGTTGTGCAATCGTTGCGATAAGTACGCCAGTTGTGGCAATGGCATCGTTGATGCTGTCGGAAGCCGTCGCTTCGTTGACTTTAGAATCAATTTTCTTTGCAATGTATCGATTGTACAAGCACATCCAATATTTTACACCAATGGACACGACGAGAACGGTTACGCCCCATATAGAAAAGTCTAGTGGTTCAGGATTAAAGAATTTCAAAATCGATGTTTCACAAAGTTTATATCCTACGAAAAGGATGATGAGGGAAATAGCAAGAGACGATAAATATTCAAATCGGCCGTGACCAAAAGGGTGGTCTTCATCAGGCGGTCGATTACTTAATTTTGCACTCAAGATGGAAATGACAGATGAGCCCATGTCACTTAAGTTATTAAATGCATCGGAAATGATGGCAATACTGCCAGCTGTAAACCCGACGAGGAATTTTCCTGAAAAGAGTAAGAAATTACATATAATACCAATAAGACCGGCAATGACACTGTATTGTTCCCGCACTTTTTTATCTGTTACATTATCATAGTCGGCTATACAATGATGTATAATAAATTCTATCAAAAGTATCACCCTCTTTTTTAGTTTAGTGTACATTGTAACACAAAATAAGCGATTGAAAAGGAGTTTTTAAAAATGTTGAGAAAATTTTTAACATAAATGAGAATAGATATAGACATCGCCGCGATGAAAAGAAAAATATAAAAATAGTATTGACATTCTACTAGGATAGTGATAACATTACGTACATCGCATGAGTTCGGAACGAATGAAATGAGTCGTATTTACATCAATTATATACTATTTTGTTTCTAAAAAGTCTGAAAAATGTGATAAAAAAGTTCTTGACAAACTCTTCTGAGTTTGCTAAGATATACAAGTCGTCGCGAGGCGGCAGATGACCTTTGAAAACTGAACAA
>ENA-OZGA01000624-OZGA01000624.1-human-gut-metagenome-genome-assembly--contig:-NODE-624-length-14106-cov-6.136859_pt1 | contig 14106 bp, 10 predicted proteins | sample MGYA00245112_ERZ653649 | MGnify/ENA primary metagenome ERZ653649 (study PRJEB26926, sample SAMN06165071) | human gut metagenome | biome: ENVO:00009003; feature: ENVO:2100002; material: ENVO:00002003...
AGCGTCAGATGTGTATAAGAGACAGGTACTGGACCTCTCGCGCATCGAATCGGGACGCAGCGATCCGGTCAAAAGCCGGTTCGACCTGCGGACGCTCTGCCGCGAAGCCGTCGAAACGTTCCGCCTGCAGACTCCGGAGGAAGTCGTGCTGGACGTCGAAAAGGGACTGCCCTCCTGCACCGTCTGCCAATACAGGCAGGGGCTGATGCAGATATTGGCCAACTTCATCCGCAACGCACTGAAATTCACACCGAGAGGATTCGTCACGGTGGGATTCGAACGCAAACGGGACCGGCTGAGTCTCTATGTCCGCGACACGGGCATCGGCATTCCGGCCGAAGAGCTGGACAAAATCTTCGAACGGTTTTACAAGGTGGACACCTTCACGCAGGGCACCGGACTCGGACTTTCGATCTGCAAGAGCATCGCGGAGCAGATGGGCGCACAAATCGGCGTCGATTCCGCCGTCGGCGAAGGTTCCTGCTTCCGGGTCGAAATGCCGATCGCGGAATAAGCCCACGCCGTTTTTGCGGCGGCGGCCTAATCGGCGGAATTTTGCAGATTTTCAAATCTTTTTTATATCTTTGCGAGTTGTCGGAAAACGAATGACGTTTCCGGCAGTTCCGGCTTTGCTCCGGGTGCAGGATCCGAACGAAAACAAAACACATACACCATGAAGTTCAAAGAGTATAAAGGTCTCGATCTGGCGCAGACGGCCGCCGACGTGCTCGGCGAGTGGGACGCCCGCGATACATTCCATAAAAGCATCACCACGCGCGAAGGACACCCCGCGTTCGTATTCTACGAAGGCCCCCCGTCGGCCAACGGCACGCCGGGCATCCACCACGTCATGGCCCGTACGATCAAGGACGTTTTCTGCCGTTACAAGACGCAGCAGGGCTACCTCGTGCACCGCAAGGCGGGGTGGGATACGCACGGACTTCCGGTCGAACTGGGCGTCGAGAAGAAGCTCGGCATCACCAAGGAGGACATCGGCAAAAAGATCACCATCGAGGAGTACAACCGCACCTGCCGCGAAGCCGTCATGGAGTTTACGGGCATGTGGGAGGACCTGACCCGCAAGATGGGCTACTGGGTCAATATGGACGATCCCTACATCACCTATGACAACAAATACATCGAGACGCTGTGGTGGCTCCTCAAGCAGCTCTTCGACAAGGGGCTGCTCTACAAGGGCTACACCATCCAGCCCTATTCGCCGGCGGCGGGAACGGGTCTCTCGACCCACGAGCTGAACCAGCCCGGCTGCTACCGCGACGTGAAGGACACGACCTGCACGGCGCAGTTCGAAGTCATCCGCGACCAGAAGAGCGAGAAGCTTTTCGCCGGCGTCGAGGGGCCGCTCTATTTCTTGGCTTGGACCACCACGCCGTGGACCCTGCCCTCGAACACGGCGCTGGCCGTAGGTCCCGCGATCGAATACGTCAAGGTCAAGTGCCGCAACCCCTATACCGACCGGCCGCAGACGGTCATCCTCGCCAAAGAGCTCGTGCCCGCCTACTTCACCAAGAAGATGGAGGGAACCTATGAGATCACGGGCGAAAGCTGGAAGGGTCCCGAACTGGAGGGCATCCGCTACGAGCAGCTCATCCCGTGGGTAAAGCCGATGGGCGACGCATTCCGCGTGATCGTCGGCGACTACGTGACCACTTCGGACGGTACGGGCATCGTGCATATCGCGCCGACGTTCGGCGCCGACGATGACCGCGTAGGCCGCGCCGCAGGCATCGCGCCGCTGTTCATGGTGGACAAGGCGGGCAAAAATCAGCCGATGGTCGACAGGCAGGGCAAATTCTTCCTGTTGGAAGACCTCGATCCGGAATTCGTGAAAAACAACGTAGACGCCGAAAAATACAGGGAGTATGCGGGCCGTTACGTCAAAAACGCGTACGATCCCAATATCGCCCCCGACGCCGAGACAACGCTCGACATCGACATCGCGGTGATGCTCAAAGCCGAAAACAAGGCTTTCAAGATCGAGAAGCACACCCACTCCTACCCCCACTGCTGGCGTACGGACAAACCGGTGCTCTACTACCCGCTCGACTCGTGGTTCATCCGTACCACGGCTCTGCGCGAGCGGATGATCGAACTGAACAAGACGATCCGCTGGAAACCCGAATCGACCGGCACGGGCCGTTTCGGCAAGTGGCTCGAAGGATTGGTGGACTGGAACCTTTCGCGTTCGCGCTTCTGGGGAACCCCGCTGCCGGTATGGGCTACGGAAGACTACTCGGAGCTGAAGTGCATCGGCTCGGTCGAAGAGCTGATGGGCGAAATCGAGAAGTCGGTCGCCGCAGGCTTCATGAAGGAGAATCCCTACAAAAATTTCAAGGTCGGCGACATGTCGGCGGAGAACTATTCGACCAAGAATATCGACCTGCACCGTCCTTATGTGGACGGCATCGTGCTGGTCTCGTCGAAGGGCGAGCCGATGAAGCGCGAAAGCGACCTGATCGACGTGTGGTTCGACTCGGGTGCCATGCCGTACGCGCAGCTGCACTATCCGTTCGAGAACGGCGGCGACTATTTCAAGTCGGTCTACCCGGCCGATTTCATCGCCGAGGGCGTCGACCAGACGCGCGGCTGGTTCTTCACGCTGCACGCCATCGCCTCGATGCTGTTCGACTCGGTGGCTTTCAAGAACATCATTTCGAACGGTCTTGTGCTCGACAAGAACGGCAACAAGATGTCCAAGCGACTGGGCAACGGCGTCGATCCGTTCGAGGTGCTGGCCACCTACGGAGCTGACGCCACGCGCTGGTACATGATCTCCAATTCGCAGCCGTGGGACAACCTCAAGTTCGATAGGGACGGCGTGGACGAAGTGCGCCGCAAGTTCTTCGGAACGCTCTACAATACCTATTCGTTCTTCGCCCTCTACGCCAACGTGGACGGATTTACGGGCCGGGAGCCGGAGGTTCCCGTGGAGAAGCGTCCGGAGATCGACCGCTGGATCATCTCGCTGCTCAACACGCTGGTAAGGGACGTGACGCGTTCGCTCGAAGATTACGACCCGACGCCTGCGGCGCGCGCCATTCAGGAGTTCGTGGGCGAAAACCTCTCGAACTGGTACGTACGCCTCAACCGCAAGCGTTTCTGGGGCGGCGGCATGAACGAGGACAAACTGGCGGCCTATCAGACGCTTTACACCTGTCTGGAGACCGTTTCGATGCTCGCGGCGCCGTTCGCACCGTTCATCTCGGACCGCATTTTCTGCGACCTGAACGCCGTAAGCGGCCGCCATACGGACGAATCGGTACACCTCTCGACCTTCCCGAAGGCCGACGGAAAGCTGATCGACGCCGATCTGGAAGAGATGATGTCGCTGGCCCAGCGCGTATCGTCGATGGTGCTGGCCCTGCGCCGCAAAGTCTCGATCAAAGTGCGCCAGCCGCTGACCAAGATCCTGATCCCGGTACTCGACCCGGCAATGGCGCAGCATATCGCTGCCGTGAAGACGCTCATCATGAACGAGGTGAATGTCAAGGAGATCGAGCTGATCGAGAACACGGCGGGCATCATCACCAAGCGCATCAAGCCCAACTTCAAGACGCTGGGACCGCGCTACGGCAAATACATGAAGCAGATCGCCGCCATGACCGCGGAGTTCACGCAGGAGCGGATCGCCGAAATCGAAACCGCTCCGGAGACGATCCTCGACCTCGGCGCCGAGAAGATCGCCGTAACCCCCGCCGATTTCGAGATCACCTCGGAGGACATGCCGGGCTGGCTCGTGGCGTCGGAAGGCAAGCTGACCGTGGCGCTCGACATCACCGTAACGGAGGAACTGCGCGCGGAAGGCGTGGCACGCGAGTTGATAAACCGCATCCAGAATATCCGCAAGGATTCGGGATTCGAAGTGACGGACAAGATCCGGGTCGAGATCGAGCAGAAGGAGCTTGTGGCCGACGCAGTCGCCAAATACGCCGGTTACATCGCATCGCAGACGCTGGCCGTAGAGGTCAAGGCCGCGGCACAACCTGCGGGCGGAGTGATCGTCGATTCGGATGTCGATGACGAGCCGGTACGGATCGCCGTAACGCGGATTTAGCCCGTCCGGAACGTCTCCGAGTCCCTTTTTCGGTGAATTTGGAACGGCAAGCGTTTCATGCTGAGCACGATGCGCGGGTATGTCCGGACGGAATCGTATAATGAGATGTAAAATTTGGTATTTCCGAAAAAAATAGTTAATTTTACATAAAACCTAATTAAGGAGAAGACGACTATGGCAGACGAAAGAACGAGATACAGCGACGCCGAACTCGAAGAGTTCAAGCAGCTTATCCTGAAGAAGCTGGAGAACGCGCGTGCGGACTACGAGCTGCTGCGCGCCACTATCACCCACACGGCAGACAACGACACGGAAGATACCTCGCCGACGTTCAAGGTCCTCGAAGAGGGCGCGGCGACTCTCTCGAAAGAGGAGAGCGGACGCTTGGCAGCACACCAGATGAAGTTCATACGCAATCTGGAAATGGCGCTCGTGCGTATTGAGAATAAGACTTACGGCATCTGTAAAACCACGGGCAAGCTCATTCCCAAGGAGCGCCTGATGAAAGTGCCCCACGCCACCGAGTGTATCGAGGCCAAGGAGGGACGCAGGTAGAACCGGAAGGGCGCGCAGACGGACTCCGACGCGGCGTCACGGCCCCGGTACGCCTTCCGGAAGGCGGAAAAATCACAGACCATGCCCGGAGATAACATCCGCAGAGAGTGTATATTGAGGAAAAGACGACCGTCACGGCCGTCTTTTCCCGTTTCGGGGAAGCGCTTTTTTATACGTTTTGCCGAAAAATTACGTTATCTTTGATGACATGTATCGCCGGATCTGCATACTCGTACTAACCGTCCTCGCGGCAGTGAGCGTTTGTTTCGCCCGAACGGCCGGTCCCGGCATGCGCGGTCCCGAAATAACTTCGCCCAACATAAACTCGCCCGACGGGTTCAAGCCAGACAGCCTGAACACCGCCACCTCCGAGCGCAATCAGAGGCTGTATGACAGTATCCAGTCCAAGACCAACCGCCGCGCCGTGCCGCGCATGCTCTACAGAATGCTTTTCGTAAAGCCCGTGCTGGACACCACATTCAGCGGCCGCGTACTGGACGAAAGCCGTCTGCTGGAACCCTATGCGGGAAAAACGGTGGGCGACATCACCATCGAGCGCCGGCATCCCTTCGATTCCGACGGCAACTGGCTCGAACGCACGGGCAACAAGATACACATGCTGACACGCGACCGGGTCATCCGCCGCGACCTGCTCTTCAAGCCGGGCGACAAGATCGACCCGCAGCTGATCGTGCGCAACAAGCAGCTGCTCCGCTCGCGGCCCTACATCTCCGACGTCGATATCACCCTGCTGCCCGACTCGCTGGATTCGACACGCGTCAATATGGTCATATGCACCCGTGACAGCTGGACGATCAGTGTCGACGGCGCCATCCACGGCGAGGGCCGCACGATGGTCGGACTGTCGGACGCCAACATTTTCGGCTGGGGCAACACCCTGAAGTTCAACACCAACTTCAGCCGCAAAGACTTCTCATACGGCGGCAACATCGTCGAATACGAAATCCCCAACGTTCTGGGAAGTTTCTACACGGCGGATTTTTCGGCCGGACGCGACTTCTACAACTCGGAGCTGAACATGGGGCTGCGCAAGGAGTTCATACGTCCGACGGACTATGAAATCGGCCTTACGTACAGCGACGTCAAGTCGAAGCGCTACATGATCGACCTCGACACTTCGCTGCTCATCAAGGTCCGCAATCTGGACGCATGGGGCGGCAAGTCGCGCTATATCCGCTCCATCAATTCGAGCGTATATTTCACGGGACGCTACAGCTACGCCCGTTTCAGCCGGCGGCCGCTGGTCGCCCCCAACCACAACCCCGCGCTGCACGACTACGACGCCATGCTCTTCGGGGCCGGTCTCTACCGCGAGAAGTTCTATTCGGCCAACATGATCTACGGATTCGGCACAAGGGAGTACCTTGCGACGGGTTACAAGGCCGAGCTGGTCGGCGGATACTCGTGGGGAGAATTCAACGACGAAATGTATCTGGGCATGACCTATACGACCGGCGGATTCCGCTCGGTGGGCTATGTCATGGGAAGTATCACGCTGGGAAGCTATATCGACCTCGCAACCGGCATGTGGCGCCATAGTGCGGTGGACGTGGACCTGAAGTGGTTCTCGAACCTGTTCATGTTCAAACGCAGCCGCATCCGCCAGTTTTTGGCCTTCAACTATACGCAGGGCTGGAACCGCGGCACGGGCAGCGACGAAATAATCCGCATGACCCGCATAAACGGACTGCAGGCGCTCAAGGAGCATGTCACCGGCACCAACCGCATGGTCCTCAACACGGAGACCGTATTTTTCACGCCCTATCAGCCCCTCGGCTTCCGTATCGCCCTGTTCGGATTCGCCGACTTCGGACTGATCGGCTATTCGCCCAACATCTTCAAGAACGACTTCTTCACCTCGTTCGGTTTCGGCGTGCGTATCAAGAACGAACGGCTGATTTTCAACACGGTCCAGATACGGCTGGGACTCGCCTTCGGCAAACGCGGACTGGTAGAGAGCGAATATGTCCGCGTGTCGAACCAGACCCGCATCGAACAATACCGCTACCGCCCGACCCGGCCCGAAATCGTGGGATTCAAATAAGCCGGCGGACCGGACAGCAAACAAAAAAACGGAGGTCTCGGACCTCCGTTTTTTTATTGTCCTTCGACGATCTGCCCCTTGTCGTCGATCGTCATCACCCGGTCGTACTGTTTCACTTTCGCCGTAAAGTCGTGGAAATCTTCGGCTTCCTGATACTTGCAGGGAACGACCTCTTCGCCCTTGCGGTTGATATAGCCGTACCCCAGCCCCTTGACGAAAACGCGGGCCAGACCGCAGCTGAAAGGATATGCCTCGTGGTATTTGAAAGGCACGACGAGCTGCCCGTTCGTGGCGATATAACCCCAGCGGGCGTCGTAGAAATCCTCGGAATTGACGCCGAAACGCATCACCGGGGCGCGCATCTCGCTGAACTCGCCGGCATCGTCCCACTTGGCGGGAAGCACTTCGCGCCCTTCGGTGTCGATATACCCGCAGCGCGGCTCCATCCCCTGAAAATTCATGCCGTAAAGGTTGGTATTGAACGGCGCCAGACCGTCGTGGAACTCCCCGATGCGTTTATAGCGGAACGAGCTGACTTCATTGCCGTTGCGGTCCACAAGTCCGTAATTGACATTGTTGTAGCTCACCACGGCGACACCGCCCGAAAAGGGCTTCGCCACGGCGAAACGGGGCGAAATCGCCACATTGCCCTTTACGTCCACATAGCCGAAATTGCCGAACTGTTCGAGCATAAAGGCCGCAAGTCCTTCGCCCGGCGTATCGAGGTAGTAGTACCGGCACGGAATCGTCTCGCGGCCCAGCGTGTCGATCAGTCCCCACTGCCCGCCGTAAGGCTCGTCGCGCAGCATCATGCTGCCTCCGTAGTTGGTCCGGGCATAGCCGTCCTTGAAATCGGAAATGTAGGTGAAGAAGCAGGGAAGCACTTCGCGGCCGTCGGCGTCCAAGAAGCCGTGCTTGCCGCCGCTCGTCACGGGAATCAGCCCGTATGCGTTAGGCTCGCCGATCAGGTTGTAGTCGCACGGCACGACCACTTCGCCGTTTTCGCGCAGATAGCCCCACTTGCCGTCGCGCAGCACACGCATCCAGCCCCGCTCGTCCGGCTCGCCGATTTCGGAGTACAGGCAGGGAATAACCATCTTCCCCGACTTATCGACGCGGCCCCAAAGCTCGCCCGCGGCCTGCACCCACGCCATGCCGTCCTCAAACGGTTCGGCAAGCACGAACTGCGGAGCGATCACGAGCCGTCCCACGGTGTCGATATATCCCCAAGCACCTTCGGGGACCTGCACCGCGGCCAGTCCGTCGGCAAATCGGCGGGCGTCGGCATAGCGGCATTCGATCGCCAGCCGCCCCGTTCCATCGACATAGCCCCAGCGGCCTACGCCCTCGTTGATATCGAGCACGGCCGCGCGGTTGTCGCTCATCTCCCCCACTTCGGCATATTTGGCCGTACGTTTTTCGAACGACCGGCCGCACGAGACGAGCGTTACGACTGTAAGAAAAATTAGCAGGCGTTTCATAGCTTCTATTTTGTGTTTCCCATGCAAAGATAGCGCAAGCCGGGCGCAGAACCAAATTTTTCGGTTTCGCCCGGAACGGTTCTCCGCAGGGAAGGCGTCGTCCCGGCAAAACCGACGGGCGGCCGGGCTGAAAATTCACCGCGCCGACGCCCGCCGAGACTGCCGCCAACCGGAATTTACGCAGGCAAGGACAACTTGTCACGGGCGATTTCCGCAAGTTTCGGGCCTGCATTGCCCGCACGCCGAAAAAACCCGGAACGGCAAAACCGTTCCGGGCGCGAACTTTTTATGCTTATGGCGGTTGGGTTTCGTCGTATACAACCGGACGGCAACGGATTTTATCGTCTCAACCCGACAATCCGCCCCCTCCGGCTGTCTGCGGTTACCTGCGACTATCTGCGCGTCGTAATCTTGATTACGCCCTCGCTGCCGGCACCGTATTCCTTGGCGGCCTCCTTGCCCCGCAACACCTCCATACGCTTGATTTTCTGGGGTGCAAGCCGAAGCACGTCCGCTTTGGACGCTTGCTCGCCGTTAATGAAAATCACGTAGTTATCCGGTATCTCCGAAGGATTGTGCAGCGTGACGCGGCCCGTAAAGACCGTTTTGCCCGACTCCGTTTTCGAATGATCCACGCGCGTCGTGCCTTCGCCGGTCGTAACGCGCCAATAAGACGGCGTTTCCGACGCCGTCCCGCCGACCGCACCCGCGACGACCGCCCCGCCGTCTGCAGTATCGGCGGAGGAGTCCTGCATATCGACTGCGATCGCCTCGGAGAAGGAGATTTCCGACTTTGCCTGCGCGCGGGCTTCGTCCAGCTGCTTCTGCGCCGCTTCGAGCTGTTTCTGCGCCTGCTTCCACTCCTCGGCCGACATATACCGCCGTGCCGCATCCAGCCCGGCACGGGCGGCCTGCATCCCCGCTTCGGCGGCTTTCAGGCCGGCGTCCGCAGCCTGCATCGTCTGTCCGGTCATAATGCGAATCATCCCCTCCGCAGCAGCGGAGTCTTCCCCCTGCACGGCGGCGTCCTTGGTAATGCGGATCGACCGGACGTTTCCGGACAACTCTTCCAAGTCGCCGGCATCGACGTCCCGCCCGTTTATTTTCCAGACCATGTCTCCGCCGAGCGAGTCGCGCCTGCCGTCGATCCTGTAGGTCATCGTACGCACTCTCCCCGCAAGGGAATCAGGCTCCGTCCCGGCGCCGCGCACCACGACGGCAGTCGAACTGCCGTTGCCGCCGTACGTGAACGTCTGCATCTGCGAGTCGGCACCGTCCTCCTTCGTCGTGACGATAATCACGCCGTCCCGGCCCTTTTCGCCGTACGAAGCTTTCGACGCGGAATCCTTGAGCACCGAGACCGAAGCGATCCGGTCGGCGGAAAGCGAATCGATCGATTTCACTTCGCGGCCGTCCACCAGAATCAGCGGATTGCCGGATTTTCCGTCCGAAGGGTCGATTTTTGCGTTCCGAATGAGAATCGTAACATTTTCTTTTTTACCTTTGTCATCAGGAAAAACATAGGCGGTGCGGGCGAAGGCTCCGAGGGCGAGTCCCGCAAGCGGCAGCACGAAAAGCACTCTGGCTACGGCCCACCGCGACGATCTTTTACGTAACATCATGGTAATACGGTTTTTAAGTTTACTGTGATTAAAGCTGTTGGCGACTGAGTACCACCTCCCGCCGGCAGCTTTCCTTATTAATAATAGTTGATAATGTTTCGCATCGACGCCGCTGTCGAGGACAGCCTCGTCGGCTTCGTATTCGTGAATGGCCCGCAGTTCGCGGCGAAGCAGCCACATCGCGGGATTGAACCACTGGAGGCAGCCCGCGAGATCGGTGAGCAGCAGATCGACCGAATGGCGCAAACGCAGATGAGCCTTTTCGTGCAGGACGATCGCGTCGCCGTTTTCGGCCAAATCCTTCTCTGACAATACGATATAACGATACCAGCTGAAAGGCGTCACCGAGCGGCCGATACGCACCAGCACCGTTCCGTCGGCCAGACGTTCACGACGTCCCCGGCGGATCATGCGGATCACGCCGAAAACCGATCCGAACGTCCAGAGCAGCGTCGCCCCCGCTCCGGTCAGAAAAACAAGGGCCGCGGCCTTATCCCACGGAAACGGTTCGGGCTGCGGTTCGGCAGGCGCCTCGAAGAGCTGCTCCGCAGCCGGCATCTCCGGTGCGGCAGGCAGTTCACGGTAGATCGTAATGACACAGAACGGCAGTATAAACGACAGCACCATAGCCGCCAGCACCACGATACGGTTCAGGCGGTGGAAGGTCTCGCGGCTCAGCAGCAGTTTGAAAAAGAGGTAAAACACCGCCAGACAGGCGCCGACCTTCAGGCTGTAGATCATCAGGGCGTACATGGCTACCGGCGGTTTTGATTTTCGATGCGGTCGATCAGCTCTCGAAGGTCCTCGACCGAAATCTTCTCCTCCTCGACCAGCGCGGAAACCGCCCCAAGATAGGAATTCTCGAAATACTTGCTGATGACACCGCCAAGCGTGCGGCGGGAAAACTCCTCTTCGGTCACCACCGGATAATACTGATAGGTGCTTCCGAAAGTCTTGTGACCGACATAGCCCTTGGCTTCGAGAGCGCGGACCATCGTCGAAAGCGTATTGAAATGGGGTTTAGGCTCAGCGGCCAGCGCGACCAGTTCCCGCACGAACAGCGGGCCGTGTTCCCAGAAACAGCGCATCAGTTCCTCTTCCCTGCGTGTCAGTTTTTCCATAGCGTCGGTTGTTTTTAAAACCGGGCAAACGAGTATATCCCGGTGTCCGCCAGCAAAGGTAACTAAAAAAAATTCACATCCAACTATTTTATATAGTTTTTTAAACTAAAAAATATAGTTTACATCTGACAAACAGAAATTCAATCCCCCAATTCGTCGCAAATAATACCCGACGGACCGGTAACCGTACCGGCGCTTCGCCCCACTGGCATCATAACACGGATACAAGAGCATTGAGAAAATTGCTAAAAATTTTTTATGTTTTTGGATTTTATTGTATTTTTATTGCACATTTTTCTTCCAATCAAGGTGTACAGTATAGATTTTCCCGGAATGTCAAATTTACGCACAGCAGTCATATGAGAATAGAATTGTCAATCTTGTTCTGTCTGATGTCCATCGGCGCTTCGGCACAAGATGTCATTATCAGGAAGAATGGCGATGAAATTCAAGCCAAAGTGTTAGCCGTTTCCGATTCGGAAATCGACTATAAAAAATGGTCTAATCAAAATGGGCCGACTTATACCATGTCTAAGAACGATGTATTCATGATTAAGTACATCAATGGCGACAAGGATGTATTTAACGATGAATCCCGGTCTGTTGTTCAAGAAGAAAATTCTTCGTCCAAATACATCGCAAAATCACCCGCGGCAAATAATGCGGAACTCATAAGAAAATACAAGCCGGAGATACGTGTAACGACCAAACTTTCAGAAAAACCCTCCAAATGGTTTTTCCCGATCATGGCAGTAGCGGACTCATCGGTACTTTCAAATGAAGATATCGAAGTTTCGATAATTCCCGTTACGGTCTGCGATCAGGATCAGACCGCAACTTATTTGTTGCGTTATTATCTTGAGATTAAGAACAAAACCAATAACACGATATATATAGATAAGGCCAATACATTCAGAGTATACACGGATGGTTCGTATAAAACCTATTTCGATGCTACCCAAATCAACATAACAACAGGCAGAAGTTCAGGCATAGGAATCAACTTGGGCGGCATAGCCGATGTATTAGGTATCGGAGGAACCGCAGGAACGTTGGCCAATTCGACATCCGTTGGCGGTACTTCACAAAATGCAGTCGCAAAAACTTATTCGCAGCAACGTATCATAGCAATACCACCCCATGCTACGGCAAATCTTTCCGAGTATAAACAAGAGCATGTGAAAGGTAAGCATTATGAAGACATATCGGATGCCGAATTTTGGAAATTTTATTTACATGATCAGAGAGGCTTTGTAAAGAAAGGTGAATGTATCCATTATAGCGAGGCGGAATCGCCTTATAAAAACAAATACTATATAGCCTATTCGTCTGATGCTGATTTCTCTACTTATTCAACGTTAAGTTTTAAAATCTATGCCCGATATGTTATCGGTGAATTTTGGTCTTCCGTGCTTCAATACAAGCAAGCCAGTCTCATAAAAGATATTCAGAAACACATTCCTGACTTTTGGGACAATCCCAATATAATCATAGGGGATTGCAGCTATGTCAGCAAACCTTAATAAAAGAACTCATACTAACCGAGCATTAAACCGTTGCCCTCCGTTACCTACTCTCCTATACAAAGATGTAACGACCTGATAAACCAAGTCGTTACATTCTTCAAGCCCACACCTTTCGGGCCGGGGCGTATATGGTGCAGAACACCGGAGGACTAGTCCTCGTCGCGGTACATGTTCTCCACGTAAATGGCGTGCTGCTTCGCCACGCGCTTCGCGATCGAAGGCTTGGTGAAGTACTGGCGGCGGCGCAACTCCTTCAGGACGCCCGTGCGCTCGTATTTACGTTTGAACTTCTTCAGGGCGCGCTCGATGTTTTCGCCCTCTTTTACCGGCATGATAATCATAATATTCTACTTTTTATTGTTTTTTAATTCTTTCGTTTACTTAAAATCCTCCGGGACGCATATCTTCCGATACCTTTTCCCTTGCAATGTCGCTTCGTCTACTCGTCGTCAGGTCCGCTTCGGGCGCCGAACCGCAGATAGGGAACCAGCCGTGCTGCCTCCTCGCGGGTCATTATGTCGTCTTCGATCAATTCCTCAGCGGTACTCCAACCTCCTTTCAACTGTCTTCGTTTAAGTAATTTCCGAAGGGTCTGCGGCGGAATGTACGGATGCCGTCCCAACTCTTTCGGGGTTGCAAAGTTAATATCAATTTTCCGAATTTCACAACTATCGCAGTAAATTTGTTTCAAAATTTTCTCATAATTGCGTTCCGTGACTCCCGGAACCTCTGCGAGTTGCTCCACGCGGAGGAATCCGCCGAGCCGGTCGCGGTAGCCGATAATCGAGACGACGGTCCTCTCGCCGATGCCCGCCACACTCCTCAGCGCGGCAGAATCGGCCGTGTTGATCTCGACGGGAACGTCGATCGGTTCCGCTTTGCGTTCGGGGAAGATGACGTAAGGTTCGAGCGCCGATGCGACCGAATCGCTCACCACATAGCACGCCCGCAGCTCCTCCATGTCGTAAATGCCGCTCAGGTCGCGCCATCGGACAAAGGCTTCGGCCTGCCGTTTCGACAATGCGCCGATGGCCCGCAGGTAACGCGCGCTCACCGTGTCGATGCGGAACGGCGCGGGCGGCATCGGCTCGGAGACGACGCGCCCCGTGCGGTACTCCTGCGGAGCGATGGCATACTTGCGTCCGATGCGTATGTAGGGTTCCAGCCGGTAAAAGAGCGAATCGCTGATGCCGTAACAGAGCGTCACATCTTCGGGAATACGGAAAATCTTGCCTGCGGCGCGGTATTTCAGCAGGCTCACGGCTTCGTGTTTCGTAAGCCCCAGCCGCCGCAGGCCGTCGTAATTCACGGTGTTCGGATCGAACGGCCGCATGACGACCGTATCGGCCCGCTCCTCCATTTCAGCTTCAGCCCGCAGGGCCGCCGCGGGATCGGCTTTCGGACGCACGAGGAGGAGGCCCAGCACCAGCAGTCCGGCCAGCGGCAGAAAAACCGCCACGGCCCGAATCTCACGTTCTGTAAAAAACTTTCCCATATGCAGAGACTATTTACATACCCTCCGGCAAAGACCGGAACCTACCACTGCGCACCGCCGGAGAGCAGCAGGCGGCGGTAACGCCGCGAGGGCGATTCCACGAAAGCGCCCAGCCCGTACCTGTCTCTTATACACATCTCCGAGCCCACGAGACTCCTGAGCATCT
>ENA-OZGA01000631-OZGA01000631.1-human-gut-metagenome-genome-assembly--contig:-NODE-631-length-13978-cov-5.387847_pt1 | contig 13978 bp, 13 predicted proteins | sample MGYA00245112_ERZ653649 | MGnify/ENA primary metagenome ERZ653649 (study PRJEB26926, sample SAMN06165071) | human gut metagenome | biome: ENVO:00009003; feature: ENVO:2100002; material: ENVO:00002003...
TCGGCAGCGTCAGATGTGTATAAGAGACAGTCACCACATTGGTATTGTCTTGCCGACGATGGAAAAGGCGCATCAATTTATGCAGACCAACGGTCTGGAAGTAGATTATTCTGGCTTTGTTGACGCATATCATGCTGATCTTATTTTTACAAAAAAAGGTAAGAATAGTTCTCCTATTGAATTTATCATTCCTCGTGAAGGGGTATTAAAGGATTTCAATGGGGGAAAGGGGGGTATTGCCCACATCGCTTTTGAAGTGGATGATGTAGAAGCCGTGCGTCAGGAAATGGAAAAACAGAAGCCAGGCTGTATGTTAGAAAAAAAGGCTGTCCAGGGAACGGATGATATTATCGTTAATTTCCGGCGTCCCAGTACAGATGCAGGAATTCTCGTTGAATATGTCCAGACCGTAGCTCCTATTAACAGGAGCCAGGCGAACCCGTTTTAAATAGGATGAAAGCAAGGTGATTGTCGTGTATACACTCGGAATAGACGTTGGTTCTTCTTCTTCGAAAGCAGTTATCTTAGAAGACGGTAAAAACGTTATTTCTCAAGCTGTCGTTGAAATTGGAACTGGTTCTTCAGGTCCTGAAAAAGTGTTAGAAGAAGTGTTTAATGGTACATCATTATCGTTGGATGATATGGCAAATGTGATTGCTACTGGCTATGGCCGGTTCAATGTATCTTGTGCTAAAGGTGAAATAAGCGAAATTACATGCCATGCAAAAGGCGCGTTGTTAGAATGCCCGGGAACGACAACTATTCTTGATATTGGCGGACAAGATGTGAAAGCTATTAAACTTGATGCACAAGGAGTCGTCACACAGTTTGCCATGAATGATAAATGTGCCGCTGGTACAGGCCGTTTTCTGGACGTCATGTCAAAGGTACTTGAAATCCCGATGGACCAGATGGGTGATTGGTATTTCAAATCGAAAAAGCCAGCAAAGGTCAGCAGTACTTGTACGGTCTTTGCAGAATCAGAAGTCATATCTCTCTTATCTAAGAATATCCCCAAAGAAGATATTGTTGCCGGCGTGCATGAATCTATTGCGGCTAAAGCATGTGCATTGGTTCGTCGCGTTGGTGTAGGAAAGGATTTGACTATGACAGGCGGTGGCGCCCGCGATGCCGGTGTCGTCGATGCTGTCTCGAAAGAATTGGGAATTCCTGTTAATGTTGCTCTCCATCCGCAGGCTGTCGGAGCATTGGGAGCTGCCTTAATAGCGTATGACAAAATAAAGAAATAAGGTAAAAGGAGAAGAACATCATGAGTGAAGAAAAAACTGTAGACATTGAAAGCATGAGCGCCAAGGAAGCTCTTGGTTACTTCTTGCCGAAAGTTGATGAAGATGCAAGAAAAGCAAAAAAAGAAGGCCGCCTCGTCTGCTGGTCTGCTTCTGTAGCACCACCGGAATTTTGTACGGCCATGGATATTGCTATCGTATATCCTGAAACACATGCAGCTGGCATAGGAGCTCGTCATGGCGCACCGGCTATGCTCGAAGTAGCTGAAAACAAAGGTTACAATCAGGATATCTGTTCCTACTGCCGCGTCAATATGGGCTATATGGAATTGTTGAAACAGCAGGCTATGACAGGTGAAACACCGGAAGTGTTGAAGAATTCTCCGGCTTCTCCTATTCCTCTGCCGGACGTTGTTCTCACATGTAACAATATTTGCAATACCCTGCTCAAATGGTATGAAAATCTGGCAAAGGAATTGAATGTACCTCTTATCAATATCGACGTGCCTTTTAACCATGAATTCCCTGTTACAAAACATGCAAAACAGTATATTGTTGGCGAATTCAAACATGCTATCTCCCAGTTGGAAGAACTTTGTGGTCGTCCCTTTGATTATGATAAATTCTTTGAAGTACAGAAACAGACACAGCGTTCTATCGCTGCCTGGAACAAGATTGCAACGTACTTCCAATACAAACCGTCGCCGCTCAATGGCTTTGATCTCTTCAACTACATGGGCCTTGCCGTTGCAGCTCGTTCTTTGAATTATTCGGAAATTACGTTCAATAAATTCTTAAAGGAATTGGATGAAAAAGTAGCCAATAAAAAATGGGCTTTTGGTGAAAATGAAAAATCTCGTGTTACCTGGGAAGGCATCGCTGTTTGGATTGCATTAGGTCATACCTTTAAAGAATTAAAAGGTCAGGGCGCATTGATGACAGGTTCTGCATATCCTGGCATGTGGGATGTATCGTATGAACCGGGTGATCTTGAATCCATGGCAGAAGCATATAGCCGTACGTACATCAACTGCTGCCTCGAACAACGTGGTGCCGTATTGGAAAAAGTTGTCCGCGATGGCAAATGCGATGGCCTTATCATGCACCAGAACCGTTCTTGCAAGAATATGAGCCTTCTTAACAACGAAGGTGGCCAGCGTATCCAGAAGAACCTTGGCGTTCCGTATGTTATCTTCGATGGTGACCAGACAGATGCCCGGAACTTCTCGGAAGCTCAGTTCGATACACGTGTAGAAGCTTTGGCAGAAATGATGGAAGATAAAAAGGCGAATGAAGGAGGAAAACACTAATGAGTCAGATTGATGAACTTATCAGCAAATTACAAGAAGTAGCTAACCATCCGCAGCAAACCGTATTAAATTATAAAAAACAGGGTAAAGGTCTTGTCGGCATGATGCCGTATTATGCACCAGAAGAAATCGTATATGCCGCCGGCTATCTCCCTGTTGGCATGTTTGGTTCCCAGAAACCACAGATTGCTGCAGCTCGTACGTATCTCCCTCCTTTTGCTTGCTCTTTAATGCAGGCTGATATGGAATTGCAGTTAAATGGCACGTATGATTGCCTTGACGCTGTTATCTTTTCTGTACCATGCGATACGCTCCGTTGCATGAGCCAGAAATGGCATGGCAAGGCTCCGGTTATCGTATTTACACATCCTCAGAACCGTAAAATTCGTCCGGCTGTCGATTTCTTGAAAGCAGAATATGAACATGTCCGCACGGAATTAGAACGGATCCTCAATGTAAAAATTTCCGATATGGCCATTCAGGAAGCTATTAAGGTATATAACGAAAACCGTCGTGTTATGCGTGAATTCTGCGATGTAGCAGCTCAGTATCCGCAGATTTTCACTCCTGTAAAACGTCATGACGTCATCAAAGCTCGCTGGTTCATGGATAAAGCAGAACATACAGCTATTGTCCGCGAACTCATTGATGCTGTTAAAGCTGAACCGGTACAGCCCTGGACTGGCAAAAAAGTCATCCTTTCCGGTATCATGGCAGAACCGGATGAATTCCTCGATATCTTCAGTGAATTCAATATTGCTGTCGTAGCAGATGATTTGGCTCAGGAATCTCGTCAGTTCCGCACAGATGTTCCGTCCGGTATTGATCCGTTAGAACAGCTTGCACAGCAGTGGCAGGACTTCGATGGATGTCCGCTGGCTTTGAACGAAGATAAACCTCGTGGACAGATGCTTATCGACATGACGAAGAAATATGGCGCTGATGCCGTTGTTATTTGCATGATGCGTTTCTGCGATCCTGAAGAATTTGATTATCCTATTTATAAACCAGAATTTGAAGCTGCTGGCGTACGGTATACTGTTGTCGATGTCGATATTGAATCGCCGTCTTTGGAACAGATTCGTACACGTATTCAAGCTTTCTCTGAAATTCTTTAAGATATCGATCTGGGCGGGACTTTTACAGCTGGCCACAGTGAAGGTATGCCTGCATATGCAGGCGACATACAGTTTGTCTGCTCCTGCGGGAGCAGACGCTGTATATCATGGTTTAAAGTCGGTTCATCCGCTTTAAATATATATTATTAAGATAGTACATGTTTTTGGGAGGCATTCTAATCATGGATTTTAAACTTTCTGAATTACAACAAGATATTGCAAACCTTGCAAAAGATTTTGCCGAAAAGAAACTGGCTCCGACCGTTAAAGATCGTGATGAAAAAGAAATTTTTGATCGTTCCATCCTCGATGAAATGGGTACTCTTGGTCTTCTCGGTATTCCTTGGGAAGAAGAAAATGGCGGCGTTGGCGCTGATTTCCTCAGCCTTGTCGTTGCATGCGAAGAAGTTGCTAAAGTCGATCCGTCTATCGCCCTCAGCTTTGAAGTACACACCATGCTTTGCTCCTGGCCGATTTGGAAGTTCGGCACAGCTGAACAGAAAGCTAAATATTTGAAACCCTTGGCAGAAGGTACGAAACTCGGTGCATTCGGTCTTACTGAACCGAACGCTGGTACAGATGCCCTGAATGGTTCTACTGTAGCTACGAAAAATGAAGATGGCAGCTATACTCTGAATGGTTCCAAAGTATTCAACACGAACGGCGGCGAAGCTGACGTTACAGTTGTATTTGCTTCTACAGATAAATCCAAAGGTGCAAAAGGCATGAGTGCTTTCATTGTTGAAAAAGGCATGGAAGGCTTCACCTATGGTAAAAAAGAAGTTAAAATGGGTATCCGCGCATCGGTACAGCGTGAACTCGTATTCCAGAACGTTCGCATTCCGGCAGAAAACCTCCTCGGTAAAGAAGGCGAAGGCTTCAAGATTGCGATGATGACCTTGGACGGCGGCCGTGTAGGCGTTGGCGCTCAGGCTCTTGGCATTGCAGAAGGCGCATACAATGCAGCTCTCCAGTATGCTAAAGAACGTACGCAGTTTGGTAAATCCATCGCTAAGTTCCAGGCTATCGGTTTCATGCTCGCTGATATGAAACTTAAGATTGAAACGGCTCGTCTTGCCGTATACAAAGCTGCATGGAAAATGGCTCAGCCTGACGTAAAATCCTATTCCGTCGATGCTGCAATTGCTAAGAAATATGCTTCTGACGTAGCTATGCAGGTTACGACTGACGCTGTTCAGGTATTTGGTGGCTATGGCTTTACCCGTGAATATCCTGTTGAACGGTACATGCGTGATGCTAAAATCACACAGATTTACGAAGGTACCAACCAGGTTCAGCAGATGGTCATTTCTGGCGCTATCCTCCGCTAATTTGACAGTTTAATATCAATCCATTGGTGATATTCCATGCAGGCCCCTACCGGGTCTTTGGGGCTGGCGTGGATGTATCATATATAAGATGCAACACATTACACAACTCCATTTTGCAACTCCTTTACGTAAGGTAGAAGAAAACCATCCTTTCTGCTGACGAAAAGAGATGCACTGTTTACTTGTCAGTAAACTAAAAAACATATATTATATGTTTTATAACCTGTAGCTGAGGTCGCTGCAGGTTATTTTTTTATATTTCGCAGATACGGGAAAGAGAGGGGACAATATCTGGGAATTTTCCTTTTAAACGAGTACGAACTGCGCTATAATAAGTTGAGTTTTATATGTATCATATAGATAAGTGATAGAGGAGGCTTTTTGTATGGGTTCCAGGTTAGGTACACTTTCTATTTTCTTGACGGCAATTGCCTTTGGGACAATGGAAATTTCCTTGAAAATTGCCGGAACAGCATTTACACCGTTCCAGCTTACATTTTTACGATTTTTAGTGGGTGGCATCATATTGTTGCCGTTGGCGTTTCGCGATATGCGAAAAAAAGCAATTCATCTTACGTCGTCTGATTGGGGGTATTTGGCCCTTCTTGGACTGGTAAATATTTGCTTTAGCATGATTTTGTTCCAGATTGGTGTCAATATGGCCAATGCTGGGTTGGCGGCCATCGTCTTTTCTATCAATCCCATATTCGTCATGATTTTTTCGTACTTCATCGTCCATGAAGCGTTTACGCGAAAAAAAGCGATTACCATTATTTTGAGTCTAGTAGGGCTCGTCATCGTCGCGAACCCCGTTGCGATTATCGAAAGTGGTAATGTAGGCCTACTCGTATCATTGGCATCGGCTGTTTCTTTTGCTCTCTATACGACGTTAGGAAAGCTTAGAATTGCAAAACTCGGTGGCAATGTGGAAAATGCTTTCAGTTTTCTCATTGGGTGTGTCTTCTTGTTCGTCATCTTGCTATTCCATGGCGATCCCATTCTTGGTGGTATCAATAGCCATACTATTTGGCCGCTTTTATATTGTTCCTTTGTCGTTACAGGTTTTGGTTATCTTTGCTTCATGAAAGCCATCGAACTGACGGGGCCATCCAATGCATCGTTTGCATTTTTTATTAAACCCGTTATTGCCCTTATCTTATCAGCGATTATCTTAGGAGAACCGATTACGGCAAATGCTGTAATCGGCCTGGTCCTCATCTTGTTAGGATGCACGATGGCAGGACCTATTGAACGACTCGTATTCAAGCGTCATGGTACGGGCGAACTGGCAGCACAAGGAGACGAAATCAAGACAGAAAATGGGGCAGAGCACATGCCTCTTGTCATTACGATCGCCCGCGAATATGGTAGTGGTGGACGTAATATAGGGAAAATCGTTGCTCGAAAGCTGGGTATTCCGTATTATGATTCGGAAATCCTTGATCTTGCTCGTCAGGAAAATCCGACTGCTTTTGAAGCCTGGAGCAATGATAAAAAGCCTCTTCTTGGGCCCTTGTTAACAAAGGTCTATGATGACTATGTCCATTATGCGACGGATTTGGAATCTGACAGGGATGCCTTATTCCATCAGGAAGAAAAGGTTATCTGTGAATTGGCAGATCATAAATCCTGTGTTATTGTAGGTCGGCTGGCCAATTATATTCTTCGTAATCGGCCCAATACGTTTACTGTATTTATTTCTGCTGAATCTGATGTAGCTGTGCGGCGTATTATGCTTCGAGATCATCTGGGAGCTGACGAAGCGCTGGCAAAACGGAATCGCATTAATCAGGAACGGCGGGACCATTGTTTAGAACAGACGGATTCGTATTGGGGGTATGGCGCAAATTACGATATGTCCCTTAAATCGAGTACATATGGTATCGTAAAATCGGCAGACCTCATCTTACAGGCCGTCCACAATCGGATGAGCGAGTCAGAAAAAGCTCAATCATAGAAGTAACGGGATTGAATTCACAAAAACCCCTGCATAGCAGCGTTGTGTAGTACCTCCAATTGGCAGACTAACTATCTACTGATTGGAGATGCTACATGGACTGCTTGTGCAGGGGTATTTCATTGCAAGTAAGACGGTAAGATACACTGGGAATGAGAAGGGGAAATCACCGGTCTTTTGTATCCGTTGTTGTTTTTTTCGTCTTATCTTTTTGAGAAGTAGCGGCTTTCTTTTGACGCGCTTCTTCAGCAGCCCGCTCTTTTCGGAGTTTGGCTTCTGTCTCTTGACGAATTCTTTCAGCAATTTGTTCTTCCCGTTCTCGTTGCGCTTGTTCTTCCTTTTCTTTCTTTTCTTTTTCTAGTTTAGCTTTTTCTTCTAAATCGCCAAAGGTTGCCTTAAAAGCTCTTTCATAGGCACCAGCACGGTCAGGATAGAGACGGCGCAGCTTATTAAGCATTTCTATGCGTTCTTTATCGGTATTGCCAGTCATGGTCTTCAGAGCCTGGTAGTCTTCGTAATAGGCCTTCCATTTTTCCATGCGCAACGCATCATTGCTGCTATAGGAACTGATTCCCAGGAAGGTACAGATTAAGGAAATGACAAGGCAGATGATAGTCTTAGTCACGGGTGCCACCTCCTTTAGCTGCCTTATGACAGGTGGTCGCAGCAGAGCTCGTCGTCATAGCACCGAAGAGGATAGCTAGAACGAAGAAAATCATTGTCTCTAATGAAATTGGCGGCATGGGAACGAGACCGAAGAAGAGATGGTCAGGCATGAATGTCAGAAATAAAGTGGCCAAAATCGCAATGAACAACAGGGAATACATCATACCTGTTACGACGTTGAGTAACGTACCGGCAATGTCAAGGAGTGGACGGGCAATTGCGTTTCCCGTCTTTTTGAGTTGTTCATCATTGGACCAGTCAAAATCTTCTCCACCACGGGGACGGGATGGACGGCTTTTATGCCGCGATGGTTTGTGGTGTCGGCCGGTTTCCTTCCATTCCGAACTGTCTTCATAATAGCGAGACGCATCGCGATAATATTGTGCACTTTGAGCGCGACGGCGCTGATGGGCGGGATCTTTTTCCCAATCATAGGCTTGATGAGAAGGGACTCGGCGGCGACGACTGTGTGTGTCATCGCCGGGAAGACGAGGATTATCTTCTGGTACGATAGGTTTTCCAATGTAATACCGATAGATATTTTTAGGCGAGCCTAACTCTACGCAGACTTCTTCTTCTGATTTACCTGACTTAGTACCAAGACGGAATTGTTCTTCGCAATCTTCGATGATGCCCTTGAGATCGTCTTTATCAGCATTACGAAAATAATATTTTAAAAGATCCATAAACTCGGATTTACGCATCTATGTTACCTCTGTTTTTTTAGATATTCTTCATAGCGTTCATGATATTTGGCACCGTATTGCCAGGAAGCGACGCCTATGGCCATGATGGCGAAGAGGGCGAGAAAGACGACAAACGTGGGCATCCATGAAAGGAAACTCACTGATGCCATCGGTTCTTTCTCTAAGGCAATACAAAAGGCAATCCAGCCTAAGAGGCTTACGCAAACGAAAGAGCAGAAAGCTCCTATGGTGTAGAGCAGCAAATAGGCATAGCGCCACATAGGAGGTGTCGAAAAGTTACCCATCATATTATACCTCGCAAAAAATGTGAAAGTGAAGTGACGTTATGTTTACGCATACCTATAGAAAAATATTTTTTTATGGATACACGTGAAACCGTTGCAGCATGTGCATATAACTATACTTACCTTATACTATCACATTACCTATGGCCTTACAAGCGATAGAGTTAGGCACCATTACTATACTTTTCGTATTTTTTTTCTTATAATGATAGTATTATATAGGAAGTGTGTCATAGGTAAGGAGGGCGTATGGAGTTATTTGGTACTATGTTCAATATACCGTCATGGGATGCATTGATGACGTTTATTATCGTGCGCGGTGTGCGAATTCTTATTATGGTAATCGTTTTCTTCATCATTTATCATCTTCTTCAGCATGGTATTGAACGGCTGATCAACCTGCGTTTTACGCGGCTTTCTGGAGAACAGCAACGAAGAGCGCAAACGGTGTTGTCATTGACACATAATCTCGTTTTTATCATATTTTCATTTTTTGCACTCATGGCATTACTGAATGAATTTAATGTGGATACGACGTCTCTCTTAGCGGGTGCCAGTATTATCGGCCTTGCTGTAGGTGTAGGGGCGCAAAGCCTTGTGAAGGACTTTGTAGCAGGCTTTTTCCTCATGATGGAAAATCAATACTCTATAGGTGATATCGTTACGGTCAAGGGCTTTACAGGATTTGTGTCGGATGTATCGTTCAGGACGACGAAAATACAATCGTTTGATAAGGTCATTCATACGATTCCCAATGGGCTCATTGATATTGTCAGTAATTATACGAAGGGCCTGTACATTGCTAATGTTCAGATTGAAGTCAATCAGGATATTGAACCACAGCGCGTCATAGAGGTCCTCAACAAGGCCCTGGAAGAAATAAAGAAGCGCGATGATATTTCCGGTGCCGATGCGAGTGTAGGCGGTATTGCGAGTATGCACGATGGACTTTTTGTATACGACATCTACCTTCCTACGACGCGGGGAAATGCGTACTCTGTATGTACGGATTATCGTTATGCAGCGGTACGGCTTCTTCGGGAGGCTCACATTCCTATGGGACGGGTTCTGATTCAATCCGTTATGGATTCCAATGATCCTGTCGTTCAGGCAAAACGACAAGAAGAAATGCATAAGGAGGAATAGATATGGCTACTTTTATCCGTTATCACGTCGGTGATATTGTACAACTAAAGAAAGCTCATCCCTGTGGCTCAAATGAATGGGAAGTCTTGCGTATTGGTGTTGACTTTGCTATTCGCTGCTGCGGTTGTGGTCACCGTGTCATGGTGCCGCGGCCCAAATTCGAGAAGTCTGTTAAAAAGATAGTGTCATCGGCAGCAGAAGAGTCGTAAAAATTTTGTGAAAGGCCTTGTTATTTCTTGTGATATGTGTTACAATTCAAATCAGAAACTCTTTTATACTTTACTTAAATAAAGCGTTAAAGAAATAAAGAATCAGATTGAATGGCAAGGGATGTGGGTGCATTGATTAATAAGACCTTAGATGGAGTAAAGATGCTCCATCACGATGAAATGCGAAATTTTGACAGAATACAATCGAAGTTGACTCAGGTTATCATGAGTCATGGCTGCAAAATCATCGAAACGCCAAGCTTTGAAGATTATGACGTATATCAGCATTATTTTCCTCAACTGCGGCGTCAAATGGTCAAAACCATCGATACGGACGGCAGAGTTCTGGTTCTGCGTCCTGATGTGACCATGCCCCTTGTGGAAACGGCAGCTCGTGAATTTCCACGGCCGGATCAGCTCTTGAAATTCGGATACGTCAGCACTGTATTCCGTGAATATTTTGGCCGTTCGACGTACGGTAAAGATTTCCAGCAAGGGGGCATTGAAATCTTAGGAGATGCTAGTCCTGAATGTGATGGAGAAGTTATCGTAACTGCCGTAGAAATGTTAAAAGCTGTAGGCGTTGAACATATTCGTATCGACATCGGAACAGCTGCATATACGAAGGCCTTGTTCGACGGATTGGCTCTTGAAGAAGAGGAAAAGACGACGCTCCAGACGTATATGGCAGAACGGAATATCGTCGCCTATAACAGATATTTGTCTACGTTGACATTACAAGGGGAAGCACGGTCTGCACTGGCGGCAATGCCCATTTTGTTTGGACCGTATGAAGAAACGCTGGAAAAGGCACGGCGTTTTTGTATCAACAGCAATATGCGCAATGCTTTAGCACGGCTGGAACGGATTTATGCATATATCCAGTGCGCCGGATATGCTGATTGTGTTCAACTTGATTTCGGCTTTACCGGACATCTCGGCTATTATACAGATATGATTTTTAAGGTCTATATTGATGGGGCTCTGTATGATGTCATCGATGGTGGTCGGTATGATACCCTTTCCAAACGGTTTGGCGTCGATCGACCGGCCTGTGGATTTGGCATCAACATCAACTTATTATATGAATATATGAGTGATGCAGGACTTTTGGAGGATACAGAACCGAGTTTTCAGCTTGCCGTGTCATACAGTACCAGTGATAAAGCGCTTATCCAGGACCTGGTAAAATGGCGGAAAAAAGGATACCGCGTAGCAGCCTATCCGGCATCATCCTTTCTCGACAGTGGTGATTACAGCATTCATGCCCTATATAAGGATGGCCAGTATTATAAAGATGGAAAGGCTGTTGAAGTAGCGGAATTGGAAACCATGATGAGGGGGCTTTAAGATGGCATTACATATTGCACTGGCAAAGGGACGAATCCACAAGGTCGTCATGAAGTATTTGAAAGAAAGTGGTTATGACTTTCCTACGTATAGCGAAGAAAGCCGTAAATTGATCTTTGAGGACGCCAGCCATTCGCTGAAAATCACATTGGTCAAGTCGCCAGACGTCGCTGTTTATGTAGAACGCGGTGCAGCTGACATCGGTATCGTCGGTGAAGATGTCCTCATAGAAGACAATGCCGGCGCCAACGTGTATGAAGTGCTCGACATCGGCATAGGCCGTTGCAACATGGCTGTCGCCGCTGTAAAGGGAAAAAAAGTGGATATGTCCAAGCGCATTACAGTAGGGACAAAATATCCCCGCATTGCCCGGAGTTATTTTGAAAAGAATCATCATAGTGTCGATATCATCAAGCTCAATGGCTCTGTAGAACTGGCGCCGCTTGTAGGTCTTTCCGACGTCATCGTCGATATTGTGGAAACAGGTAATACGTTGCGAGCCAATGGGTTGGAAGTCCTTGATTATTTCATGGATTTCAGTGCTCGTATGATATGCAATTCTGTATCGTTTAAGCTGAAATATGATGAAATAAAACAGCTTATTGATGTCATCAAGAAAAAGGAAATTCCTGGATAACAGGTATATCCGTGTTCGATACGTGAGGGGAGAATGACAATGGAATGGATTGAAGTACCTGATGAAGGCCTTTCATTAAGACAAATACGGGAAATTACAAAACGCAGCCAGTCGGAAAATAGCGATATTCGCAAGAGTGTAGAAGATATTATTTCGGCTGTTCAGGAACGAGGTGATGACGCACTTCGTGATTTGACAGAAAAATTCGATGGTGTCCGTCTTGATACGTTCCGCGTGACGACAGAAGAAATAGAAGAGGCCACTAAAAAAGTAGGGCCTCATTTTATGGAAATCCTCGAAGAAGCTCGTGATAATATTAAGGCTTATCATGAACGACAATTGCAAGATTCCTGGATGGATACGTTCCGCGATGGCGTGCGCTTAGGTGCAAAAATTACGCCAATCCAACGGGTAGGCGTATACGTTCCCGGTGGTACGGCTGCGTATCCGTCGACGGTTCTTATGGATACGGTACCGGCCCATGTTGCCGGTGTTCCTTCTATTGCCGTATTTACGCCGCCTGCAAAAGATGGGTCCGTCAATCCTTATATTCTGGCAGCAGCCCATGTTGCTGGTGCAACAGAAATCTATAAGGTTGGCGGTGCACAAGGTATCGCCGCAGCTGCTTTTGGCACGGAATCCATTGAGCCAGTCTTTAAAATTGTCGGGCCTGGCAATGCGTATGTGGCCATGGCTAAACGGTTGGTATTTGGTACTGTAGGTATCGATATGATTGCCGGCCCCAGCGAAGTAGGTGTCCTTGCCGATGATAGCGCTAATCCTGTGTGGGTAGCGGCCGATTTGTTAGCGCAAGCTGAACATGATCGCCGCGCTGCCGTATTCCTCGTCACACCGAGTGCCACCTTTGCAGCAAAAGTGGAAAAAGAAGTAGATCGGCAATTGGCAGAATTACCGCGCCATGAGATTGCTGAAGCATCTATCCGGGACTATGCAAAGATATTCATTACAGCTGATCGTAATCAGGCTATCGATATTATGAATCTTATCGCTCCGGAACACTTGGAAATCGATTTTGATCAAGCCGAATCCTATGTGCCTAAAATCGTCAACGCCGGGGCTATATTTATCGGCTCCTATACGCCAGAACCTATTGGAGACTATATTGCTGGTCCGAATCATACCTTACCGACCATGGGCACGGCAGCCTTTTCTTCGCCATTGGGAGTCTATGACTTTGTTAAGCGCAGCAGCTTACTTTGCTACGATAAGACAGGCTTTGACGAAGTGGCGCAGAAAGTCATTGCTTTTGCCAATGTAGAAGGCCTTCAGGCTCATGGATTAGCTGTAAAAAGGAGGGTCGATGGCGATGAATAGTAAGTGGCTTCGCAATTCCATACGAAATTTTGAACCCTATACGATTCCGGAAATAAAAGAAAAGACCATCATCAATGCCAATGAAAGTCCGTATAATGTATTAGATTTTCCGTCTGTACGGGAAGACTTCTTCAAGGGTTTACAGAATCTTGAAATTTTCCGTTATCCGGCTCCTATGGCAGATGCGTTGCGTCAAGCTCTTGCCGAATACGTCGGTTGCCGTCCTGAACAAGTGTTGGCTACGAACGGTGGCGATGAAATATTGGCCCTTATCATCCAGACCTTTATCAACCCTGGTGATACCGTTCTCCTCCACGTGCCAACTTTTGACGTATATATATCAAATGCTGAAATTGGGGGTGCAAAAGTCGTCCGTTTCGACGAAGGACCTGATTTTGTCCACGACGCTAAGGCGTACTGTGAAGAAGTGAAGCGGCTCCAACCAAAGCTGACGGTAATTTGTAATCCTAATAATCCGACTGGTGCAATCTGGTCGACAGAAGAAATCAAGGCAATTCTTGATGTGGCAGAAAACCTCGTCGTCGTCGATGAAGCTTATATCGAATTTTCCGGACATGAAAGTGTTGTTTCCCTCGTCGATTCCTATGATAATCTCATCGTTGTCCGTACCTTATCAAAGGCCTTCGGCCTGGCAGGTTGCCGTTTGGGATATGGTGTGAC
>ENA-OZGA01000643-OZGA01000643.1-human-gut-metagenome-genome-assembly--contig:-NODE-643-length-13823-cov-6.054910_pt1 | contig 13823 bp, 7 predicted proteins | sample MGYA00245112_ERZ653649 | MGnify/ENA primary metagenome ERZ653649 (study PRJEB26926, sample SAMN06165071) | human gut metagenome | biome: ENVO:00009003; feature: ENVO:2100002; material: ENVO:00002003...
TGGGCTCGGAGATGTGTATAAGAGACAGGAATACACCCTGACCACACCGATTTCGGCCGCACGCTTCATGCTTCCCTACTGGAACCCGCACCGCGCCGACGGTTCGCTGGCGTCGGTGAACGACGGTTCGTGGAAAGGCGAGGGGCAGAACCCGCTCGAATGGCTCAAGAACAACCCCGTAGACTACAAGAAGTACAAGATCATATCCACGGTCTTCGCCGAGGCGACCCCGATCGAAGGGCTTACGCTCCGTTCGCAGTTCGGCGTCGATTATTCGCACTCGACGGGCCGCGGCATCTCCTATCCGAGCTACGCCCCCAATCTCGGTTCGGGTACCGTACAGCGCAACTCCTCCGACGGAATGAGCCTTTCGGTCACCAACACGATCACCTACCGGTTCGACATCGACAACAAGCACATGTTCACCTTCCTCGCGGGGCAGGAGGGACTCGACTACCGGTACGAGGCCTTCTCCTTGCAGACCAAGGACCAGAACAACGACAAACTGGTGAACATCTCGTCGAGTCCGCGCGCCACCCGCTGGAGCGACACCACCGACGACAACTACGCCTATCTGTCGTTCTTCGGACGCGCCGAGTACAGCTATTCGGACCGTTACTACGCCGACTTCTCGCTGCGTACCGACGGCTCCTCGCGCTTCGGCGCCTCGAACCGCTGGGCCGGCTTCTGGTCGGTGGGCTTCATGTGGAACCTGCGCAACGAGAAATTCATGGAGAACTCCCGCCGCTGGCTGACGCTGGCGCAGATCGCCGTCAGCACCGGTACGTCGGGCAACTCGGAGATTCCCAACTACGAACACCTCGCGCTGGTGACCGGCGGTCAGAACTATTTCGGCAACGCCGGCATCGCCCCCACCCAGCCGGGCAACGAGGAGCTGAGCTGGGAGAAGCTCTGGACGACCAACGTGGCCCTGCATCTGGGCTTCTGGAACCGGCTCAATCTGGACGTTGAACTCTACAACAAGAAGACGACCGACATGCTGATGGAGGTTCCCGAATCCTATGCCGACAAAGGCTACGGCTACCACTGGAGCAACGTGGGCGGCATGGTCAACCGCGGTGTCGAGCTGAGCCTGTCGGGCGCCGTCGTCGCAAGCAAGGACTTCCTGTGGAGCGTGAACGCCAACGTATCCTACAACAAGAACAAGATCACCGAACTCTATAACGGCGTCACGGAGTACGAAATGTCCAGTACCAACACCAAGCTGGTTGTGGGACACCCCGTGGGCGAATTCTACATCAACCGCTTCGCCGGCGTCAATCCCGCCAACGGCGACGCCCTGTGGTACACCAAGCAGGGCGAGCTGACCACCGAACTCCGCGACGAGGACAAGGTGCTGACCGGCAAGAGCTTCTTCGCCCCGTGGCAGGGCGGCTTCGGCACGACGCTGACATGGAAGGGGCTTTCGCTCTCGGCGCAGTTCGCATGGGTGGCCGACCGCTGGATGATCAACAACGACCGCTATTTCGACGAGTCGAACGGCCGCTTCGTCTCCTTCAACCAGTCGAAACGCCTGCTCAACCGCTGGAAGAAACCGGGCGACATCACCGACATTCCGCGCCACGGCGTCTACACCGAGTTCGACGACCGCCTGCTGGAGGACGCTTCGTTCCTGCGTCTGAAGAACCTCATGCTCAGCTACACCTTCCCGCAGGAGTGGCTGCGCAAGACCCGGTTCATCGGAGGCGCCCGGATTTACGCGCAGGCCCAGAACCTGTTTACGTTCACCAAATTCACGGGACTCGACCCTGAGGGTAACTCCAACATGTACCAAGCGCAGTATCCTATGGCCCGGCAATTCACCTTCGGACTCGACTTAACATTCTAAAACGGGACTATGAACATGTTACGCAATATAAAATTCCGACTTTCCGCCCTTGCGGTGCTTCTCCTCGCCACTTCGTGTCTGGACAAATACCCCGAATCCGCCATCCCCGAAAAGGATGCCATGAAGACCTTCGCGGATGCCGAGCAGACCCTCACGGGCATCTACGCCACCTTCAAGAGCAGCTCGCTTTTCAGCGGACGGCTCACGCTGCTGCCCGACATTCAGGCCGACCTCGTCTATGCCGTCGAGGGCAACAGCAACCAGTTCGGCAACTTCTGGCGCTGGGACGTCCGCCCGATCGACCTCGACCTCGAAGGCGTTTACGCCGACCTCTACACCGTCATCAGCCGCTGCAACTTCTTCCTCGAACGCATCGACGAAGTGATGCGAAACGAAATCAGCGACGACAACCTCGAAGAGCTCGAAGAATACACCGGCGAGGTCTACGCCATCCGCGCGCTCTGCTATTCGGAGCTGCTCAAGAATTACTGCAAGGCCTACGACCCCGCCACCGCGCAATCGGAGCTGGGAGTGGTCATCCGCACCAAATACTCCACGCCGGAGCCGATCCGCCGCGCGTCGCTGTACGACTCCTATAAGTTCGTGCTCGACGATCTGGCGGAGGCCGAGAAGCGTCTCGACAAGGAGGAGGACGCCTACAGCAACGAGTACATCACCTCGGCGGCCGCTCAGGCGCTGCACGCCCGCGTGGCCCTCTACATGCAGGACTGGGATACCGCCATCGAATACGCGAGCATCCTGATCGACGAAAAGAAGAGCACCTTCAAGCTGGCCGACGCCAAAACCAAGTACAACGCCGACTACACCTTCTTCGACTACATGTGGGCCTATGACCTGAGCTACGAGATCATCTGGCGCATCGGTTTCACGGAGACATCCTACGGCAGTCCGCTCGGAACGGTGTTCCTGAACTTCACCAAGGACCTCACCTATTTCTACCCCGACTACGTGCCGGCCACCGCGGCGCTGAACCTGTACGACGACGCCGACCTGCGCTATTCAGGTTACTTCGCCGGCAAGGAGGAGGGGCTGACGATCGGCTACACCAACGGACTGGACTGGCCGATGCTGGTGAAATACTACGGCAACCGCAACTTCACCGACAAGCTGATCTTCCACGTCTCGATGCCCAAGCCGTTCCGGCTGGCCGAGCAGTACCTGATCCGCGCCGAAGCCTACTGCCGCAAGAACGACTTCACGAAGGCCGGCAACGACCTCACGGCGCTGCGCAAGATGCGCTACGCTTCGGGCGGCACGCTGAACGTCTCGAAAAACAACTGGCTGCAGACCATCTCCGACGAGCGCGTGCGCGAACTCTACATGGAGGGTTTCCGCCTGCACGACCTCAAGCGCTGGGGCAGGGAGTACGCCGACCTGAACGGCGGCTACAGCATCCGCCGCACGCCGCAGTCGTGCTCGCAGCCCGAAGGCAGCTCGCTCAAGATCACTCCGGACAATCCGCTCTTCGTATGGCCGATTCCCCAGCACGAGCTGGAGTCTCCCGGCTCGGAGATTCTGCCCAACGAAAGCAACCGATAGCAACAACGAACAGACCATAAACAATGAAACAAATTATCACGGTTTTATTTGCAACGGGACTCCTCGCCGCCCTCTTCACCGGCTGCAAGGAGGAGTACAAGACCTATTCGGACCGGGAGTTCGTCATGTTCGCCGACACTGCGGCGACCTACATGGTGCTTCAGGACAAGGAATACTTCTCGGTTCCCGTCACCTCGACCGTCGCGTGCGATTACGACCGTACGTTCGGCGTGGAGATCATCGACAAGGGCAGCAACGCCATCGAAGGGCTGCACTACGCCCTGCGTTCGAACACCATCACCATAAAGGCCGGCCAGCGCGCCGCCAACGTAGAGGTGCGCGGCCTGTACGACAACATCGAGCCGACCGACTCGCTGGGCTTCATCCTCAAGCTGGTCATGCCCGAACAGGTCAACTGGAATCTGTACCACGACCAGACCAAGGTCGTGATGATGAAGAGCTGCCCGTACGACGTCAACGACTTCACGGGCTGGTGCGTCGTGACCTCGCTCTTCCTCAACCAGTATCCCGGCATCGAGAACACTTCGCTCCAGCGGCTTATCCGCACCGAGAAGCACCCCACCGAAGAGAACATGATCATCCTGCACGACTGGCTCTTCTCGGGCTACGACGTCACGATCCGCCTCGACCCGGGCGACCCCATCGAACCGCTGGTGACCATGGACAAGAACCAGATACTCGCAGACGAAGGCTCGGTTTTCGGACAGATCCTCGGCGACAACAAGATTCTGGTCACCAACAGCCCGCTCTACGACTCCTACTTCAATTCGTGTCAGAAATACGTCACGCTCTGGATCAAGGTCCACGTCGAGAACATGGGCGAGAACGTCGGTCTGGTAGGCCACTTCTACAACATCATCGAGTGGGTCAGCGACGAAGAGGCCGACCGGCTCCAGCGTGAAGAGGGCATGAAACCGGGCGGAGTCATCACGCCGCACGCGCGCTAAATCCATTAAAGCAGAAAAAGACAAGAGATATGAAAAGGCACTATTTACACTTGGTGATGTCACTGCTCGCGGGAGCATGTCTGGCGGCCGCTTCGTGTTCCGATTCGGACAAGGAGATCAAGGCTCCCAGCCCCAACTTCCCCGAAGCGGTCTCCCCGACCATCGGAGCCGGAGAGACCTTCACGATCGAAATCGACCCCAATCAGGATTGGGAGGCAAGCATCCCGACCGCAACGGCCGCATGGTTCTGGATCGAGGACGGAACGCAGAAGGTCTGGACCCTTCGCGGCGGCGCGGGTCCGGCCCGGATCGTCATCGCCGCGGCCGAACTGGAAGAATTCGACGACAACCGCGTCTGCGAGGTGACCATGACCATGGGCGGACAGAGCAAGGTCATCGCCACGATCACGCGCGGCACGCTCCAACGCGGCTTCACGCTCCGCACCTGTCAGCTGGACGAGTACGGCGACTTCATCTACAACCCCGACGGCACCGAAAGCGGGCTTACCTACCTCTACGGCACCGACCCGGCCGAAAACATCGCCCTGACGTGGCCCGAAGGCCGCACCGGATTTTCGATGCCGGTACTCGTGGAGGCCAACTTCGAATGGGTGCTCGGCAAACTGCCGGAGTGGCTTGAGATTCCGGCCAAGACCATCGGCGAACCGGGCGCGCAGCTCGAACTGCGCCTGCAGGGCGACGCTTCGCGCTACCCGCTCGACGGAGCCGAGGAGACGCTGGTATTCACCGACAAGAACAACTCCGAAGTGAGCTACGAGATTCCGATCTCGATTCCGGCCTGCCGCGACATCTTCTCCGTCAGCGGCATGAGCGCCGAGACCAAATTCAACGCCAAGGCCGAATATTTCAACAGCATGAACGGCGACTGGGTTCCGGGCAGCGCGATGGGCAGCGTCCAGAGCATCGACGGCGCGAAGTTCTACCTCTTCGCGGAGGTCCCGCAGCAGTGGGGCGACCCCTACCTGAGCGCCGAAGCCGAAGACCTCGCATGGATCCTGCTGACCGAGGAGCCGTGGGACAGCACGCCCGGCAGCGACGTCGTACAGTCGCGCCAGTTCACCGTGGGCGTGACCGAGAACGGCGGCGAAGCCCGCAAGGCATACCTGCTGGCGCTGCCTGCGGCGGTCGCCGAAACGATCTCCGACCCCTATCAGCTCATCGACGCGGAGATCCGCGACGAATACAAACAATATCTCGTCACCACCATCAATCAGGAGGCCAATCCCGGCTCCATCTCGGCGAACAACCCCGCAGGCATGACCGAAATCGGCGCCGCCTTCGAGAAACTGCCGGCCGACGACTGGTACATCGGCGAATTCGGCGTCAGGGACGGCTACAAGCTCATCTATACAAAGGAGTGGTCGAACGATCCCGAATCGACGCTGACCGTGGACCGCGAATATACCGGCGTCGCCTTCTTCGACTACGACCTGCAGCCCATGAGCGGCGAGGAGAGCTGGCTCTCGGTACGCAAGACCGCGGAGGGCATCATCGTCGACATGGACCCCGCCAAGGACAAGTGCGGCGGCAGCTCGATGGCGAACGAGGGCATCGCCCACATCGGTTTCGCCGTCTTCACCGACGCCGACGGCCGGTTTGCGCTCATCCAGTGCATCTACGACGAGAATTACCCGATCGGCGGTGGCGGCGAGGGCTTCGAAGTGAAGTTCGCCATGCCCGATCTGGTGAGCGGCGCGACGCTGGTCGAGATCACGAAGGAGAACTACGAAACGGTCGCAGGCGGCAACACGGACCTGCTCGCCTCGTTCGCCGAGAACCTCGGCATGGGAGTTCCGCAGTACATGCTGACCTACACCTCGGCCGAACCTTCGAACGCCGTACTGGAAGTCTCGCCCTACCAGCAGATCATGCTCATGCCGATGTCGGGCGCCGAGTGGCTCGACTACGAACCCCTCTCCGACACGCAGATTCTGGTCTCCATGGCCAAACCCGAAGCGGAGCAGGCTTCCTACGGCATGCTGCAGTTCATGGACGGCAGCTGGAACATGAAATGCATCGTTTACTGTACGCCCGCGTTCTAAACACCACCCACACGACAGGTCCCCGTTCGAAGGGGCGGGGACCCGTTCTATACGACTACAATTTATGGAGAATATACAGAACAGGTTTTTAGATATGAAACTTTTAAAAATTTTCGTAGCGGCGATTCTCGCACTGGCAGCGGCCCTCACCGGCGGATGTTCCGACGACGACGGCATCGACAACCGCGATCTCGACTACGGATACGTCCAGTTCAAACTCTACAAGGAGGCGTCCTACGACGCCGTCAGCCGGGCGCAGAAACCCCAGCTCGACTACCTTTACGAAGCCGCCAAGGTGCAGGTGTCGCTCGGCTGCAACGGCACGACCGTCACCCAGACGCTGACGCTCTCGGCCTCCGACAAGGAGAGCGCCGAGTTCGGCCTGCGCAGCGAGAAGCTGCGGCTGCTGACCGGGCAGTACCAGATCATCACCTTCTCGCTCTACGACGCGAACGACGAGCTGATATACAACGGCATGCCCCTCGACGACCGGCTCGTCGTCGAAGCCGGCGGCCTGCAGGTCCACGATCTGACGGTCGATGTCGAACCGCGCGGAAAAGTGCGCTTCACCATCCGCAAGGACCTCTCGGACTTCACCGAGACGCCCGTGGTGACGCGCGCCGCCGAACGGCAGTACACCTTCGACGAGATCGCGTTCCTCGACCTGACCGTAAGGCACAAGACGACCAACGAGCTCACCACGTTCGAAAAACTCCCCGCGAAGTTCTCGATCCACTTCAGGGACGACCGCGAGGACGGGGCTCCCGAGGACATCGAGGACGGCTACCAGACCTCCTCGCTCGAATGCGACACGCTGCTTTCGCTCAAGGCCGGCAGCTACAAAATGATGCGGTACGAGACCTACGACAAGAACAAGCTGCTGCTGGAGACCAACAAACGGCCCAAGAACCTCGACTTCGCCATCGAGGACAACAAGACCACCGAAACGGAGGTCGGCGTCACGCTCTACGAGGCCGACGAGTATATCCGCGACTACTACGCGCTGTACGAAATCTGGAAGGCGCTCGACGGTCCCAACTGGTATTTCTCCGGCGAGAACTACCCCGCAGGCACCAACTGGGACTTCAACAAGGACCCCGACCTCTGGGGCATCCAGCCCGGCGTGGAGGTGCACTCCAACGGCCGCGTGGCGAAGATCACGCTCAGCGACTTCGGATTCCGGGGCCACCTGCCCGCGGCCATCGGCCAGCTCACGCAGCTGATCGAGCTTTATCTGGGTTCGCACAACGACGCCAACCTGCTCGAATACGACCCCTCGATCGCGCCCGACAAGAGCCTGAGCGAGCGGAACCGCACCCGCATGGAGCGCAACAAGGTGTTCGTCCGCCTGATCCACACGCCGACGCAAACCACCGAGCCGATCGCCCGCGCGCTCAAGGAGCACGACCTGACCATTCCGGGCATCTCGCTCTACGAGGAGAACTACACCGAGGACGAGATCATCGACCGCAAAACCGGACTTCAGAAGCGCATCCGCCCCTACGACGTGGTGCACGGCAAGCTGACCAACGGACTCAAGTCGATCGACCCGGCCATCGGCAAGCTCGAAAACCTCGAATACCTGTTCATCGCCAACGGCGAGATCGAAACGCTGCCCGACGAGCTGGCAAACCTCAAGTCGCTGACCGACGTCGAGGTGTACAACTGCCCCAAGATGACGCAGTTCCCGATGGCGCTCGCCAAGCTCCCGGAGATGATATCGCTCAATATCTCCAACAACTCGCAGTGGTCGGCCGAAGAGGTCTACAAGGGTCTGGACGCCATCGCCAACGGTCCCGCGAAGGAGAAGCTACAGATTCTCTACGTCCGCGACAACAACCTCCGGGAAGTGCCGGAATCGTTCCGGAACCTGAAGAAGATCGGTCTGCTGGACTTGGCCCAGAACCAAATCGAGACGATCCATCCGCTGGGCAAGGAGGTGGCTCCCGTGAAGCTCTATTTCGACAACAACAAGCTCACGTCGCTTCCCGCCGACGGAAACGGGCTTTTCTGCACCATGGACGACATCGAGACCTTCTCGGCGACCTACAACAAATTCACGAAGTTCCCCAACATCTTCTCGGCCAAGAGCAAGTTCACCATCGGGGAGGTCGATTTCTCCTACAACGAGATCGACGGCTTCGAAGGCGAGGAGGACGGCACCTTCCGGGGCCTGAACATCGAACAGCTCTCGCTCGCGGCGAACAAGTTCACGAAGTTCCCCAAATGCCTCGGCACGACGGGATCGCTCGTCGCGTACATCATCCTGCGCGGCAACATGATCGACGAAATCCCCGAAGGGTCGTTCTCCGGCAAGTACTCGACTTCGATGACCTCGCTCGACCTGACCTACAACAAGCTCAGCAAGCTGCCGAAGGATTTCACGGCCGAGCAGCTGCCCTACCTCTACGGGCTGGACGTCTCGTTCAACTCGTTCGACAAGTTCCCGTGGTCGCCGCTCAACTGCGCGGGCCTGACGGTCTACGCCATCCGCGGCCAGCGCGACGCTCAGGGCAACCGCTGCCTGCGCGAATGGCCCACGGGACTCTACCAGCACACCGGCCTGCGCGGATTCTACATCGGTTCGAACGACCTGCGCAAGATCGACGACACGATCTCCTACCTGATCTACCACCTCGACATCAGCGACAACCCCAACATCACGTTCGATGCCTCGGCGATCTGCTACTACTGGCAGCAGGGCGCCTACAACCTGATTTACGACAAGACCCAGAATATCCTGAACTGCGATAAAATGCTCGAATAACCACTAAGGAGAAATGACAATGAAAATAACGAATTACATACCGGTTATCCTCTGCTCGATCGCATTGTGCGGCTGCTCCGACGCCGCCAAAACCGTCGGATTCGGCACCGACAGCGACGCCATCGAAGCCCCCGCCACGGGAGGAACCCACACCGTCAGGGTGTCGGCGGAGAAAGAGTGGGTCGCCACCACCGACGAGCCGTGGATCACCGTCTCGCCCGCCAACGGCCGCGGCACGACCGAATGCCGCGTACTCATCGACTCGGCCCTGACCGACCAGCCCCGCAGCGGCGTGATCCGCATCATGGAGCAGAACACTTGGGTCAAGAAGGAGATCGCCGTCTCGCAGAAAGGCTTCGACTACCTCATCGGCATCGACGACAAGGAGGTCACCGTCGCCAACTACGCGGCGTACGGCACGCGCCACTTCGACGTCAAGATAAAGACCAACGTGGATTTCGACGTCAAGGTTCCCGAATCGGCCGAAAACTGGCTCAAGTTCGAGAAGCCGGCGGTCGAATTCGACCGCGGCATCCGTCCGCGCGAAGTGACCGTGCGTTTCAACTGGAACATCAACTCGCAGCCCAATCCGCGCATCGCCGACGTCACCTTCGCCTCCAAGAAGGAGGTCGAACTCGTACGCCACGACAATCTGGTCGTCACGCAAGAGGCTGCCGAACCGATCGAGGAGAACACCCGCGGCGGCGACTCGATCGCCCTGCTGGCCATCGCCCGCACGCTCGAAACCAACGTAAGCTGGGAAAACGGCGAACGCATGGACAACTGGGACAACGTGATCCTCTGGGAAGAGGGCATGGAGGGTTACACGCCCGAAAAGAAGGGCCGCGTGAAATACGCCCGGTTCTTCATGTTCAACACCAAGGAGGAGCTGCCTTTCGAGGTGCAGTACCTGACGGCCGCCGACGAGCTGAGCTTCTACAGCAACGTCAACGCCTTCCTCAAGGACCTCACCACGGGAGAGTACATCACCAAACTCACGCAGCTGCGCCGGCTCACCATCTCGGCCTACGGTCTGGTATCGCTGGACAAGAACTTCACGGCGCTCAAGAACCTCGAATACCTCGACCTGAGCAGCAACAACTTCCAGAAGATTCCCGAAGAGATCAATCCGACGAACTTCCCCAAGCTCCGGACGCTGAACATGGGCGCCAACACGCGCAAGAACATCTACGACCTGAGCAACACCGTCGAAACCAACTACGGCGGCCTTGTCGAAGAACAGGGATTCCCGCGCCGCATGATCGAATGGGACCTCGACACGCTGGTGCTCTCGGTCAACTACCTGCAGGGACCGCTGCCCAAGATGGACGACTGGGAGAAATACACCGAGCAGGACATCATCGACGCCGACACGCTGCCCCGCGCGCTGATCGGCACCCCGAAGGTGATGCCGCACACCAAGCGGTTCGCCATCAACCTCAACCGACTGACCGGCGAGCTGCCCGACTGGCTGCTCTACCACCCGGCGCTCGACTGGTGGGTCCCCAGCGTGCTGGTCTTCACGCAGGAGGGCAAGGATGCGAGCGGCACGCTGGCCGGATTCACCAACGAACCCGCCAACATGAACTACTACTACGAATTCTACGAGGGATACAAGAAAGACCCCGGCACGGAAGAAGAAGAGGAGGAGACGACCAAATAATTATGACGATGAAAAACTATCTATACGGCATTCTTGCCACCGCTTTACTGGCATTTACCGCATGCACCAAAGAGGAGCTGTCCGCCCCGGAGCCGGCTCCGGCACCGGACGTTCCGGCCGAATACCGTTCGGGGGAGGTGCTGGTGAAATTCGCACCTTACGTAAGCGACATCCTCGACCGGGAGGGCATCACCCGCAGCGGCGGCCCCGCGACCCGTTCGGGCATTCTCTCCGTCGATGAGATTCTGGACATCGTCGGCGGTTACGAGATCGAGCGCGTCTTCCCGGTGGACCCGCGCAACGAGGAGCGCACCCGCGAATCGGAACTGCACCTGTGGTACGTGGTCCGCTTCGGCGAGGAGTATACCGCCGCCGAGGTCGCCGAGAGATTCTCGGCGCTGGGCGAGGTGCAGCACGTCAGCGTCAACCGCACCATCCACCGCGCCTACAACGCCGGCAAAAAGGCGGCGCCCCTCTCCCGCAAGACGCTGGAAGCCCTCCAGCAGCAGCGCGCGACCCGGACGGGCGAAGCCTCGGCCTATCCTTTCGACGACGTGCTGCTCCCGCAGCAGTGGCACCTCGTGAACCGCGGCAACATGTTCGGCGGGAAATCCATCGTGGACGCCGACGTGCAGTGCGAGCAGGCGTGGGAACTCTCGACGGGCGACGAGTCGATCGTCGTGGCCGTCCTCGACGAGGGCGTGATGATCGAGCACCCCGACCTGAAGAACAACATGTGGGTCAACGAGAACGAAATCTACCGCTCGCACAAGGACAACGACGGCAACGGCTATCAGGGCGACGTCTACGGCTACAACTTCGTCAAGAACACGGGCGTCATCTCGTGGGACGACGTCAGCGACACCGGCCACGGCACGCATGTGGCGGGCGTAATCGCCGCGCAGAACGACAACGGCATCGGCATCAGCTCGATCGCCGGAGGCCGGGGCAGCATCCCCGGCGTGAAGATCATGTCGTGCCAGATATTCTCCGGCGACGCCGCCGGCAACGCCCTCTCCACGGTCAAGGCCATCAAATACGCCGCCGACAACGGCGCCGTGGTCCTGCAGTGCAGCTGGGGCTACGTCTCCGGACTGGCCAACAGCTACGAATGGGGCGATCAGGGCTTCAAGACGCAGGAAGAGTGGGAGCAGGCCTGCCCGCTCGAAAAGGAGGCGCTGGAGTACTTCATACACAACGCAGGGTCGCCCAACGGCCCGATCGAGGGAGGTCTGGCGATCTTCGCCGGCGGCAACGAAAACGCCCCCATGGCCGGATTCCCCGGCGCCGCAGACTACTGCATCTCGGTCTCCGCGACGGCCGCCGACTACACCCCCGCCGTCTATAGCAATTACGGTCCGGGCATCACGATAGCGGCTCCGGGCGGCGATCAGGACTACTATTACGAATACTTCGACGACGACCACAAGCGCGGCGAGATCGGCTGCGTCCTCTCGACGCTGCCCTACAACGTCAGCGAAAGCGGCTACGGATACATGGAGGGCACCTCGATGGCCTGCCCCCACGTTTCGGGCGTCGCGGCGCTGGGACTCTCCTACGCGGCCAAACTGCGCCGCCACTTCACGGCCGACGAATTCAAGGCCCTGCTGCATGAGACCGCGACGCCGATCGACGACTACATGAGCGGCATGAAACTCTACTACCGCTACGTGGCCGACGTGGGGCTGAACCAGCCCATGCAGCTCAACAAATCCAATTACCGCGGACAGATGGGCGCCGGTCAGGCGAACGCCGCCAAACTGCTCAACGCCGTTGCCGGCAACGGCACGCAGGTGTCGTTCCCCAACCTCTACATCAACCTCGGCGGCGAAGTGACGGCCATACCGGCCAACTATTTCCTCGGCGGCGAGACCATGACCTATACGGTCTCGATCTCCGACACGACGGTCGCAACGGCCTCCGTCGAGGGCAGGAAACTGACGGTCAAGGGACTCAGGAGCGGCACGACCAAGGCCAGCATCACGTCGAGCGGCAACGAGACGCACACCTTCAACATCACGGTGCGCAAGGTCGCGAACGGCAACGGCTGGCTCTAAACCCGCAACGATGCGCAAAACAGCGACGATAACACGCATGCTTCTCTGCTGCGGAGCGTTGTGGGCGGCTCTCTCCGCCCCGCCGCTCCGCGCCCAGATCCGCATCGTCCCGCGCGCCAAACTCGACAGTCTGGCCCACCCGGCCACGGCCGCGGGAGGAGCCGAAGCGATGCGTTTCGAACGCACGCTGATCGACGCCGGGCATATCGGCGAGGACGACCTCCCGCCGGTCTACACCTTCCGGTGGCGGAATACGGGCGGCAAGCCGCTGGTCGTCACCCGCGTGCAGACTACCTGCGGCTGCGCCGCGGCGAGCTGGGACAAAAAGCCCGTCGCACCGGGCGGCGAAGGCGCCGTGACGGTGACCTACCGTCCCAAGGGACATCCGGGGGTTTTCGACCGGCGGATTTTCGTCTACACCCAGCTCTCGGACAAGGAGCCAACGGCGATCCTCAGCCTCCGGGGCGCAGTCACGGCCTCGGTGCGCACGGACGACGACTATCCCCATGCGATGGGCGCGCTGCGGCTCAAGCAGCGGACCGTCCGCTTCGGCCGCACCGACAAGGTGCAGAGCGAGCGTATCGAGTGCCTGAACGCGGGCGAAAAACCGCTGACCCCGGCTTGCGACGAGGGGTTCGCGGCGACCGGCCTGAGCTTCGCCTGCGAACCGGCGACGCTGGCACCCGGCGCAAAAGGCGATCTGGTCGTCCGCTTCGACCCGGCCAAAGCCCCGCAGCCGCTCCGGCGGACTCCCCTGCCGGTCGGGGGACCGGACGTGCCGCCGAGTCAGCGCATGTTGTGGATCGAGTTCGGGGAAACAGAATAAGAAACAGGATAAAAACAAGTCCTGTCTCTTATACACATCTCCGAGCCCACGAGACTCCTGAGCATCTCGT
>ENA-OZGA01000650-OZGA01000650.1-human-gut-metagenome-genome-assembly--contig:-NODE-650-length-13745-cov-4.533893_pt1 | contig 13745 bp, 15 predicted proteins | sample MGYA00245112_ERZ653649 | MGnify/ENA primary metagenome ERZ653649 (study PRJEB26926, sample SAMN06165071) | human gut metagenome | biome: ENVO:00009003; feature: ENVO:2100002; material: ENVO:00002003...
CGGCATACGAGATGCTCAGGAGTCTCGGGGGCTCGGAGATGTGTATAAGAGACAGATTTTTTAATAGCGGGCGAAGCCTCCGGTGATCTGCATGCCTCCAACCTGATGGCAGCACTGAAGAAGCAGGATGCCGAAGCGGATTTTCGTTTCCTGGGCGGCGATCTTATGCAGGCAGTCGGAGGGACGCTGGTGAAGCATTACAGGGATATGGCTTTCATGGGCTTTATCCCCGTACTGCTCAATCTCCGTACGATCCTGAACAACATGAAAGCCTGCCAGGAGGAAATCCGGCAGTACAGGCCCGATGTGGTGATCCTGATCGATTATCCGGGGTTCAATTTGAAGATAGCCAAATATGTAAAGACGCAGTTGGGGCTGCCTGTCTACTATTATATTTCACCTAAGATATGGGCTTGGAAGCAGTATCGTATCAAGGATTTCCGTCGCTACGTGGACCGGATGTTCTGCATCCTGCCTTTCGAAGTGGAGTTTTTCCGCAATCTCGACTATCCGGTGGACTATGTGGGCAATCCTTCGGTCGATTCGGTTGCCTGCTATAGGGAGAAACAGGCGGTTGGACCTGATACATTCCGTGAGGACGAACAGTTGGACGAACGCCCCGTATTGGCGCTGTTGGCAGGCAGCCGCCGTCAGGAGATCAAAGACAACCTTCCGACCATGCTGAAGGTGGCAGCCGCTTATCCGGGCCACCAGCCTGTGATTGCCGGTGCTCCCGGCTTGGAACCGGAATATTACAGGCAATATATCGGCGACGCGGATGTGAAGATCGTGTTCGGCAAAACCTATCCTCTCCTCAGTCATAGTGATGCGGCGTTGGTTACATCGGGGACGGCTACGCTTGAGACATCGCTTTTCCGTGTGCCGCAAGTCGTCTGCTATTATGTCGCGGCCGGCCGGCTGGCAAGTTTTATTTTCCGCCATTTCTTCCATACGAAATACATTTCGCTGGTCAATCTGATAGCCGGACGCGAAGTGGTGCAGGAGCTGTTCGGTGTCCGATTTTCGTATGACCAGATACATGATGAGTTAGGACGTGTCTTGAACGATCATGCCTACCGTAGACGCATGCTCGACGGCTATGACGAGATGATCCGCCTGCTTGGAAAACCGGGTGCTTCCCGGCGTACAGCGGAGCTTATCTATCAATCACTGAAGCATTAACATTTTTTGTAAACAGTCTTTGCAGCATTTGCAGAGTGTTTATCATCTTCTTTTTTAGAAAGAAAAATAAACAAATTAGATACATGTTATGAAGACGTTGAAAAGTTTTATGCTATTGGTTGGAATCTTGTTAGGTTCTACAGTTTTTTATTCATGTTTGGATGATGACGACGCTTACAGCGAATTTTGGAGAGATAGTGTCCAGGCTATTGTAACGGTAAAACCATTGAGTGATAATTCTTACTATATGCAGCTCGACGACAGTACGACGCTGTTCCCGACAAACTCATATGTGCCTGAGAATTTGAAAGAAATTCGTGCGTTCGTTGTCTATAAGAACGACGAGAAGAAGACTGAAGGCTATGATCAGTCTGTTCAATTGTTAAGAATGGATACCCTTCTGACCAAACCGATCGCTCCTGACCTGGGATCGGAAAATGATTCCTATTACGGAACGGACATGCTGGCCTTGAATGGCGGTAGCATTTGGTCTAAGAACGGAGTGTGGATCGAGGACGGATATATCACGTTCGATTTCTATATTCAAAGAGGTTACAACGACAATGTCAAGCATTTCCTGAACCTGGTACAGACAAACAGTGCCGATCCGTATGAATTGGAGTTCCGTCATAACGCTTATGGCAATATCGACTCGTCCCTCAGACCTTCGGCCGGCTTGGTGTCTTTCAAGCTGGATAAGTTGCCGAGTACGGAAGGCAAGACGGTGAAGTTGAAGATCAAATATAAATCTTTCGCCTCGAACGACTATAATACCGTCGAGTTGGATTACAAATCAAAAGATACGGGAGATACAGAAGAATAATAACCTTCCCACATAACTTTTATTTTTATCATTTAGTTCAGAGAGAGAGGCATCGGGATGATGCCTTTCTTTTTGTGTACCCTATAGCTTTTGATGTAAAAGATTATAGGCTTTTTCTTGGAAAGCTATAGATCCTTTTCAGGTATGTGCTATCTTTTTTGCTTTTTCTTGCCGGAAAGATGCAACGTTTCTCCGGATACCCTCGTTTATATATATGAAAATGGAAGAAACAAATGTACATCTGATCGAGGAGTGCCGGCGTGGTAACCGGACTGCACAGCTCGCCCTTTACAAGCAATTTGCACAGCGGCTGTATGTCGCCTGTCTGCGTATTGTCGGCAACGTGCCGGAGGCGGAGGAGGCGATGCAGGATTCTTTCCTGAAAATATTCACCCGCCTGGACCAGTATCGGGATGGACAATGTTTCGAAGCATGGATGCACCGTATAGCTGTTCATACAGCCATTGATTACGTGCGCCGACAGACGCCTGACTGGGAAGAGCTCTCGGATGACTACACCGAACCCGACGACGACGGGCCGGATGAGGAAGAAATCCGTTATTCGGTTGCCCAAGTGAAGGAAGCCTGCAAGAAACTGCCGGTCGGCTATCGCGTGATCCTCTCGCTCTACCTCTTTGAGGGATATGATATGGAAGAGATTGCCTCTATCCTGAAGATCCGGCCGTCGAGCGTGCGCAGCCAGTATCTCCGGGCAAAGCGCAAATTATTGGACATAATAGCAGCAAATAAAGAAAATGGATAAACTGAAGAATTTCATAGACACGAACCGGGAAGCATTTGAAGACGACCTGTTACCTGAAGGCCACTTCGAACGCTTCGAGCAGAAGCTGGCTGTTCCGCGCAAAAGTCGGGCTACGTTATATAGCCTTTGCGCTTTTGCCGCGGCAGCTTGCATCGCCCTGCTGTTCCTCTTCAAACTGCCGGGTGGCACGCCTTTGCCTACTCAGCCAAGGCAGGTGGTCACAGGCCAGCATGCCTGCGAGGTGAAAGAGGAGATAGAGGAACTTCGTCTCTACTACAATATGCAGATGAGTGATATCATCTCACAGATGCAGGCGATGTACAAACTGCAACGGACTCCCGGAACGGAGGAACTCTTGAAAGAGACAAAACGTGTCCTGACAGACAATTATATGTTCGAAGAAACGGTCCTTCCGACTCTGCCTTGCTCCAATGCCGGCCTTTATGCCATGAACCTGCATTACAGTACCAGCTTGGAAAGTCTCAACATCATGTTGAAACAGATGGAGAATATGGAAGATTTCAACAGGAATAGTAAACAATAAACACGTTAATCAACACATAAAACAATTTATCAACACATGAAAACAGCTTATCAACACACCAAGAAGGGACAATCCTGCTTTTTACGGGCCGGTCTGTTGATGCTCCTGGTTTTGTTTTGCAGCGTATCCGGTTGGGCTGCCAAACAGGAAAGCATCAAGAAAAAGGAAATCAACAAAAGCTTCAATGTCGGTAAAAACGACATCTTGCAAGTGGACAACCGTTACGGAAACATTACGGTTACGCATTGGAGCAAGAGCGAAGTCTCCATCCGTGTCGTGATCGAGGCGAAAGCCCGTAATGACGAAAAGGCGCAGGCTATCATCGACCGTGTCAACATACGGATGGAAAAGATGGGCAATACGGTTTCGGCCGTTACAAGCCTGAGGTCGCAAAACGGGAATGGAGGCTCTAACGAATCCTTCACCATCAACTACTATGTCAATATGCCGTCTGAACTGACGTGCGACCTGACACAGAAGTACGGCAATATCATCATGCCGGAAAACAATAAGGGAAAATGCGATCTGCATGTCAAATACGGCAATCTCAATGGCGGTAATTTCACGGGACCTCTCAGCATCGACGTGCAATATGGCAATATGGATATCTCCGATGTCGACAACGCCACTTTGGACCTGGCCTATTGCGGCAAATCCTCTATCCGCAACGGCTCGCAACTGAATATCGACAGCAAGTACTCCAACCTCAGTCTCGGAAATGTCCGGAAGATGAACACTGAAGCCAAATACGGCGACATCCATATCGACAGGCTGGACAACGGCTATATGGAACTGAAGTACGGAAATTGCAAGATCGACGAGCTGAAACAGGGCATCACCGTCGACGAACTGAGCTACAGCACGCTTACCATCAAGGATCTTGCCAGCAACTTCGATAAGGTCAATGTGGATGCCCGCTACGGTAATCTGAACATTTATATCGATGTGAACGCCTCCTTCCGTGTCGTTGCCAACAATATGAAATACGGCAATTGCAAGGTTCAAGGCGGCTTCAGTATCCAACGTCGTAACCAGGACGAAAACTCGGTCGGTTTCGATAGCCGCGATGACCAAAGGAACAAAAACAACTACACCCTCGATGTCAACAACGGTAAAAACGGCCGTATCAATTTCGAAGGAAACAGTTATAGCAACATAAAGGTGATGGCAAAATAATCCCTGCCGCCCTGTATCGGACAAATGAAAGAAGCCCCGGTATCCAAGCGATACCGGGGCTTTCTTATTTTGATAAAAGGAACGACTGCTTAGTCAAGTTCTTTGATAGTGATGTTACGATACCAAACGTCGTCTCCGTGGTCCTGGAAACCGATGAAACCTTCTTTGTTTTCACCACCGCAGTTCAGCAACAGTTCGTAAGCCAACGGCCATTTGTCTTTGCTGAATTTGCTGTTATCCAACATTTCCTTCCACTGCTGTGTCCACAAATGATATTCAACAACCGGTTCATCGTTCTGATAGTGAACTACCGTACCTTTGTAGCACATGATCTTGCCTTTGTTCCATTCGCCGAACGGTTTAGAGTTCTGAGGCTTAGCCGGGATCATGTCATACAGGGAAGCAGACTGGCGGTTGCCGTCTTTACCCAACTTGGCGTCCGGATGGTTTGCATTGTCGAGTACCTGATATTCAGGAGCAGAGATATAAGAAGGCTGTCCTTCGACTTCCTGGATCATATACAGTACGCCGGAGTTTGAACCTTTACCTACTTTCCATTCGAATTCAAATTCATAGTTTTTGAATTTGTGAGCGAAAACCAAGTCGCCACCATCTTTAGCACCAGCTTCACCTGCACCGGATCCTTTGATATGGATCGTACCGTCTACCACTTCCCAGGCAGCAGGCACATCCGTACGGCCGTAGCCTCTCCATCCATTGAAAGATTTACCGTCGAACAAAGTGACTTTGCCATCGGCATCTTTCGGGAAAGTAGACAGGTCGACAGTAGGCAGATCGTTCATGAGTTTGTATTCAGGAACGGCAGCTTCTGTCTTTGCCTCTTCTGCAGGAGCAGCAGCTTCTTCTGTTTTTTTACCACCGCTACAAGATGTGAAATAACACATCATAATTGCGGCACTTGCTAATAATACTGACTTTTTCATTCTATTTATTTGTTTAAAACTAATTATCTCGGCATATCAGGCAACTTCCAGCCCTGACGATAGTTATGCTTGATCATTTCGGCAGCATACTGTTTTGCATTGACAGGATCTGTCCAGTCTTTTGCAAATGACGGGTGTCCGTCCTTGATTGTGAAACCATCCTTGATACAAGTCTTGATCATTTCGTTATCGCCGATGTTGGTGAACTGCATGTTGTTGCCGTCCCATTTCAATGTACGGTGCAAACCTTGCAGGCGGACTGCCAATACCCCCATCACGATCATTTCGTTGAACGGACCAGCTTCCAAGAAGTTTGATTTTGTCTGTACGCGGTTAGATGCACTTTCTTTACAAGCACGAACCCAGTCCATTTCATGGTTCTTAACGCGACGGCATACTTTTGGTGCGTTAGGAACACGACCGGACAGCAAGAACGGTTGTTGGCCGTAGCAACCGCAAACCAACGTATCTTTTGTTCCGTGGAAGATTGTCAAACCACCACCAGGACCCATCAGTTCTTTACCCTCAGGGAAGCCTTCCGGGCGGTTCGGCATCATACCGCCGTCATACCAGTGCACTTCTACTTCCGGCATAGCCAGTTTTGGCATGTTTTCACGAGCCGGGAAAATGAATTTAACGTGCTGTGCGTTAGGCGCGCAATCACGGAGCAATAGGGTAGAGGAGGCTTCAACGCTTGTAGGATAGCCTAATTTCAATGCTTTAAATGCAGTGTGCATAATGTGGCAGGCCATATCGCCTAAGGCTCCTGTACCGTATGTCCACCATCCGCGCCAGTTCCAAGGGTGGTAGATTTTGTTGAACGGTTTCAATTCTGCCGGACCGGTAAACAAATCCCAGTTCAGGGTAGAAGGAATCTTGTCTGCTTTTTCCGGAGTATTCAAACCCTGCGGCCAGATAGGACGGTCTGTAGCACATTCTACTTTTGTGATGTCACCGATTTCACCGTTCCAGATCCATTCGCAAACCAAGTCGGTTCCTTCAGCAGAAGAACCTTGGTTACCCATCTGGGTTGCTACATTAGTAGAAGCTGCCAACTTGGTCAGCAAACGAGATTCGTATACTGAATGGGTCAACGGTTTTTGACAGTATACGTGTTTGCCTAATGTCATGGCATCAGCCGTGATCATGGCATGAGTATGATCGGCAGTTGCGATGATGACAGCATCGATGGATTTACCCATTTCGTCATACATCTTACGATAATCCCAATATTTTTTTGCATTCGGATGTTCTTCAAAAGTGCCTTTTGCATACTTCCAGTCAACATCGCAGAGCGCTACGATATTTTCTGTGTTCTTTACATTATTAATGTTGGCATGTCCCATACCGCCGATACCGACAGCGGCAATGTTCAACTTATCAGTCGGAGCTACATATCCGTGAGATTTTCCCAGGATGGAACCCGGAACGATTGAGAAAGCTGCAGCAGCTGCGGCTCCTCTTTGAAGAAATGATCTTCTTGAAATGTTCGACATAGTAATAATTTTTTATAGATTAGCACTTAATTATAATATTCGATGTGATTTCTTGTCTTATAAAAACACAAACTGGCACAAATATAGCCAATGCAGGAGTAACGGCAAGTCTTCCTTTCGGCTTTCTTCTTTAAAATAGTTTTTTTTAACAGAGGTTATAGATAAAGTCTATTTTTCCATAAATAATATCTATGCTTTTAGGGGAAAACATTTTGACGCTTTCCCTATATTTGTATAGAAAGAAAACTTATTCATCCAATCTCTTGTTATTAAAGTACGATACCGATATGAAAAGGGAGCCTGTATACATACGAATATATCATTTTTATCTGGAAGGATTTCGCGAAATGAAGCTGGGTAAGACGTTGTGGCTAATCATATTGGTCAAGCTCTTCATCATGTTTTTTATCTTAAAACTGTTTTTCTTTCCTAATTATTTAGGAAAGTTGGATGGAGATTCGGCTAAGGAAGAACACGTTTCGGGTGAATTGATCAATAGAGCAATTACTCCTTAAATTATATAATTTATGATCGCAAGCATTGACACATCTTTGATTGACTGGTCAAGAGCGCAATTCGCTCTCACTGCCATGTATCATTGGCTGTTCGTGCCCCTGACACTGGGGCTCGGCGTTATACAGGCCATCATGGAGACCATCTATTACAAAACAGGTAACGAGTTCTGGAAAAAGACAGCGCAGTTCTGGATGAAACTGTTTGGTATTAACTTCGCTATCGGTGTTGCCACCGGGCTGATCCTCGAATTCGAATTCGGAACGAACTGGTCTAACTACAGTTGGTTTGTAGGAGACATCTTCGGAGCTCCCCTTGCTATCGAAGGAATTCTGGCGTTCTTTATGGAAGCGACTTTTATAGCCGTGATGTTTTTCGGTTGGGACAAGGTGAGCAAACGCTTCCACTTGGCTTCCACCTGGCTGACGATCATAGGAGCAACTCTTTCCGCCCTTTGGATCCTGATCGCCAATGCGTGGATGCAATATCCGGTAGGTATGCATTTTAATCCGGACACTGTGCGCAACGAGATGTTCGATTTCTGGGCGGTGGCCTTATCTCCTGTCGCCATCAACAAATTCTTCCATACCGTACTTTCCGGATGGATCGTGGGAGCCGTCTTCGTGATGGGTGTCAGCAGTTGGTATCTGTTGAAAAAGCGGGAGACGGAGTTCTCGCTCGAAAGCATCAAGGTCGGTGCGGTTTTCGGACTGGTCGCTTCCATACTTATTGTATGGACGGGTGATGGTTCGGCTTACCAGGTCGCCCAGAAACAGCCGATGAAGTTGGCTGCGATGGAGGGCTTGTACGAAGGGGGCAACGGAACAGGTCTGGTTGCCATCGGCCTGCTGAATCCCGACAAGACGAGTTATAAAGATAATGTAAATCCTTTCATCTTCGATATCAAGATTCCGAAACTGCTCTCCTTCCTTGCCGAACGCGATGTGGATGCATACGTTCCCGGCATCGTCAACCTGATAGAAGGCGGTTATACGACCAATAAAGGAACGGTTGCCCTTTCTGCTGCCGAGAAGATCGAGAAGGGGAGGATTGCCATCCAAGCTCTTGCTGATTATCGCAAGGCGGTTAAGGACAAAGACCAGGTGGCTGCGGAGCAAGCCCGTAGCCTGTTGGACGAGAACTTCGCTTATTTCGGATACGGGTACATTAAAGATCCTGCCGACCTGGTTCCTCATGTCGGCATGACATTCTATTCGTTATGGGCGGTGTAGCCCGCCGCGCCCCGTTGGGGCTTGTCATCTTCCTCACGGCTCTTGCCGTCGTCGATGATTTAGGTGCCATAGTCGTTATCGCTTTGTTTTATAGTACCCATGTTGCTTGGATCATGTTGGGGACCGGGCTTTTGGCCATCGCCTTCGGATATTTACTGAACCGCCGTGGGTGTCAGAAGGTATGGCCGTATCTTTTTTGTGGTTTCATAGCCTGGTTTTGCTTTTTAAACGGTGGCGTACATCCGACCATTGCCGGTGTGTGTGCAGGGATGATCCTGCCGGCAACAGAAGAGGTGTCCACATCCCTTCTGCATAAGCTGGAGCATAGATTGGCACCGTGGTCGGCGTTTCTCATCATGCCTGTCTTTGCCCTTGCCAATGCCGGCGTTCCCCTGGAAGGAGGACTGTCAGGCCTCTTGACGCCTGTAGGCATGGGGATTATCCTGGGCCTGTGTGTCGGCAAGCCTTTAGGAATCGTGTCATCTGTTCTCCTGATGGGAAAGATAAGTGGCACTCCATGGCCGGGGAAGGCAAAAATCGGAGAGCTGATTGCGACGGGGTGCTTAGGTGGTATCGGTTTTACCATGTCCATCTTCATCGCCTCTCTAGCCTTTACAGATATCTATCTTCTACAGGTTGCAAAACTTTCTATTTTGACGGCATCCATCATATCTGCCATCATCGGAACGATTCTCTTTTCTTTTTGCAAGAGAAAAGAAGAATGATAATTGAGGATACCTCGTAAGAGGGGCAGGCCTTCACGGCTTGCCCCTGCGTTCGTTATGGGGTATAATTTAGTGTTGTGAATTGTATTATATTACATAAGGAGTGTCCCTATGAAAATCAGTGCGGAAGAGATAAAAAAAATCGCTCTCCTGTCACGGCTCAATGTCGAAGATAAAGATATTGAATCGGTGGGCAAACAGTTGAACGATATTTTAGCGTATATGGACCTGCTCAATCAGGTAGATGTGACAGATGTGCCGCCTATGGCGCATGCTGTAACGATGCGTAATGTCATGCGTGACGATGTGCCGCAGCCTTCCTTATCAAATGAAAAGGCGCTGCAAAATGCACCGGAACCGGAAAACGGGTACTTCAAAGTACCGAAAGTCATTCAGGATTAAGGAGGACAAAGGTGGAACCGTTAACCATACATGCCTTGCATGATAAGCTCGTCAAAGGTGAAATATCGGCCGTAGAATTGACGAAAAAATATATAGCTCATAAAGAAAAAGTAGAACCGGCCGTACAGGCTTTTTTGTCTCATAACCATGAAAATGCTCTGGAAGCGGCAGCCCTTGTCGATAAGAAACTGGCCAATCATGAAGAAATTGCAGACCTTGCCGGTGTGCCAGGTGCAATTAAGGATGTCATTTGTATTGCCGGCCAGAATACGACATGTGCTTCGAAGATGCTGGAACACTTCAAATCACCGTATAATGCGACGGTTATCGAACGCTTGAACGATGTCGATTATATCAGCTTGGGCAAGACGAACATGGATGAATTTGCCATGGGCAGCTCGACAGAAAACTCGGCTTTCCAGGTTACACATAACCCGTGGAATCTAGATTATGTCCCTGGTGGTTCATCAGGCGGCTCAGCAGCTGCCGTTGCCAGCGGTGAAGCTGTATGGGCCCTTGGCTCTGATACAGGTGGCTCTATCCGTCAGCCTGCAGCGTATTGCGGTATCGTCGGTATGAAGCCGACGTATGGCCTTGTATCGCGGTATGGTCTTGTCGCCTTCGGTTCGTCTCTGGATCAGATTGGTCCTTTCACACGGGATGTAACGGACTGCGCGATTGTATTAAATGCCATCGCAGGTCATGACAGCAAGGATTCGACATCCATCAACGTTGCGAAAAAGGACTATAAGAAAGCGCTCGTCAATGACGTAAAAGGCCTTAAAATTGGCATTCCCAAGGAATTCTTTGCAGAAGGCCTCGATGACGAATGCCGTAAGGCCCTCGATGAAGCCATTGAAACGTATCGTTCGTTAGGGGCTGAAATCGTACCAGTCAGCCTGCCACATATGAAATATGGCCTAGCTGCTTATTATATCATTGCTCCTGCAGAAGCAAGCTCTAACCTCGCCCGGTATGATGGCGTAGGCTTTGGGTATCGCGTCGATGGTGACAATATCGTCGATATGTATCGGAAGACGCGTACTGCCGGCTTTGGTCCTGAAGTGCGTCGCCGTATTCTTCTCGGCACGTACGTATTGAGTTCCGGGTATTATGATGCATACTATCTCCGTGCCATGAAAGTCCGCACGCTCTTGAAACAGGATTTTGACGAAGCTTTGAAGACCTGTGATGTCCTCTTGACGCCTACGACGCCGGATACGGCCTTCAAGATAGGTCAAAACAACGATAATCCTCTGGCCATGTACTTAGGTGACGTGTGCACTGTTACGCTGAACCTGACAGGGCTTCCGGGCATGAGCATCCCTTGCGGCTTTAAAAATGGCCTGCCTATCGGTATGCAGCTCATCGGCAAAGCACTCGATGAAGAAACACTTCTTCGCGTTGCCTATACTTTTGAACAGAATCGCACGGACCTACAGAAGCCGCTGCCCTTGGGGGAGGTTGAACTTTAATGAAATATGAATCTGTCATCGGCTTGGAAGTCCATGTCGAATTGAAAACGAATACAAAGATTTTCTGCGGTTGCTCTACGGAATTCGGTGCAGAACCGAATACTCACGTTTGCCCTGTCTGCCTGGGCTTACCGGGTAGCATGCCTGTCCTTAACAAAGAAGTGCTGCACTATGCCGTAAAGGCTGGCCTTGCCCTTCATTGTGACATCTTGCCGTACAGCAAGTTTGACCGCAAGAATTACTATTATCCGGATTTGCCGAAAAACTTTCAGACATCTCAGTACGATTTGCCTATTTGTCTTAACGGCTATGTCGATATTGAAGTAGGAGGTGAAACGCGTCGCATCCGTCTTACTCGTATCCATATGGAAGAAGATGCAGGAAAGCTCGTTCACAGCGGCGCTTCCATCGATACGTCTGATACGTCTTTTGTCGATTACAACCGTACAGGCGTACCGCTTTTGGAAATCGTATCGGAACCGGATATCCGCAGTGGTGAAGAAGCTCGGGCATATCTTGAAAAGCTACGTTCTATCATGCAGTATCTGGGCGTATCCGACTGCCGTATGGAAGAAGGCAGCATGCGTTGTGATGCCAATATTTCTATTCGTCCTGTTGGCTCGACGACGCTTGGGACGAAAACGGAAATCAAGAATATCAATTCCTTCAGCGGTGTACAGAAGGGAATTGAATACGAAGCTGTCCGGCAAGCACAGATTCTGGAAGATGGCGGCTCTATCCAGCAGGCTACCCGTGGCTGGGATGAAGCAAAGGGCGTTACGGTCCTTCAACGTGTCAAGGAAGGCGAAGCGGATTACCGCTATTTCCCGGAACCGGATCTTATCCCTATTGAAGTATCACCGGAATATATCGAACGTGTCCGCACGGAACTTCCGGAAATGCCCGATGCTCGGTGCAAGCGATTCCAGGATGCATTGGGCTTATCCGATTACGATGCCAATCTCCTGACTATGGAAAAACAGACGGCTGACTATTTTGAAGCCGTCGTTGCTTCTGGTGCCGATGCTAAGACAGCAGCGAACTGGATGCTTGGTGAATTCGCCAAGAAGCTCAACGAAGAAGGTGTTACCGTCGATAAGGCGCCGATTCGTCCGGAAGGCTTGGCAGAGCTTATCAGCCTTATCGCCAAGGGAACGATTTCTGGTAAGATTGCCAAGAAGGTACTTCCTGAAATGTGGACGAGTGGCAAATCTGCTGCCGATGTCGTCAAGGAACAAGGTCTGGTACAGATTACCGATACGGGCGCTATCGAAGAAATCGTCAAATCTGTCATCGCTGCAAATCCTCAGTCTGTTGCCGATTACAAGGCTGGCAAGAAGAAAGCCATCGGCTTCCTCGTCGGCCAGGTCATGAAGGAAACGAAAGGACGTGCCAATCCTGGCGTTGTCAACCAGTTGTTGACGAAGAACCTCGAAGGCTAAGATGGGTACAAAAAGAGGGCTGTCACAGGTTACTGTCACAGCCCCTTCTTTTTACGCTGTTCCCGAAAGAAGCGTTTCATGAGGTCCGCACATTCATTGGCTCTGATGCCGGATGTGACGGCACAGGAGTGATTGAGGGACGGGTTGTCTACGATTTGAAAGAGAGAGCGCACAGCTCCGGCCTTTGGATCGTCACAGCCATAGACGACGCGGTCCAGTCGACTGTTGACGATAGCGCCGGCACACATGGGACAAGGTTCGACGGTGACGTAGAGCGTACACCCTGTAAGCCTCCATGTCCCTAAGGCACGGCAGGCTTTTTCGATAGCCAGTACTTCGGCATGAGCCGTCGCATCAGGAAGGCTTTCGCGAAGGTTATAGGCTCGAGCTATGGCCTTTTTCTTGTAAATGATAACGGCACCGATCGGGATTTCTCCGACGGCATAGGCTATCTGGGCTTCTTCTAAGGCTTTTCCCATATAAAATTCGTCTTTATTCATACTTGTTGTACCTCAATTGGTTAGATATTTACTCTATTGTAACGAATGGAGGAGTAAGATGCAATCCATTTGGTGGCAGCTTTTCGATATTCTTGGCACTGTTGCCTTCGCCCTTTCCGGGTCAATGGTTGCCATTTCTCGTCGCATGGATATCTTTGGCGTATTCGTCTTGACAACGGCGACGGCTGTAGGGGGCGGTATTGTCCGTGATATTATTTTAGGGCAGTTTCCACCACTTTTTTTCAGGAATAGCCTCTATTTCTGGCTTATCATCATCACCATGGTAGGGACGATTGCGTTTTTGCGCTATCTTAGTGGTAAAGTGCGCCATCGCATCATCCATTATGCCATATACATCTATCTTATTTGTGACGCCATCGGCCTGGCATCGTTTACGATTACAGGTACTCTTTTAGGCCATCATTTCTATCCACATTACTGGATTTTGTGCCTGTCGCTAGGCGTTATTACGGCTGTAGGTCTGTCTCTTATACACATCTGACGCTGCCGACGATCGCATAAGTGTAG
>ENA-OZGA01000652-OZGA01000652.1-human-gut-metagenome-genome-assembly--contig:-NODE-652-length-13733-cov-4.701565_pt1 | contig 13733 bp, 11 predicted proteins | sample MGYA00245112_ERZ653649 | MGnify/ENA primary metagenome ERZ653649 (study PRJEB26926, sample SAMN06165071) | human gut metagenome | biome: ENVO:00009003; feature: ENVO:2100002; material: ENVO:00002003...
TCACGGGTGCGTGGATTGAAATTTAGCTTCGTTGACCGTATAGCAACAATCAGCTCGTCGCACCCTTCACGGGTGCGTGGATTGAAATTGTCGTTGTCCCCTTTTTTTCGCGCGATTTCCAGTCGCACCCTTCACGGGTGCGTGGATTGAAATACGATGTTGGAGAACCTTGGTTATCTACAACCATGTCGCACCCTTCACGGGTGCGTGGATTGAAATTGTTGTTCCCAGGAATGACGGCTGTTGATGATAAGTCGCACCCTTCACGGGTGCGTGGATTGAAATACCGAGACCTTGCCGGATGGTCAAAAGCTCGCGGGTCGCACCCTTCACGGGTGCGTGGATTGAAATGCAAGTAGTGTCATGGATGCCATTGGGCAGGCGGGTCGCACCCTTCACGGGTGCGTGGATTGAAATGAGGTTGATGAAATCGAAATCAACGGGATGCCGAGTCGCACCCTTCACGGGTGCGTGGATTGAAATTTTTTACCTGTGAATTTCGGAAAACCGAAATATCGTCGCACCCTTCACGGGTGCGTGGATTGAAATTTAGCTTCGTTGACCGTATAGCAACAATCAGCTAGTCGCACCCTTCACGGGTGCGTGGATTGAAATGGCAAACCCTTTGGAAGGACCAGCCTCAACACCAGTCGCACCCTTCACGGGTGCGTGGTGCCTGTTTGGCCCGATACACCTGTTGAATGTACTGATTTACTTCTGCCCAGATTTGAGACGGAGGCTCCCAACCTGAAAATACGCGTTGCCCTAATACCTCACGGCGTCCTCGGCAAACCGGTACCTTCGATTCATACACCGTAATCAGCTTCATTTCTTTCGCCTTGCTTTTTTGCATCGCTACATGATCTTCGTCCGCTTCTATATATATCGTATTTACTTCTGGCATAGCAGCCGCTTGGTTGGGGATCGTCCCCAGTTTACGAATGGATTGCAAGACACTGTCAAGCGGATTTGAAAATGTCCCGAAAAAAGTTATATATTAGCCCCAAGAAATTGGGGCTTTTATCGTAGTGAAAACACAGAATTTTTCCAGTCTGTACAATACAGTCACCTCATAAGTGAGGCTACCTCAGTGGCGTTATGGTGCTTTCTGGTGGCGATGTAACGCTCAAAGGATGCGCGTTTCCATGGATGGCTCATGGGCGGGATATACTGCTTTTTCGGCTTAGGAGGTACGTACTCATAATCCAATCTCATCAATCGATGGGGATTTTTTTGCGTTTATGGTTAACGATCGAACGCTTATCGGTGAGATTTCATAGGGAATGCCATAGTCCACCAGTGTCTGGTAGAGTAAGTGGTAATACCTGTTGAGAGTCTCCTGCGTATCGAAATATGCATCGACAGGGAATCCGGTTGCGTCGTCAATAGCAAGATGGAGGTGCCATATCTGATTGGGGACCCATTCACACGGAGTCGCATCCATCTAGATCTGCTCTCCAAAGTACGCATGACGCGGTTTACGGTTATGGGCGTCTTCGACAGCTACAAGGCAGGCCTGAATCTGGACCTGTCTTGTTTCGAGATGGATCCTCAACCAAAGCGTTGATGGTGTCATACTTGAGTTGTTCGTTCAATGTCAGTTCAACCTTTCTAATAAAAATCCCTCCTATTCCATTATATAAATGTAATGGAAGTATATCACATTCGGGACATTTTTATTTGTGGCCTACTGGGACATTATCATATATGGCTCATATCAGGGAGCCAAACGAGGTGATCGGGGTCTTGACAAAACAGGTCTGCTTGAATACTCTATTGGATAGAGGACATCTCAATTCTCCTTTATTTTGGTTTGGTCACCTTATATTTTGGAGAATTTGATGTCTTTTTTCAATATCCATTTGTCTATGACCCCACAAATTTCCGTGAAGAACCGTAAAATTACATGATCATTTTATAGGAAGGAGTGTACATATGGCGATTCGAATTCTTTTTATTTGCCACGGTAATATTTGTCGCAGCCCTATGGCTGAGTTTTACATGCGTCATTTAGTACATGAGCATGGACTTGATGGCCAGATACTAGTTGCATCGGCAGCTACGAGCCGAGAAGAAATCGGCAATGATATTCACTGGGGAACGAGGGAAAAACTACGGGAAAAAGGTATCCCGTTCAAGGCACGTCAGGCCGTGCAGGTGACACAGAAAGATTATAATGAGTATGATTATCTCATCATTATGGACGAGAACAATCGCCGTAATTTGGCGCGCATCGTAGGTCCTGATAGGGACTACAAGGTTTACAAGGCGATGACCTTTGCAGGGTTAAATCGGGATGTGAAAGACCCGTGGTATACAGGAGATTTCGATGCGACTTATGACGATGTAGAACAAAGCTGTAAAGGCCTATTAAAATGGCTTTTGGAAAGAAGGTCATGATGGAGTTATTTTCCGTTGTTCCTGCCGTACAGCCTTTCAAAATGAATCAGATAGACTGGGATACGTATAAGAGGCAATGTCTTTCACGGCCTGAATCATATTGGAAAAAATGAAAGTGGCAAATATGCGCCATTTCAAAAGGAGAATAAAATGATAAAAACGACAGTTTCTGCAACCGTATTAGCCGTGTTGTTATCCAGTTCTATTTATGCAATGGATGTAGTGTCGGAAGCATCCTTTTGCGCTAGTGGAGCTGCTGTAGCGACTCAATCGGTTATGGGCACAACAAGAGATTCATTACGGCGCTGCCGGATGTTATTAGGTGAAACAGATGAGACAGCTTCTTTGTATGTACCTGGTGGAATAGAAAATATCTCAGCCCAAGATCATACCCTGATTGGTCGGACTTATGAACTGCCTGTATTCAGTACAATGACGAGGGTTGCCACGTTATATGACAGGAATGGAAAGGTAAACGTTGTTACCATTCCTTTGCCGTGCCCTAAGGCTGACGGATATAGAACGGTATTGAGGGAGTTGTATGGAAAACCTACACAAATCCAGACTATTCCCTCAGAAGGGGGAGCTACTTGGGACGAATGGACCATGGGCAAGACACGGATTCGTTTATATCAAGAATATGAGTTATCTGCATTAGAGCTGACGAGAGTTTATAAAGAACCAGCGGAAAGAGGGTCATGGATTCCTGTTGGTACACATCTTATCTATAGCGAAAAAACACGGCTTCAACCGTTGGGAAAAGCCATAATAGAACATTATGGTATTCCTGTACAATATAGGCCTAAGACTACTTACGCTTATAATTATGTCGATCTCAATGGCCGACCTTTCGGAGCCAGAGCCATCATCATGCGTCAACGTGGTGGCGGTATGACGCCTGTTATTGTACGCTATACGTCTCATGATGGAGAATATGAGCCAGAAATCGTTTCTGATGTAGCGAATGTAATAGGCAAAGCTATTTTAGTTTCTAAAAACGATGACAATACGAAAAAGCTGACACTGCCTGTTCATGAATAACGGAAGCATCAGCTAACGTTGAAAGAAATCGTTTTTTTTTAATGATAGAAAAGGACAATAAGACTGAGTATAAAAGATATTAAAATGGGCTTAATGCTTATGAAATACAGTGAGATAAAAGTTCCTACTACCATGAACATCATGGTTACCGGCTCTAATATGTAGAAGAATATCATTCCAAAAATCCATAAGAGGATTATTATTCCTGTATAGACCGTACTAGGTCCAGTAAGTGCCACCTGTTTTTCCGGTATGGATTGTGTATGAGTGACGGCTGTCACATTTTCCTGTGTGCCAGGGAAGGCAGCCGCCTTTTTTTGTATTTCATGAAGGGGCAATTCGTTTCCTTGTACATCAAGATTGGATGCTCTGTTTCCCCGTGTATCTATGGTCTTATTCGGGTCATCTCCTACGCGATAAGGTGAATAATATTGATTACGCGTGCCCTTTTCGGCTTTGAAGTTATATGACAGCAGTGGAATAGGTGTAATGCTTGAAAGGTACAAGGGATCTGCAAAAACGTCCATGTAGGCTGTAAGAAGAGATGGCTTTTGCGATTCTTCTTCCGGCAATGACGTGTCTTCATACGATTCTTGTGGTTCTTCATACATAAGGTCACAGTCGTCACCATAGATGGGGCTGAAGAAATCGTCATAGAGGGCATCATCAAGGGGTGTTTCCTGGCCACATTGCACGCAATATTCGTCATCTTCATCTAATTCCCAACCGCAGTTCGGGCAATACCTATGGCTCATTAAAATCCCTCCTTACACGGTGCGTCAAGTCTAGTCTATTCTTATCTTTAGTATACTGCATATGATAGGACTTTGCTATAGAAGATAGGCTTTTCGTGGTTCTTTGCAACATAAAAAAGGATGCCCGTTTTCTCATGGTATGGGTCTTTATATCTAAGATAGATGGCTCTAGTTAAGTTCCAAATTGTGTATAGATTCCTTTTAGGCAGTTTCTACATTACACAGCTCGTTCAATTCAGCCAAATCACCTTGGTGGAATTCCCTACGGTGAAAAAAGGAATTTTTGATGGTGACGGAAGGTGTTTACTGTATCATAAACAGACGAATCTGGTTCTGCCATAGACATGCATCAGTTGTCCACAGTGAGGGCAGAAAAAATCGGTATGGTCTTTCTGGATGGTGACCACCCATGCCGTGGAATCGTCTAAAGAATCTTTAGGGAGCCAAACAAGGTAAAAAACAGGAAGAACTATATATGTTAGTTTACCATTGAAAACATTTTGTTTTAGAGGTATAATAAGGCATTAAACTTTTTGTATTTTGCCAAAGGGGGAAGCAAAATGCCAATTAAAATACCTAATAATCTTCCAGCAACACATATTCTTGAGGGGGAGAATATCTTTGTTATGGATTCTGATCGTGCTTATCGTCAAGATATCCGGCCACTGCGCATCCTCATATTGAATCTCATGCCGCTGAAGACGACGACAGAAATACAATTACTACGTCTCTTAGGTAATACGCCTCTTCAAGTAGAAGTCGATTTTATTTATACAGAATCGTATACGCCGAGCCACACGCCACAACAATACCTTACCGAATTCTATGGAACGTTTTCGCAAGTGAAACACAAAAAATATGATGGCATGATCATCACAGGGGCTCCTGTAGAAAATTATGAATTTGAAGAGGTCGCCTATTGGGATGAAATGAAAGAAATCATGGAATGGAGCAAAACCCATGTATACTCGGTCTTTCACATCTGTTGGGGAGCGCAAGCGGGGTTGTATTACCATTACGGTATTCCTAAATATTCAGTTCCAGAAAAAATTTTTGGAGTCTATAAACATCACTTGTGCGTAAAGCATGAGAAGTTATTGCGCGGATTTGATGATGAATTTTATGTACCCCATTCGCGATACACAGAGGAGCGTAAGGAAGATATCCTTACGGTACCGGAGCTTACGATACTGGCTGAAGCAGAAGGCGATGCCCGTGTCTATGCGATTGCTAATCTTCAAAAACGCCAATTCTTCATAACCGGTCATGCAGAGTATGATCCGTTGACACTAAAACAAGAATACGATCGTGATGTGGCAGCAGGCCTGCATCCTAAGATTCCGCAAAACTATTATCCTGATGACAATCCGACAAAAGAGCCCATTGTCCGTTGGCGTTCAGTAGCCCATTTATTATTTGCTAATTGGCTCAACTACTACGTTTACCAGGAAACGCCTTATGAATTGGAAAATCTTCATAAAGAGTAATAAAGGCGTCGTATGTCGACGTTCATATAGTACATAATTAGGATGACAATGGGGTGAAGAGAATCGGTCCTACTACGGACAATCTTGTATAAAAACAGCCTAATGATTTCATTGGGCTGTTTTCCCATGTTTACAGAGACCTTTTCTTAGGTAGAATGGGACCACTTGTTCGGCGGCCTTTAATTGAAATTTAAATTTGAATTTGATATAATATAACCATATAAATCCATCGGGTATGGCATTGAGGAGGATTGCGATGAACGGAAGCAAAAGAAGAAAAATTGGCATCCTGGTAGTACTTGTAGTTGTAATAGCAATAGGGGGATTTTTTTGGTACCGCTACACAACGCGCACCGAGCCCCTGGTACTTTATGGAAATGTAGACATCCGCGAAACCCAGCTCGCTTTTAATGCGACAGAACGTATCGAAACGTTAAACGTTGATGAAGGTGACAGGGTTAAGAAGGGGGATGTATTGGGGGAACTGAATACCGAGGCATTGCAATTGGCTATTTCGAAATGTAAAGCAGATATCCGTACGCAACAAGCCGTATTGGATAAAGCCATCACTGGTTCTCGTCCAGAAGACATTGCACAAGCCCAGGCGAGTGTCAGAGAAGTTCAGGCAAAGGTAGAGAATGCAGAAGTATCCTATCGCCGTATGGAAAGCTTGTTTGCCAGCGGTGCTGTAAGCCAGCAGACGCGAGATGATGCAGAAGAAAAATATAAAGCAGCACTTGCATCTTTGCACAATGTACAAGCGGCGCGTGACGAAGCCGTAAATGGGAGCCGCCTGGAAGATATACAAGCACAGCAGGCAACCGTAGACAGTTTAAAAGAACAGTTAAAAACATATGAGTACCAGTTATCGCAGGCTACGTTGGTAGCACCGCAAGATGGTGTAATCCGCTCACGGCTTTTAGAAGTAGGAGATATGGCATCTGCTAATAAACCAGTCTTTTTACTTAGTATTGATACGAAAAAATGGGTTCGCGTGTATGTACCAGAAACCCGCTTAGGAGAACTGTATGAAGGAAAGACAGCACGCGTACACATTGACAGTCAAAAGGAAACCTTGAAGGGACAAGTAGGGTATATTTCTGATACGGCAGAATTTACACCGAAAAATGTACAGACTGAAGAATTACGGACATCACTTCTTTACGAAGTCCGCGTCATGGTAGATGATCCTGATAATGTATTGCGCCTGGGTATGCCGGCAACTGTCTCGTTTTAACTGACTGGTCGGAAATAGAAAAGAACGTTTGTAAGGCCAGATAAAGAGGAGAAAGCAAGGATGGACATCAATAGGGAAAGGGCGCCAGAAAAACAAGAACATATAGGATCGCTCGCCTTATCGGCAAATCAAATAGAAAAAGTATTTCCACGCAAGAACGGGAACTTAGTTACAGCACTGTCTAAGGTGGATATTCGTGTTCCTTATGGGAAAAAGGTGGCGTTAATTGGACCAGATGGTGCAGGAAAAACGACGTTGTTACGGATTGCGTGCGGTCTTTTGTCTCCAACTAAAGGAACGATGACGGTATTAGGCAAAGAGACCGATCAGAATACATCATGGATTCAATCGAAACTTGGTTATATGCCGCAGCGATTTGGCCTTTATGAAGATTTGTCTGTCCTGGAGAATATGAATTTATATGCCGATTTGCATGCGATTTCCAAAGATATACGGTCGGAACGCATTCATCAACTCCTTTCGATGACAGGCCTTGAAAAATTTACGACACGGCTGGCAGGACGGCTCTCCGGCGGGATGAAACAGAAACTCGGGCTGGCGTGTACATTGATTCGCATGCCACCTCTTTTGTTGTTGGATGAACCAACAGTCGGTGTTGATCCTCTGTCGCGCCGTGAGCTTTGGGAAATCGTCAATGCCGTTGTGAAAAAGGAGAAAATGGCGGTTCTCGTCAGTACAGGCTATATGGAAGAAGCAGAAGAAGCGGATATCGTATATATTATTCATGAAGGTCATATCCTGTCAGAAGGGACGCCGGAAGAGATTATACATAAGGCCACATCACGTTGTTTTTCAGCTATTCCTCCAGAAGGCGTGCCAGCGAGATATGTACAAGCTGCTTTCCTGGATCATGAAAATGTATTAGATGCTGTACCTGACGGGCATCGTGTGCGTCTGACTATGCGAGAAGGAAAAAATATACATATGTTTAAACAGGACCCTCTTTTTTCTTCTCTATCTATTGTCCCTGCCAAACCGCGTCTCGAAGACAGTTTCATGATGTACCTTCATAAAGCATCTGGTGCGGTAGACACGACAGAGTATGAACGGAAGTCTTTTACGATTGTCACCAATAAACGTGCAACAGAACTGCAAACAATCGATATTGAGGTGCATGACCTTGTCCGGCAGTTTGGTGATTTTACAGCCGTTGACAGGACGTCCTTTTCTGTATATAATGGCGAAATTTTTGGCTTGTTAGGTCCCAATGGGGCAGGGAAGACGACGACTTTCCGCATGCTATGTGGCCTTTTATCGGCTACGAGTGGGACCCTTCTTGTAGCTGGCAAAGATTTGCGCAAGGCACCGGCAGAGGCCCGCAGGAATATTGGTTATGTAGCCCAGAAGTTTTCTCTGTATACGATGTTATCCGTTCGTGAGAATCTTGATTTTTTTGGTGGCGCATACGGCCTCTCCAAGAAAGAAAGGAAAGAACGTATTCCTGAGATATTGGAAGAATTTCAGTTAACCGATGTATCTGATTCTCTTACAGGCTCGTTGCCGCTTGGTTATAAACAGCGCCTTTCTATGGCAGCAGCCCTTTTGCATCGTCCCCGAATTTTATTTTTGGACGAGGCGACGAGTGGTATTGACCCGATAGCACGTCGGTCGTTCTGGCGACGTATAACAGACATTGCTGCAAAAGGAACGACTGTTGTTATTACGACACACTTTATGGAAGAAGCAGCGTATTGCGACCGCATCATGATTCAAGATCAGGGTCAAACGATTGCCATTGGGACACCGGTCGACATTATGGAGCAGGCCCATGCAGACGATATGAATGAAGCCTTTATCCGTATCGTCGAAGATAAACGAAAAGAAAGGAGGAAATAATTGATATGAAAAACAGTTTCTTCCGTATCAGATCGCTTATATATAAAGAGTTTTGCCAGATTGTTCGTGATAAGAGTACGTTTTTGATTGGTATTATACTTCCAATGATGCTCATCGTACTGATTGGGTCAGGTATGTCTCTGGACGTGAAAAATATTCCTGTTGCTGTCGTTTTGGAAGATTCGTCTCCACTTGCACGAGACTCTGTTTCTTTCTTAAATGGATCAGAATACTTTGAACCTCATTACGTTACGTCTATGAAAGAGGCGGAAGCGCTAGTATCATCCCAACAGGCAGATAGTATCATACGAATCCCCTCCGATTTTTCAGCAGACCTTTATCGAGGAAAGGCTAGCGTGCAAGTCATCCTAAATGGTGTAAATACGACTACGGCAACATCTGCAAAAGGGTATATTACCGCAGGATTTCTGCTCTGGATGCAGTCATATGCAGAAAAGACAGGAGCCAGTACTTGGTCTACTGGGGCAAAAGGTGGTATTACCATCGTCAGCCGCCAGTGGTTTAATGATGCTAATTCCAGCACGTACTTGTTTATACCAGGACTCATCGTTATCGTCATGACTCTTGTAGGCGTATTTTTGACAGCTCTTGTCATGGCTCGCGAGTGGGAAAGAGGAACATTAGAATCCCTTTTTGTGACGCCTGTAAGGCCGATTGAACTTATTGTTTCAAAAATTATTCCTTATTTCCTTGTTGCATCCCTTGGGTTTTTACTGTGTGTCAGCATTGCTGTTTTGGGTTACGATGTACCTCTTAAAGGGTCTTGGGCAGTCCTGGCCATTTCTTCAGCGGAATATATTATTGTTGCAGTTTGCCTTGGCCTTACGATTTCATCTATCGTAAAAAAGCAATTTCTCGCGTGCCAGATGGCACTTTTTATCAGCCTATTGCCTACCGTTATGCTTAGCGGATTTATATTTGACCTGCACAGTGTTCCCTATATTATTCGTATTGTAGGACATATTATTCCTGCGACGTATTACATGGAACTAGTCAAAACAATCTTTCTTGCAGGTAATAACTGGACACTTATTATTCGAAATGGCGCCGTTCTTGCCGGGTATGCCACGTTATTTTTTTTATTATCCCTTCGGTTGGCGCAAAAACGTCTATCCTGATTCTATGTGAAAGGATTTGTCATGGACACTTTTTATATGCGGCTACAATCTATTTTTACAATGATCAAAAAAGAATTCCTCGCTACGTTGAAAGATCCAGCCAGTCGAATCATTCTTATTGTGCCTTGCTTGATTCAAGGCTTTCTTTTCGGCTATGCTGCTACGTACAATTTAAATGAAGTCCCCTATGCCCTTTATGATGAAAGTCATAGCTTGTATTCGCGAAATTTCATTGCCCACCTTGAAGGGGGAGGGATTTTTTTACGAAATCAGACACTTTCAGGAAGTGGAGAAATGGCACAAGCCATAGATTCAGGCGAGTCTATGGCAGTCATCCACATTTCTTCTGATTTTGCAGATCGTATCAGTCGTGGTGAACAAGGTATCATTCAACTCATTACGGATGGACGTAATTCGATGACGAGTGGATTGACACAAAGTTATGTTGCTTCTATTGCATCGGCCTATTCACAATCTCTTAGTGGTAGCCATCCGCTTATAACTGTAGAATCACGTACATGGTATAATCCTAACGAAATTACACAATGGATGTTTCTTCCTTCATTGATTCCAATGCTTGCAATCACACAGGTTTTGATGTTATCGGGATTATCCGTGGCCAGAGAGAGAGAAAATGGTACATTCGATCAACTGCTCGTTACCCCGCTTCGGCCCATTGAGATTTTGATTGGCAAAGCCGTACCGCCAATTTGTATCGGCCTGATGCAGGCGACACTGATGCTACTTCTTTCACTATTTTGGTTTCATGTGCCTTTTGCAGGTTCTTATATGCTCTTATATATGATGATTCTACTGTTCCTATTGTCCTGCGTGGGCATTGGACTTACGATTTCTGCACTTTCCAATACGATGCAACAGGTTATGGTGTATTGTTTTGCCATTATGATGCCTATGATATTATTATCAGGCCTTGCCACTCCGGTGCGAAATATGCCCGTTTGGCTTCAATATGCGACATACATCAATCCATTTCGCTTTGCCATTGAGGCGATTCGGCGCATTTATCTGGAAGGCGCACCTTTTTCTGCTATTGTCTACGATTGTATTCCTCTTATTTTGATAGCTTGTATTACAATGCCTTTGGCAGGATGGATGTTCCGGCATACATTATCATGAGACCTATTGTGTTTCGCAGCTGCATACAGAGGCAGTCGTTATCCTTGTGTCATATGTCTATGGTATAATACAATATACCGTAATCAGAGGAAAGGAGATAGTTGTGGTAAAAGAAGTTTTGACGAGTACGCGCAGCGATGGGCGTGAGACGCGTGACCATATTATTGAGTGCGCTGGCAGAATTTATGCCCGCGATGGCTATTATAAAGCAACATCAAAGGAAATTTGTGAAACCGCCGGCGTGAACCAAGGGGCAGTCAATTATCATTTTGGCAACCGAGATGGACTTTATAAAGCTGTTTTAGCAGAAGCACATCGTCATATTATCGATATTCAATCTCTAAAGGAACTAAAGGAAAAACCAGGAGCGGCGCGGGATAAAGTTTTAGCTGTCATTAATCAGCTTATAAAAACGGTGAACAATTCACAAGATTGGTATATTCGTGTCTGGGTTCGTGAAATGGTTACCCCTTCTCCTATTATTGATACCATCATCGAAGACACGGCAATGCCTAAGTTCAAGATTATTTTTCAATTCTGGGAAGATTACTTAGAGACAACCGATTCGGCTCTCGTCTACGCGGCTATGATTTCCGTTTGTGCGCCTTTTGCATTTTGTCTCATTGGAGAAGGAAAACCAGCCTATCAGCATATTCCGAATGCACCTACGAAAGAGGCATTTTTGTCCATTTTAAAGAATCAGGCCGAAACGATATTAGATGCAGTAAAAGAAAATATCCGAAAATAAAAACCGTTTGGCAAGTACATTAGATTACAATTTCTAACTTTTTCGAAATGAAAATATATAATATGTACGGATTATGGTATACTAGAAATAACTAATGGAATGATAAGAACGATTTAACTACGTATAGACAGCACGCAGCAACCTTATGAGTTCTATTTAGATAAATGTATTGGATGCCACGTGTTGCTTTTATATGAATGTGTATGTTTCGTACATATATAGAAAGGAGAATTGTAATGAAGATAGGATATGAGTTACTGAATAATCCCTTTGCCAATAAGGGCACTGCTTTTTCAGAAGAAGAACGGAAGACGTTTGGCTTAGTGGGGATTCTCCCTCCTGCTGTGCAATCTATAGAAGAACAAGCGGTACAGGCCTATGGCAATATAATGCGAAAACCAAATGTCATTGAAAAACGTCATTATTTAATGAATCTGTTCAGCCGGAATCGGACACTATTTTTTTACGTGTTTCAAAAGCACTTAGAAGAATTGATGCCCATTATTTATGACCCGGGTATTGCAGATAGTATCGAAGCGTATAGTGAATACTTTATGACGCCCCAAAACGCGGCATATCTGTCTGTGGATCATCCTGAGCAGATTGAAGAAGGGTTGAAAAATGCAGCTCATGGCCGCCCTATCGAATTGATTGTCGTTACCGATGCAGAAGCTATTTTAGGTATCGGCGACTGGGGAACCAATGGGGTTGGTATTTCTGTTGGTAAGTTGATGGTCTATACTGGCGCAGCCGGTATTGATCCGGCAAAAGTGTTGCCTGTTGTCCTTGATGCGGGAACAAATCGTCAATCACTCCTGGATGACCCATTGTATTTGGGATTGCGCCATAAACGTGTAGACGACAGTGTATATTATGAGTTTGTCGATCGTTTTGTTACGACAGCGGAAACGATGTTCCCAAATCTTTATCTGCATTTTGAAGACTTTGGCAGATCTCATGCAGCAAAATTGCTTCAAAAATATGAAACTGCATATCCCATATTTAATGATGATGTAGAAGGTACGGGAATCATTTCCTTAGCAGGTATTCTTGGCGCATTAGCCATTTCTGGCGGTGATTTAAGAGACCAAACGTATATGTGTTTTGGTGCGGGAACGGCTGGTTGTGGTATCGTAAAACGTGTGTATCAGGAAATGATTGATCAAGGCCTGTCTGCACAGGAAGCAAAACACCATTTTTACCTGGTAGACAAACAAGGTCTGTTATTTGATGATATGCCAGATTTGACTCCGGAACAAAAGATATTTGCCAGAACACGGGATGAGTTTGCTACTCCCGAAAAGTTAACTACCTTAGAAGAAGCGGTCCATGCTGTACGTCCTACTATTCTGGTTGGGACATCTACTATCAAGGGCGCATTTAGTGAGCAAATCGTGACGTATATGGCTTCATATGCAACACGACCCATTATTTTCCCACTTAGTAATCCTACTGAATTAGCTGAAGCGAGAGCAGAAGACCTGATTCGCTGGACTGATGGTAATGCTTTGGTGGCGACAGGGATTCCATCGGATCCTGTTTCCTATAAGGGAATGACCTATGCCATTGGGCAGGCGAATAATGCGCTTATATATCCTGGCCTGGGCCTGGGTGTGCTTGCATCGAGGGCTAAGCTCTTAACGGACCGTATGATTTCCGTTGCAGCTCACTCTATCGGCACTATTGTGGATACTACCCAACCAGGTGCTGCTGTACTTCCACCAGTATCAAAACTTGATCAGTTTTCAAAACAAGTGGCTGTGGCTGTCGCCGTGGAAGCTAAAACAGAGGGACTGAACCGCGTTGCATTTTCTGATGCAGAAACGCTAATCGAATCGTATATTTGGACTCCGGCCTATTAAACTCAATTGCTCTGCTATTAAGACTGTCTCTTATACACATCTGACGCTGCCGACGATCGCATAAGTGTAG
>ENA-OZGA01000660-OZGA01000660.1-human-gut-metagenome-genome-assembly--contig:-NODE-660-length-13604-cov-4.391837_pt1 | contig 13604 bp, 14 predicted proteins | sample MGYA00245112_ERZ653649 | MGnify/ENA primary metagenome ERZ653649 (study PRJEB26926, sample SAMN06165071) | human gut metagenome | biome: ENVO:00009003; feature: ENVO:2100002; material: ENVO:00002003...
CCCGGGTCCTGGACGTCTTCGAGATAGATGATGATTTTTTCTTTAGGCAGCGTCCGCACATCCTCCATCGTATGGGAAAAGAACGGTACCATTGCCGCCAGTCCCTGAGGGTTTTTCGTATCTTTTAATTTATCATACACACTGTCGGTGACAGAAAAAAACTGCCATCCCTGACGTTGTCCCTGTTCCTGGAGTGCAGGAAATCCCGGTTGGGCCATCGCCTTCGATGTAACAAAACAGATGCCATCATGAACACCTACAGAAACAGCATCGGTAATGATGCGGAAGCCTTCTATAAAGAATCGATGTTCTGTCATGCGTCCTTTTCGCTGCTTCAAGGAGCAGGCTACTTTTATCCAACGGTTATCCCGCGATGTAATCGTATTCATCCTTATCGTATCCTATCGTCGGTAGTAAATAGGCTGTAACAGAATGAACCATTCCATTACAGCCCCTGTAATCATATATAACTATCCTAATGTCCCCTGTAGAGGTCCTTACTGTTGTGTCGTATCTTTACGATTTGACTGAAGCAGACTTTCACGATTCTGCTGGATGCTTGCCAATGTCTTCTGCAACGTCGTTTCCACATACTTCAAGACATCGCCAGCATACGTGATGGAACTGCTCTTTAATTCATCAGACGACTTCGTGGCGCTGACGACAATCTGGTTTGCCTGTTCCTGCGCCTGACGGACAAGTTCGCTTTCTTCCGTCAACTTTGCAATATAATCCTTTGCCTGCGCTACCATGCTGTCGGCATGACGCTGAGCGTCTGCAATGATCTTATCCTTTTCTGCCAATACTTTTTGCGATTGTTCCAATTCTTCCGGCATAGAGGCTTTCAAATCATCGATAATCTGAAGAAGTTCTTCTTCTTCAATCATTTTTTTCGACGTAAAGGGCATCTTCGATGCATTCAACACTAAGCTTTCCAAATCTTCTAATAACTTATCCGAGTTCATGTTCTCCACCCCTATATAGTATATTTATCTTGAAACTTGGCTTTCAGCCGTTCTTCCACATAGTCTGGTACGAGACCGCTGGCCTTACCACCAAAACAAGCAAGTTCACGGATACCTGTAGAGCTGACATACGAATAGGCCGGATTGGCCATGATAAAAATCGTTTCAATGCGCGGTTCGATTTTTTTCATGAGCAAAGCACGCTGAAATTCGTATTCAAAATCGCTCAACGCCCGAAGACCTCTGATAATGACCGTCGCACCATGATCGATGGCATATTCATTCAGCAAACCTTCGGCACTAGCCACTTCGATATTCGGTATGTGACGAGTCGTTTCCCGTAACATATCTTCCCGTTCTTCCATAGTAAAGAGCGGCTTCTTCGTCGGATTGCTGAACACGGCGACGATAAGTTTGTCGACGAGCTTGCTGCCACGTTCAAATACATCAATGTGTCCCTTTGTGACGGGATCAAAACTTCCTGGACAAATACCTATACGCATGTAGGGTCCCCTTCCTCATTGCGACAGATGAAACTGACGCGTGTTTCTTTTCCATATGTTTTTTCTCTGATAACACGATACAAAGGGTCTTCTACAATAGGCTCCTGCCGGGAATGTTCCATCATGATCATTCCGTCTGAGGCCAACAGATTATACTTAAAAATTAAAAAAATTGTATCATTCACCAGATTCTTGTTGTACGGCGGATCAGCGAAGATATAGTGGAATTTCTGGCCCTCCAACTTCGCCAGGGCGCGATGAGATTCCATACGGTACACATCGTAACAGCCTTCAAATCCACAAGCATTGGCATTCTGGCAAATCAACCGCTGCGTATAATGATCGACAAACGCACAATACACGGCACCACGACTCAATGCTTCGATGCCCAATGCTCCAGTGCCGGCAAAGATATCAAGAACCCTTGCATTGCGCAAACCATAATTTGCAAGGATATTGAAAAGACTTTCCCGCGTGCTGTCAAGAGTCGGCCTGGTCAACATCCCTTTCGGAGATTTCAAGGGTCTTCCCTTTGCACTGCCACCTATGATTCTCATCATTTCACCTGCCTGTACAAGTTAATTATACACGTTTTTTTATACATATCAAATACAAATCATCGTCATTTTTTATGAATTCGTTCGACCTTCAATTCCTTCCCCTGCAAGAGGCGTCCAATATTCGCTTTATGGCGGATAACGACGAAAGCGGCTGCGAGAATACCAAAAATAATGACTTCTATCGGTTCATGGAACAGAAACATCGTCACCGGAACGAGGATAGCGGCCACAATGGAGCCAAGGGAGACGATCCGCGTCAATGCGACGATGACGCACCATACGGCAAAGACGATAGCCGTTTCCACAGGGACGAGGAATAAGATGACGCCCAGGCCCGTTGCGACGCCCTTTCCACCTTTAAATTTCATGAAAATCGAGCATGAATGGCCCAAGATAGCCAAGAGACCGCCAGCGATCATCGAAAGTTCCAACTGCCCTGGAACGAGCAGCGGACCCGCAAGTTGCCCCATGTATACGCCAAAAAATCCCTTCAACATGTCACAAATAAGAACGGCTAAGCCCCCAGCTTTGCCGAGGAGGCGGTACGCATTGGTAGCACCAGTGTTATGGCTGCCTTCTTTCCGGATATCCGTATGGAAAAATACCTTGCCTATGATAAGGCCACTTGGGATGGACCCTACTACATATGCCAGCAACATATATGCTAATCCTTCCATCATTCTCGGTCATCTCCTTTTTTACCACGTAAGACAAGACGAATTGGCGTTCCTTCAAAGCCAAAGGTTTCACGCAGGCGATTTTCCAGATACCGCGTATAGGAAAAATGAACGAGAGACGGATCGTTGACGAACAGGACGAAAGTCGGTGGCTGTACCGACGCCTGTGTCATATAATAAATCTTCAAAGGACGGCCACTCTTCGCCGGTGCCGGGTTTGTCAACTGAGCATCTTCGACAAGCTCGTTAAGGACACTCGTGGAAACACGCATATGCTGCTGTTCCGATACGTACTTGACAAGATCTGCCAGACGGTTGATGCGTTGATGCGTCAATGCCGACGCATAGAGAATCGGCGCGTACTGCATGAACGCCAGTTCCCGACGAATATCATCGGTATATTTTAAACTCGTCTTACTATCCTTCTCAACGAGGTCCCATTTATTGACGACGATGATGCAGCCTTTTCCGGCTTCATGGACATAGCCGGCGATTTTCTTATCCTGCTCCGTTACGCCTTCTACTGCATCGATAACGAGGACGGCCACATCAGAGCGATCTACAGAGCGCAACGCCCGGACGACACTATACCGTTCGACAGGCAAATCGATTTTCCCCTTGCGACGCATGCCGGCCGTATCGATAAGAATGAACTCCGTATCGCCATGCTTCCAGTGGGTATCAATAGAATCGCGCGTCGTGCCGGGAATGTCGCTGACAATGACCCGGTCCTGACCGAGAAGCGCATTTGTCAACGACGATTTGCCTACATTCGGCCGGCCGACGAGAGCAATATGAATGGCCTCTTCATCGTCTTCATCGACGGGAATCTGGTTGATATACTTCAACACTTCATCGAGCAGATCGCCAAGGTTCATGAGATTTACAGCAGAAATTCCAATAGGATCGCCAAGGCCGAGATTATAAAACTCGTAAATATTCATTTCCTGCTCTACGCTGTCGATTTTATTGACGACGAGGATAACGGGTTTTCCACTGGTGCGCAGGATATCAGCTATATCCTGGTCCTGAGGCTGGATGCCTGTTTTTCCGTCGACGACGAAGAGAATGACATCAGCTTCACGGATGGCAAGCTCTGCCTGATAGCGCATACTCGTAAAGAAATGATTCCCTTCATCGATAAATTCAATACCACCCGTATCTATCATGGTAAATTCCTTGCCAAGCCATTCAGCATCGAAATAAATACGATCGCGCGTAACGCCAGGAATATCTTCTACAATGGATATCCGTTTTTTTACTACTGCGTTGAAAAGAGTCGACTTCCCTACATTCGGCCGACCGACAACTGCTACTAAAGGTTTATACATACTCTACTCCTAACTCTCTTGCCAATGATATAAATACTGCTTCAGATCAGGCGCAAATTCGCTTACTCCCACAGGGACACCGACCTTTTCTTCAAATTCTGCCAAGGTCATGTCATCGAGAAAAACGGCTTCGCCTTTGCGCAGTGCTGTACCCGGTATGATAAGACCGTCATAATCAGCCTTGATATCCTGCCAGGCTGCAAGAAGGTCCTGTGCCGTCAAGAGACCGGCTACGGTAATTTCATGGCCAAAATATTCATTGGTGACAGAGAACACTTGTGTTTCCAGATTTTCCACCTGTACTTCCCTGACAAGATCTTGTATATACGGCGCCGCCAACTTACCGGTCAATAAGGCCAGACGCACTGGTTTTTCATAGGCCTTGCGCATATCGCCTTTCCAGTCATGCCACTGCCGTTCAAACAATCGTATCATGCCGATACCGTCTTCGATTTGACCATAGCCATCGTAATAGTCTTCTTCGGGAATCGCTTCGCCTGCCTTGATATAAAATTCATCACCTAAATAGACGAAGCTCCCCCTTCCCTCACGGCGGCTCTTTTCGATAAAGGGCTGGGAACGACGGATAATATCACGGGCTAGTTCCGGCGTCACAGATGGCAAAGCCGTGCAAGATTTGCGGAATTTCGTCTTACCAAGAGGCACGACAGCCACGCCGAGAACATTAGGTCCTAAGGTTTCTAAATCCTGCAAGGTTCTCGTATATTCATCGCCGTCGTTAAAGCCCGGGACAAGCACAATCTGACAATACATGTCAATATCATACTCTACGAGATGCCGAAGTTGTTCCATAATATTGGCCGTCCGATCCTGACGCATCATCTTTTGACGCAATGCGCCATTCGTCGTATGGACGGAAATATGGAGCGGTGAAAGGTGGTATTGGATAATGCGATGAATATCGTCTTCGCTCAAATTCGACAAGGTAATGAAACTGCCCGTCATAAAGGACATGCGATAGTCATCATCCTTTACGTACAACGATGGCCGCATCCCCTTCGGCATCTGTGAGATAAAGCAAAATATGCAATTATTTCCGCATTGACGAATGTGGTCGAATACGGCATTTTCCATGGTAATACCCAGGTCTTCACCAAAGCGTTTTTGAAAATAACATTCCCGAAGGGTATCGCCATTTTTAACGACAATGTGCAAGTTTTCATCCGCTAAGGCAAAATTCAGATCGATGAGATCACCCGGTTTCTGACCATTTACCGATACGATCGTATCACCTGGGCAAAGGCCTTCTTTTTCAGCACGACTGCCCTTTTCTACACTAGCAATGACAGCATTCAACGGTTGAGACATATACTGATTCCTTTCACACACGATACGTAGTGGTATTGAGAAAAAAAAGGATAACCGGCAAGCCGGCTACCCTCTTCTTTTTAAAACTTATTATTCTTTAACAGCGTCACCGATCGTAGCCGATTCTTCCGTCTGTTCTGCCTGTTCAAGATAGTTGCGTACTTCTTTTGCTTCTTCATCTTGCTGTAAAGCGAGAACGCTGAGGGAAATCTTCTTCTTATCCGTGTCGATGTTGATGATCTTAACGTCGAGTACATCGCCGATATTGAGCAGTTCTTTTACGTTAGCGCCACGTTTTTCCGTCAATTCAGAAATATGGAGCAAGCCCTGCAATTCCGGATCGATAGCGAGGATAGCGCCGAAGGGGAGAAGCTTTTTGACTTCGCCTTTTACTACGTCGCCTACTTCAAATTTTTCGATGGCAGCGATCCAAGGATTCTTCTGAAGGGCTTTAAGGGACAGGGAAATACGATCGCGTTCTTTATCGAAGCTCTGTACGAGGACTTCCAATTTGTCTCCCTGTTTCAGAACGGCATCAACGGAGCTGATACGTTTCCAGGAAATATCGGAAATGTGGAGTAAGCCTTCTACGCCGCCGAGGTCGATAAATGCACCATAAGGCATGATCTTAACGACAGTACCTTCCATAACAGCGCCTTCTTCGATTTTTTCCAGAGCTTCAGCACGTTTTGCTTCGCGTTCTTTTTCCAATACGGCTTTACGGGACAGTACGAGACGGTTTTTATGTTCGTCAATGTCGATAACCTTAACCTGGAACGTTTCGCCTACGAGATAGTCCAAGGATTTTACGAAACGAATATCGCCCTGGGAAAGGGGAATAAAACCGCGTAAGGATTTGATAGAAACAACGAGACCTGCTTTGTTCGTTTCTTTACCAACACATTCTACGAGCTGGTCATTTTCAAAGGCTTCGCGAACTTCTTTCCAATCTTCGACTTTCTTCATCTTGACGAGGGAAACGACAATAGCACCTTCTTCTTTGATATTGTTAGCGATTTCAACGGTAAGTTCATCGCCTTCTTTTACAAAGTCGCTAGCCTTTTCTGGTGCCGGTACAGCCATTTCCTTTTTCGGCAGGATTGCTTCTGCTTTCGTGCCGATGGAAACATAGGCAGCATCATCGTTCACAGAAATAACTTTTCCCTTTACTACGTCACCTTTCTTTGGAGTTTCTTCAAAATCGTACTTGTCCAATAATTCTTCACTCATTACTTCTGTGGCTTCTGCTTGCAAATTTTCCATAATCTTAACAACCTCCTGTATTATCCAATCCGGCGTGGAAGCACCGGCTGTAATGCCTATATTGTTCATACCATCGAATTGGGCAAGATCGAGCTCTGCCGCCGTTTCGATGTGATATGTCGGGCAACCCTGTTCACGGCACACTTGTGCCAAACGCCCCGTATTGGCGCTGTTTTTACCACCAATCACGATCATGGCGTCCATAGTCTTTGCCAGTTCGACAGCAGACTGTTGACGCTGCTGCGTTGCCGTACAAATCGTCATATGCACTTCCAGATGTTTAATTTTTTCTTCCAGTATGCTTCGGATACGCGCGAACTGTTGCTGGGAAAACGTAGTTTGCACTACGACGCCAGCTTCTTCCATTGATGGAAGAAGCTGGGCATTTTCTTCCCTATCTAATATAATAGCACGATTTGCCCCCCATTGTGAAATACTAATTACTTCTGGATGGCTTTTTTCGCCTATTATTATTAAATTTTTTTTATTTTCTATGATTTTTTTCGCGTCCTGCTGCGCTTTTTTTACGTGTGGACACGTAGCATCGATGATGTGCAGTCCTTTTTCCGCTGCTTTTTCATATACCTCAGGACCTACACCATGCGAACGGATGAGTATAGTCGCCCCCGTCTGGACATCATCGAGAGAGTCAACAGGTGTAACATTGCGCTCAGCAAGTTTGCCTACGACTTGTGGATTGTGGATGATAGGGCCTAGCGTATGCGTTCCTGGAGCCACTTTCTGGGCCATTTCCACGGCCCGGCGGACACCATAACAGAATCCACAACTATCAGCAACGGTAACCTTCATTCCTCTTGTTCTCCTCCATATTGAATGAGCATATCGTAAATCTTCTGGTGGATTTCATCAGAAAAATTCTTGATGATCTGCCGTTCTTCTTCCCGATTGCCCCGCGGAATTACCGGTGGCTGTACGGGTTCGCCAAAGACGACATAGACAGGTCCCGTCTTCTTCGGCAAATGGCGGGAATTGACAATAGCCGTCGGCACAACAGGTGCGCCCGACTTGATGGCAAGAGCTGCCATTCCTTCATGGAACTTTCCCAAAGTACCTTGGAATTTGCTGGTTCCTTCCGGAAAAATTCCCAAGACTTCTCCTTCTTTCAATACGCGCAGTGCTTCAGCCATAGCCTTGCGATCGACCCGTCCGCGATGGACAGGAAACGTTTTGACATAGCGCAGAAACCACCCCATAAGGGGATTGTGGAAAAGCTCTTCTTTGGCCATAAAGTGGATGAGACGATGGCGCACAGCCGTTCCCACCAATGGTGGATCAAAGTAGCTGGCATGGTTCGCTGCCATGATGAAAGCCCCTGTCTTAGGAATATGCGCTTCACCGTATACCTTCATGCCAATGAACAAATAGGTCACCACGTTGAACAGGAATCGAATGACAGCATATACGAATTCTCTCATACTGATGCCTCACGTTCCTTTGATTGTATCATGTCGACGAGGGTACGTACCGTATCGTCAAGGCTCATTTTACTATTATCCAGTAAAATGGCATCATCTGCACGGCGAAGGGGTGAAATCTCCCGGCTCGAATCCATTTCATCGCGGGCCCGGATATTCGCTTCGATTTCTTCCAGCGACGCCGTACCACCTTTTTCCTTCATTTCTAAATAACGGCGTTGTGCTCTCGATTGGACCGAGGCCGTCAGGAACACCTTTAAATCGGCTTTTGGCAGCACGACGGTTCCAATATCACGACCATCGAGGATGACGCCACCAGAGCTTGCCATGTTCCTCTGCAATTGTACCAGTTTTTCCCTCACTACTGCAAGAGCTGCTACGGAAGAAACACGAGATGATACGGCAAGAGTGCGGATTTCTTCTGTCACTTCCTGATTTCCTACAAAAACGCGGCACCCTTCTGGAGCCGGTTCAAGGCGGATTTCAATATTCTTTGCCAAATCCCTGACAGCCGTTTCGTCATCAATGGAGACGTGATTCTGTAAACTAGCCCACGTAAACGCACGATACATAGCACCCGTATCGATATACAAGTAATGAAGCGCTTTGGCCGCCATCTTAGCGGCACTACTCTTGCCAGCGCCGGCAGGGCCGTCAATTGCTACGGTAATCTTCTTCATATCCCATCATCCTCCTTAGCAGCAGCCTTTCCTGCGACGTACCCCGTTGAAAAAGCAGCTTGCAAATTATATCCACCTGTATACGCATCGATGTCAATCACTTCTCCTGCAAAGAACAAGTGTGGCACCTTTTTCGATTCCATCGTCTTTGGATTCAGTTCCTTTACGGCAATACCTCCCGCCGTTACAATTGCTTCTTCAATGGGCCGCGTCCCTGTTACCGTCAGGGAAAAAGCCTGTAAAACCGTTGCTAGATCCTGCCGTTGCACCCTCGTTACCTGATTGACCGGTTCATCACCACGGATGCCTGCTTGATCGAGGACAAACGGAATGAGACGTTGAGGCAACAAATCCTTCATGGCATTTTCAGCATGCTTTCGGATATAGGTCTGAAAATCGCGCTGAATGCGATGATCCACTTGTTCCGGCGTCAACGCCGGCTTCAAGTTTATGCGAAGCTGAAGAGGATACTCCCACTTCGGTTTATGTGCCACTTCAGCACTCAGCATAAGCACAATGGGGCCAGAAACACCTGTATGGGTGAAAAGCATTTCGCCAAACTTCGACGTCAGGAGTTTCCCCCTGCGCCAGAGAGAGGCTTCAACATTACGCAACGACAGGCCTGCCAAATCACGAACCCATGGTTCCTTCGTCGTAAAAGGGATGAGCGACGGCACAAGGGGCGTCACCGTATGGCCTAACGTACGAGCAAAACGGAACCCATCGCCAGAAGAACCCGTCACCGGATACGATACGCCGCCTGTCGTAAGGATGCAACAGTCACCTTGGTACTGATTGCGATCCGTCTTGACGAAAAACGTGCCATATGACGTTTCTACCGCCTTAACCGCTTCGTTCAGATGAAGTTCTACATGTGCCACCTGTAAGCGGTGATAGAACAATTTTCGTACTTCTATGGCACTATCCGATTTTGGGAACACACGGCCTCCTCGTTCCTCTTTTGTTTCCAATCCCCATTTGTGAACGGTTTCAAGGAGGTCCTCATTCGTAAAAGCTTTATATGCACTGAAGAGGAATTTGCCGTGCCCTGGCGTGCGGGTAATGAACGCATCCATGGTACACGTATTCGTCAGGTTACAACGACCTTTTCCGGTAATGCCCATTTTCTTTCCTACAATATCGTTTTTTTCAAAGAGGAGCACCTTGGCTCCTTCCTGTGCCGCTGCCAGAGCTGCCATGATACCAGCTGCACCTGCACCGACAATCAATACAGTCTTCATCGTATCGACACCTTAGCTCATAACTTACTTATAATTATATAACTCCCGCACTTCATCCCGCGTCAAAGCCCGATACGAACCACGCTTGACACCGCTCAACGTCAGGAAGGCGTACTGGTTACGGCGCAAATTATGGACCTGATAGCCAAAATGTTCGAACATACGACGGACCTGACGATTCCTGCCTTCGTGAATCGTCACTTCTACAGACGTAATATTCGTGCGGCTGTCATAGCCATTATAACAGACAATGGCTGGCGCCGTCATGCCATCATCGAGAGGCACACCATCGGCGAGATGTTGAAGCACCGTATCCGGAATATGCCCTTTTACCTTCACTTCATAGGTCTTATCGACGAGACGGCTGGGATGCATGAGGATATTGGCCAATTCGCCATCATTGGTCATAATGAGGAGGCCTTCTGTATTCTGATCCAGCCGTCCTACAGGATAAATCCGTTCGCCTACCTTCTTGAAGTAATCCATCACCGTTTCTCGGCCCTGATCATCATGGGCCGTCGTGATGACGCCCTTGGGCTTGTTGAATAGGAAATATAGCTTTTCCTGGGCGGCAATGCGCTTGCCATCGACGAGGATACTATCTTTATCTATATCGACCTTCGTCCCCAGCTCTTTAACGACAACACCGTTGACGCGAACGCGACCTGCTAAGATGATTTGTTCTGATGCGCGGCGTGATGCAATACCGCAGTTACTCATGACCTTCTGTAACCGTTCCTTCATGATTTTCCTCCTCTGTTGTATCTACGGCATCTACGGAATGATCTATTGCCGTATGGGGAATTTTTTCTGCCAGCTCAGCCAGTGAATCCATACCAATACATTCCAGAAAATAGGCACTCGTCCCATATAAGATAGGACGGCCTGGACTATCTTTACGGCCGAGTTCTTTTATGAGCTCCTGTTGGAGTAAGTTCGTAATGAGGCGATCCGAGGACACACCGCGAATCTTTTCAATATCAGCTCGCGTCACAGGTTGTTTAAAAGCGACGATAGCTAACACTTCCAGTGCCATAGGCGACAACTCTGTCGTCGTCTTATGCACCCACTGGACTTGATTGAATAATTCGGGCCGCGTTGCCAGCTGATATCCACCGGCTACGGAAATGACCATGATGCCACGACGTTGGTCTTGAAGCAGCCCTTCAAGAGTGTTCGCCGTCTTAATAGTCATCTCTGCAGTCCAACCCGTATGGGCACAAATATCATCAAGGCTTAAAGGTTCACCGCTCAAAAAGAGCAAGGCTTCCAGGATGGCCGTAGGTTCATGCACTGTTTTTGGGGACATATCGCAAGGCGACGGCATTTCCTTCATCTCCTTCTGACAAGGTACGGCAGCGGCCTATCTTCAGAAGCTCCAATACTGCCAAAAAAACGACGACCAGCTCCGTATAGGTCGTGCAGGCCTTAAAAATCGTGAGGACCGGCATCGGGCGAAACGATTGATGAAGGGCCCGTTCGACGCGATCCATGCACTCCTGCACACTATAGATTTCCTGATGCAGATGAATTTCCGGTACCTTCTCCACTGCAAAGGACTGGCTGGCCAACTGAAACGCCTGAAACAACGCGTCCTTGTCAATGACACCGGAAAACTGCCGTTCAAAAGCCATAGGCGTTCGTTCGCGGCTGAGCATACGGTGCCGTTCATCCCAAAGAGATTCGACGACAGCAGAAATCCGCTTCATCTGCTTATATTCAACGAGTTGTCGGATAAGGACATCCTGAGGATCTTCCTCGTCCTCTTCGATTTTAGGAGGTTTTGGTAAAAGGAGCCTCGACTTAATCTGTAGCAAAGTAGCTGCCATGACAAAAAACTTGCTGGCGTAATTCACGTCAAATGTCTCAATTCGCTTGACGTACTCGTTAAACTGATCTGTAATTTCAACGATAGGGATATTATATATATCTACTTTATTCTTTTCGATTAGATACAGGAGCAGGTCCAAAGGGCCTTCAAAATCAGATACCTTATACTGATATGCTTCCATAGATACCGCCATTTCTCGTTCGTAATTACAAAAAAGGCTTGGATTCACATCCAAACCTTCAAGTCAAATGCCAGAGCCAACAGCTATGTGAGCAGTGCTCATGCAATGTTATGTTTAAATGGTGCCGGGGACCGGAATCGAACCGGTACGGATATCTCTATCCGACGGATTTTAAGTCCGTTGCGTCTGCCAGTTCCGCCACCTCGGCATGACGTTAAAAAAAAGTAAATATGGAGGCGGCACCCAGAATCGAACTGGGGATGAAGGTTTTGCAGACCTCTGCCTTACCGCTTGGCTATGCCGCCATAATTTGGAGCGGAAAACGAGGCTCGAACTCGCGACCCCCACCTTGGCAAGGTGGTGCTCTACCACTGAGCTACTTCCGCATGTCTCATCATTTCAGTCGCTTATCAACTGACGACTTAATCAGTTTACCATATTATCTTCATCTTGTCAACAACTTTTTTCTTTTTAATTTCTCCGTTGTTGCCAGGCGTTCCCAGAACGCTTAATCATAATATCAAATTCCCGTCTATATGTCAACTGATTTTTTACAAAAATTTTCATCAATTCTACACAATGAAAGAAAGAGGGCTCTACCAGAACGGATATGCCCTCTTTTACATATATGCAGGACCTCATATGTTGCATTCCCGAAAGGCTTATACCATATCGCCGATAAAGCCTCGTAACACGTTAGGTATCGTTAAGTCCTTCGTTCCGGCGCCATAGGCCGTCGTATGATGAATGAATTCAGCCGGCCGCGTTCCTACATAAGAAGCTAACGTCTTTACCAGGGCTGCCCCCGTCGGCGTCACGAGTTCGCCTTGTATATCCGTGTCGTAGCAAGGAATACCGCTTAACAGTTGTGCCGTCGCAGGTGCAGGAACAGGCATAACTCCATGGGCACATTGAACAAACCCTGTACCCGTATGGATTGGCGATGCTAATACTCGTTCAATACCGGCATATTCCAATGCCCACACCGTACCTACAATGTCTAAGATACAATCGATAGCCCCCACTTCATGAAAATGAACGGATTCGACTGGCACGCCGTGAACATGGGCTTCCGCTTCACCTAACGCCTGAAATACTGCAAGAGACGTCGTCTTCACCTTTTCCGATAAAGGAGAGGACGTGATGATTTCCCTGATTTCTTTCAGGCCCCGATGATGATGGACATGGTGATGACCTGCTGTATCGACTGCGCCATGATGGGCGTGTGCATGATGTTCATCGGCATCGTGATGATGGTGATCGTGATGCCCATCATCATGGTGGTCATGATGGTGGTCATGATGGTGGTCATGATGGTGCCGTTCTTCTTCCTCTAAGATTACATTATAATGCGTCGCTTCAATGCCACACTTATTGACCGGTTCATGAAGCAACCGGTACCCCGAAAGGCCCAGAGACTTCATGGCTTCAGAAAAAGCATCAAAAGGTACGCCACCGTCAAGGAGCATCCCGACAAACATGTTTCCGCTGATTCCAGAAAAGCAATCTAAATACAGTGTTTTCATAGCCTATCTCCCCTTACATATGCTGATTCAATAACTCAATAGCCTGTCTCTTATACACATCTGACGCTGCCGACGATCGCA
>ENA-OZGA01000691-OZGA01000691.1-human-gut-metagenome-genome-assembly--contig:-NODE-691-length-13174-cov-21.198186_pt1 | contig 13174 bp, 9 predicted proteins | sample MGYA00245112_ERZ653649 | MGnify/ENA primary metagenome ERZ653649 (study PRJEB26926, sample SAMN06165071) | human gut metagenome | biome: ENVO:00009003; feature: ENVO:2100002; material: ENVO:00002003...
CTACATCCCCGGCGAGGAAATGCAGATTGACTATGCCGGAGACAAGTTGTATATCAGGGACAAATCCAGCGGGATATGGGTTGAAGTCGTCGTTCTCTGCTGTGTCATGCCATACAGCAGCAAGGCGTTCGCTATGGGCGCCTTCGACTCCACGCAGGAGAATCTGTTCCATTGCCTGTCCAGATGCATGAGCTACTTCGGCCGGGTTCCCAAGGTTGCCAAAAGCGACAACATGGTACAATGGGTAAAACATGGCAGTCAGTACGAGCGTCCGTTCACTGAATCGACGGACGAGTGGGCAAACCACTACGACATTATCCCGGATATCACCAGAGTGAGGAAGCCAAAGGACAAAGCACCGGTGGAAAGTCTTGTGGATCAGGTGTACAAATATGTATACGCCCGTCTGCGCAATACGGTGTTCTATACGCTGGACGAACTCAACCGTGCCATCTTTGCGCTTATGGACGAGTACAACAGCAGGCCGATGCAGGTAAAGGGCGTCAGCCGTGACGTGCTATACTTCCAGGATGAGTATCCTGTCATGCATGAACTGCCGGACAAACCATATACCTTCCGTTACAGGAAGGAAGTCACCCTTGCTGCGGACTATCATGTCCTGGTCGGCAAGGAACAGCACAAATACAGTGCTCCGTATCAGTATGTCTCCAAGCCCGTGACGGTACTTTGGGACATGGACACCGTAGAGATATACAATGGCCTTGAACGGATAGCGATCCACAAGCGCAGCTTTGTGAAGTATGGATATACCACCGAGGAGAGCCATATGCCGCCTAATCATCTTGCCTACAAGCGGAGCAAGGAACTGAATGCCGATGACTATCTCAAGCGTGCCATGATGATAGGCCCTGAAGCCAAGTGGGCAGTTGGCCGCCTTATAGAAAGCACCATCCTGCCGCAGTATGCATACAGGAACTGCCAGTCCTTCTTCCGCTTTGCCGAAAAGCATGGCGCAGGACGTGTCGAGCAGGCATGTACACTCATCCATGCACAGACCGATGTCTTCTCGTTCCAGCTTCTTAAGAATATGGTCGAAAAGAATCTGGACAAGGCGGCAATCTCCGGAATCAATGACATAATATCAACCACTCCTTACAACGAAGAGGTCAGAGGTGCCGCTTCATTCTCACAGACAAACTCATAGCCATGAATACACAAGAAACCATAAATCTCCTTTATAATCTTAAACTTAAAGGCATGTCAGAAGCCTACAAGGCCATGACAATCATGCCTGTATCAGAACGCCCGGACATGGATATGGCGATAGCCAAACTTGCCGAAGCGGAAAGACGATACAGAGACAATCAGAAGACACAGATGTATCTTAAGACCAGCAAACTCAGATACAACTCAAACATCGAGGACATAGAGTGCTCGGAGGCCCGCAACCTCAGCAAGACTCAATTATCCGAGCTTGCCGACTGCAGCTTTGTCAGACGGGCTGAAAATGTCCTGATAACAGGCCTGACCGGCTGCGGAAAATCATATCTTGCCTGTGCCATTGGGCGGCAGGCTTGTTATCTGGGCTTACGTACAGAGTATATAAACATGAACAAGTTCATTGAACGTATTGCTCTGGCCAAGATGGAAGGATCCTTCCTGAAGGTCATATCCCATCTGGAGAAGAACGACCTGATCATACTTGACGACTTCGGTCTTCAGCCTCTTGATGCAAACTCAAGGCTTGCGCTTCTTCAGATACTGGAAGAAAGATACGAACGTAAATCAATGATAATAATCTCACAGTTGCCCGTCTCAAAGTGGTACGACTACATCGCAGAACCAACCCTTGCAGATGCAATAATGGACAGACTTGTCAGCAATGCAGTCCATCTCGAACTGAAAGGCGAATCAATGAGACGAAAAAAGAAGAAATAAATATATCTTTGTGAACCAAATCTAACAGGCCTTCAGGGCCGGTATCCTATTGCGCGCTAGCCCGGTACCGTATACTCCGCTACACCTGGTACCCTTTGGGCGCTATATGCATTTATGTGCAACAACTCGCTTACCCGTGCACCTGTCGCCGCCATGAACCATACTACGAAATACCAATCCTCGTAACCGTCAGCCTTCAACTGAGCTTTCAGAAACTTGTAATCGGCATCGCTGATGACATTCTCTAAGAAGTTCTTTTGTTGCACTTTGACAAACTTCACTTTCAGCCTGTCGTGCTTGGTAAACTCCAGATACTTGTTGATGCCTTGCAAACGGAGATTGACGGTCTGCGGTTTGAAGTTTTCCACCAGATAGCCCTTATAGGCCAACAGGTTTTTCTTGTTCACTTCTCCATAGTGACTGAGAAAGTAGTTCACCGTCCACACATACGATGCTACGGTGTTCTTTGCCAAATTCGTTTTGGCAAGATAGTCTTTGAATCTTGTTATCATATACATTTATTTTTGATGAATACGATAACAATATAAAGCGCAACCTAACGGGCATTATCCGCAGTTGCCTGACGGGTGGTGCAAATGCCGATTAGAGGACATAGTTGAATACGAACAACCACAAGCCTATATAGTCAATTCAACTGATTATGACGACAGATATTTAACCCCTGTTTTAACGGCAGGGAAGTCTTTTGTAATAGGATATACCAACGAAACAGAAGGCATTTATCAGAATACGCCCTGTATCATTTTTGATGACTTCACCACAGATTCTAAACTCGTTGATTTTCCATTCAAGGTGAAATCATCTGCTATGAAAATCTTAAAAGTAGCAGATGATATAGAAATTGAATATGTTGCTATGTTTATGAACATAACACGGCTCATTGGTGACACTCATAAGCGTTATTGGATTTCAGAATACTCTAAACTTTGCATACCAATACCACCAAAAGAAGAACAAAAGCGTATAATCAATGCAGCAAACGCAATGTTTGAAAAACTTGATGCAATAATGGAGAGTTTATAAATTCTCCATTATTGCATCCAATTTACTATGCATTGAATTTATCACAGTTACAATTCTTACTTGTTCATCATAAGGTGGTACGGGTACTTCTATTGCCTTAAATAGCTTCTTATCCAGATGAGGTATTGCCGAACCTACTTTGTTTTCACGCAATGCTTTACGATGCAGGTTTATAACGTGTAAGATGTACTCTGCAAGCATATTTCCATTGATATGTAGTTGCTTGAATGTGCTGCCTTGATAACCTTCAATCGGCGTTCTGAACACTTCACCAGAGTTTTCTCCATCAACCAAAATCAATAGGCTATTGGCTGCTACATATCGTCCATTTGTCAGTGTCTTAAAGTCACGTTCTCCTCTTAGATATTTTACATCAAGATTTGGCATTCCCTTACCGTCAAGTTTCTCTCCATCCGTCAAAGAACATAGCATTTGCATGGGAACTATTGTCCAACTATCAGGCAACTGCGGATAATGCCCGTTATCACAAGTGATTTCGGCTTTCGGGTTGATGCGTTTTAGCAGTTCCGATGCTGGCTCGTCATTCGGGTTTTGCGGAACGAGCTTGCCGTGAATGGCAAGGTCAAGAATTTTGCTTTTGGTTTGTCTAATTGCTGTTTGTAAGTCAGATTTGTCTTGTTCTATCTGGTCTATTAAGGCAAACCAATACTCGATTTCTTCAACGATGCGTTGCTGCTCAGCAAAAGGAGGAAGAGGAATATGTAAGTCTGTAAATATCTCTTTGTGAACTCTTTGTTGTCCAACTACACCTTTGAAATATTTAGTGCCTTCTTTGACATACCAATCTGATTTGAAAAGATAAAGATAGAATTTTGTGTAAACTTTAATTGGTCTGAGAATAACTAATTCTGTTGTTCCTGCGCCATAAGTATTAGGAAGATTTTTGAATATCGTTGATTTACGATTTTCAAAGCATGGCGATATTTTCGCTATGCCAATATCTCCATTTTGAAAGTGACAATACCCCCTTTTGACATCTTTCCATGTACGTTCTTCATAGAAATGATTCCCTGAAAATCCATCCTCGACAAGTGCCATTGGAATAAATCCGACTTTCATATTATCCTCTAATTCTGATTTCGGATTCAATAAAAACAAATCTGAAACAGAAACCATATACCAAGAATTTGGTACCTCAAGCTTCACCTGCTCATAATGGGGCGTATGTATAGTAAGTGATGCTTAATTATATGCTAAAGTTTTTCCGTAATATATTTTGAATTAGTTTTTATCTTCTATTCCCTTTTTTCTGTTCTCCCCACGGGAGGTCAGACGATGAGCCACCAGAACCAGTACCAACATGAACCTCTGCCGGTCCACCGGCAACAAGAGTGAAAGTTGCTTCCAATAACTCAGCCTGCTTTCCGTTTACCTGTTCCTGCGGATCGAATACAGCATTGACAAACTCCTCGTCCGTGATTTCGCCGTTAAAATGCTTTTGGGACGTATCATAGTCTATCTGGAATTTGATGTTCTCAAAAAGTTCATCACCGACCCGTGTCCAGATGTGAAGCGACGGATTCCGATAGTTTGAGACATTGACACGTACAAGCTCAGCACCGGACGAGAGGCTGTAACGTTGGGGATTGGCCTTGCGGTCAAGCAAACTTATCTGCTTTCGCTGCCTGTCTATGAGTGCATCCTTCTCCTTGAATTGCCGTTCTGCCGCTTCCGCCTGATGAATGGCTTTGTCTATTTCTTTTTGATAGCCGTTTCGCAGTTTTCCGATTTCTGATTTATGTTGTTCCTGCAACCGTACCTTTTCTGCCTGAAGTTCCTCAATCTGTTTATTGAGTTCGGCAATCAGCCTGTCCTTGTCTGCCAGTTCCTTCTTTGTCTTGGCAAGGTCTCCCTTGCCGAACCACGCGAGGATAGTGTTCCTTCCTTCTTGCGCCTTCTCCACATCGGCCTGTAACTTGGCTATATCCTCTTCATACTGGATTAACTGCTGCCTGTAATATTCCGAGTTTGTCTGATGCTTGGCGGTAGAGCCGACAATTCCACGCTGCAACCCGAACGGTTTCATGGCCTTGGCATAGCTGTTCTGATATTCATGCAATTTAGTACGACGCATCACATCGTCCGCCGACAGACGTGGTCCGGACTTCGTTTCATATTTCTTTTCGCCCTCCCGCTTCCTGCGGATACGCTCACCGGTTACTATGGGCACGACTGTGGCGTGCAGGTGTGGGGTCTTCTCGTCCATGTGCAGCACGCAGGACACAAGGTTGTCATCACCAAAGGTCTCCCTTAGCCATTTGAGATTGGCATCGAGCCAACTGCCCAGTTTGCCGTCATTGGCAATTTCCATCATCTGCTCATGCGTTCCGGTCAGCATTACGCGTATTGCCTTTGTCTGGTTCTTGCTGACTTTGCGGCGTAGCCCGGCGGTCTCGATGCGGTGCTGTATCGCCTCGGTGCGATTGGACACGCCATCGGGAAATCTGACCAACTCACGGTTGAGATGTGTCCGGTCCGCATCGGCATTAACCGGCACATAAATCTTTCCTTTGGCATCCTTTCTTTCTATATGGCATGACATTCCACTGTCATTACCGCTGCCACGCTGCAGGTGGCAGACAGCGTATTGTGTATTACTCATATCTGTTCGTTATTTTATTGTTATTCTTGTTGTAAAATCCCGTCAGACAGCCGGAGGCACACCCGGGAGCCTGAGGAGTTCCCCGGCTTATGGGCTTTTTGACTGCCGGACGCGAAGCGGAGACGGTGAAAATGCCCTAATAAGCTACGGGATTTTACAACCCCATTTTCACGGGACAGCGAGCTGTCCATTGATTCTCCTTCATTCGATCTTTCCTGCATCTACCAGTTCAAGTCCGAAGGTGTCGATGAAGCTCTGCAACGCTGGATTGCGTTGTATCATCCTCGCGAGAATCATCTGTGGCGTATCCTCCATCAGCAGGAAGTCAGCGATGTCCAATCCCTGACTACGCTGTTCATCGGTCGCCATCTTTTCCAGCAGGTCGGAACAGGTGACACGCCTGCTGATAGTCTCCAGCATCGGCAGCCGTTGCCGCCATTCATCGGTTGCCTTGAGGTCGGGGAAAAGGATCACTTCACGTTCTTTCAATACCTGCATGGCCTCGCTGTTGAAACAGCCGTGCATTCCCCCGGTGGCAAGCCATACAAAATCAGGGATGAACAGGGCGGCAACCAGTGCCGTCTTCTCGCTTTCGACAATGGCTACAGGCTTGGCTGACATGGCAGCGGAAGTGTCCGAAAGCAGTTGCTCACCGAACAGGCACTGCTTCATGTGGAAATCCGGCACTTTTCTTACAGAATGGACCCAGTTGACTTGATTGAAAGGCTCTTTAATCCGGTGCCCGGTTACGGCATCGTAGCCCATAATCTTGCCTGCACGCACGTTACCCTTGACATCTATCTGCCAGAACACGGTCGAACCGTTCCACATCCTTGACGTGCCGACTTTGTAAACATGGAACAACCTGCCGGCTTCCTCCTTTCCCGCCACTTTGGTGAAGTAACGGTACAAAGGGTTGATGTCATACCCGCGCATGGATTGCTCCACCCAATCATAGGGAAGATAAGAAATCTCCGGTTCTTGTTCTGTTGGCGGTTGTTTAACTGCATACTTTACTGCCGTAAATACACTGCCGTTCATTTTATGGCCAGCCGATGTTTTCCTTGCTGACGGATTGTCCCGGAAGTATTCTTTCGGGGAATAATGATAGCCACAACTGTTGACGTGGTCGCATTTGCCCACGTACCCCGGGAAAGAAATCTCTCCCGCCTCGTCGATATAACGGGTAAAGCAGGACTTCCTTCCGCACCCCGGACAGACGGTCTTGCTGCCCGGTTTGTATTTTTGAAGATGGAATCTATATTCGTTCATAATGTTGTCAATTACGTGTTTCTGCAAATGAATACCACCATTTGCAGTTTGCAGTTCTTGCAGTCCTGCAGGAATTTCCCCTTTTCAGTCCTCGAAACTGCAAAACTGCAAAGACTGCAGGCTGCAACAAGGGATCAGACGTTGCAGTTTCGTGGGGATGATTCATCATTGTTTTCATTGGATTTACCAGATTTATCATACATGATTTTCTCGTAATGTCCGGCTTTTGATTTCCGAAGAAGCCTGCTGCTGCATAACTCCTTCAGGTAATTCATGACAGTTCGCTCACTGACGCACTGCCGTTCCTTTCCAACGGTTATTGCTGTTTTTGTATCAAAGGTATCAGGCAACATGGACAGCAGCACCTTGGGAGGGTCTTCACAGGCGTCATTCGCCACGAAAGAACGGATACGCGTGTATGATTCCTCAAAATAGTCATTCAGCCTTATGGCAGCTTTCACCGATGATACATCTATAAACTGCAGGTGACTTTCACCGGACGCGTGGCGCAAAACCTGAATTATCAATGCTAGACGGGCTACATGAGCCGGATGTTTCATTTCCCGGCTGTCCACCTCGGCATCATCCTCTATTTGGTTGATACGCTCCACCTTCCTGTTCCACCAGGAGAAGAAGTATTCCCTGGCCTCCCTGTCCATGGACAGCACGTGGGGTCTTTTTTCTTCCGCTTCGGTGTCATAGTCCAACGCAAGGACCTTGTTTAATATGTTCTCCCAACGGACTGCAGCGAAGGATGTCCTTTCCCCATCTTCATCCCGGTTTTTCCAGGAGGAAAGCTTGGGGGATTTGGGCATCACAAACAGGATACGGTCAAGCAGCCCGTTTTCCTCGAAACCTTTTTTCAGAAGCTCGTGTACACGCTTGGTTTGCGTGGTTCCGATGATGTTTATGCATGGATGCTCGATGTGTACAGGAACAGGGGAGTTTACCCTGGTAACATCCAAAGCCCCGCCACTCCATGCGGTCAGAAGCTGTTCTATGAGCTGCCCGTTCGTGTAACGGTTGGCGGAATTGAACATGCCCATGATCTCGTCCACCAGAATGACCACGCTTCTCGGGTTATTGTGGTGGGTCAGTAAAAGCGACTCGGGAGTGAAATCCGAGACTACAGTGCGTTTCAGGACAGGTTTCTTCCCGTTTTCTCCCGCAGCTTTCCATGCTTCCAGTTCTGCCTCGTACACCTTGAAAAGGGCATAGTCACGTTTCCGGATCGGGCGATATGCGGCCTCCAGCGGTGGGGTCTTGCCCAGTCCGGGCCTGCCTACCAGAATGATGTACAACGCTCCGCTGCTCTGCCAGTCTCCTTTGATGCGGATACGGTATGCGCCTCCCAGGGCCGCGGATACAGCCGACAACATGGCCGTCGCGATAAACTCGATCTTGTAGTTCTCGTATGTGGCCATATCGAGTATGACAGACTGCACGGTCTGGGGCAGGACCTCCAGCGGGAATCCCGTTCTTTCAATATCCTCCGCCTCCATGCGAATTCTGTTACACAGTTCAAGCCTGCCGGTTGCCATATCACACATTTTTTCTCTTGCAATAGGATGTTACACTCTCGGACTTGTTGCCTGTCTGTACCCGGCGTACATCAGATTTGGCATACATGTTCTTGTTACCGACCTTGACCGGTACGAGATAGCCTCGTTTCGCCCACAGGTTAAGCGTGCCCTCGCACACGTTCAGCAGTTCACGGACCTGTTTTGTATTGAGATAAGTCTCCTCCGCTTCACGCAGTATCGCGGCTCTCTGTTCTTCCTGTTGTGCCATGATGGTACGCTGCACGATGGATTCAGCGAACATTTTAAGGTCAGCGGGAGTGACTTCCAGTTTCACGTTCGCTCCTTGCTCGACCAGACTCTCTATGGTAATCATAAATATCAGTTTTGAAGTTTGTGATGACCATCTTCAAAAGTTCCCTGGTGCCCCGCTTCCGATGGCTTGTAAAAGAGAAGCACCGCCAGCCCTCGGGAAAGGATTGACGGTGCAAATGTATGTGTAAATTGAAAGTGGTTGATATATAATGATTTGTCTTAAATTGTCATGACAATATAAGTCCGTGTGACAACGTGAAAAGGTTATAATTGGCCTTATTCCTCTGCAATGGCCATCGTGCCTGTACCTGGGATATTACTGATAGCCTGTGCCAATTTCCGGAACAGTTCCCGGTTATCGTCACTCTCTATCAGGGGAGCCATCTGGTCTTTGCCGTCCTTGATAACGTGTTTTGCCGTTCTCAGGAACCCGACCGACTGCCGTATGGCGCTCTCACTTTTCAATGACGGCAAATCCGGGAACTGCAATGTCAGCCCCACGCTGTACTCCTTGGCTGTATGCATACCGGCAACCAGACCGAGCTCCTTCAATACATAGAACGGTAATGCCTGATGAATGGCACTTGTATTGACGGAAATAAAGTCGCGGATATGTTGTAATACAACTTCCTTGTTCTCGTGATCAAGATAATCGGCGAGTGGCCGTTCCTGGATTTTTTTCTTTCCGGCCACGCGTTGTACAACAGGTCCCCTGACGCTGTCTTCGGTCCGGGTTGTAATCGTATCCCTGCTTTCTTCATCGGTTTCCATGTCAGCCGTGATGGTCTGCAAGGCCCATTCGCCAACATGGCCTTTTTCAATGGCGTTGTTCATGGCAAAATACCTGTCCCAATCTGCCCGGGTTCGGAAACCGTTCCTGATGGATACGTTTATTATCTGCTTGACGACAAGGGAACAGCCCAGCCTGTCTGCATAGTCAGCTTTCGGGTTCTTCATCTGTTTCTCTATCATGGAGACCATCGCCTCGAAGCTCTTTCCGTAATACAGCCAGCTCAACACGAGCGGTGCCGAAAGGGTGACACCCGGCTTGGAAGATTTGCCACTGAAAAAGGACTTTATCCTGCCCCAGAATGTGACCGGCGGAACGTTGTCGGGCAGAGGATTGTTTTCCTCCCTCTGTTTCCTGTACAGCTCCACGATCTGCCCGGGTACCGCGTTCTCCACGAACTGCATGTTTATATTTGCAAGGCCATCCGTGCTGTCATCGTTCCAGGACAATTCCCATTCCCGCCTGATGCCAGGGAGTTGCCTGAATATGGCTTTGCAGATGGCAAGATACTGCCTCTCGTCACCGTTTGTCATCAGGCGCGAGAAGCGGTTGTATTCTGCACGGTGCGTGTTCTTCCACTGGAGAATATCCTCCTTGAATTGTTCGTATGTCAACTTCTGCTCGTCCATATTCATATTGCATTATCGGTGGATATAAAAGGATAGGTGGAAAAAAGGAACGGTCAATCCAGAAGATTTACCAGCTCCTTCTTCATTTCATCGTCTATCTTGCGGTACCGGGCAAAGGCACGGCTACCTTCAGAGTGTCCGGACATGGAGGCAATCAGGTTCGGGTCCTTGACCTGCTTGTACAGGTTTCCGATGAAGGTCTTCCTCGCCGTGTGGGTGGTGGCCACCTCGTACAATGGTCTTGCCACATCCTCGCGCGTCTTCGGGTCGAGCACCCTGACCATGCGGTCGATTCCCACGTATTTGAGAATCTCCTTTATTTTCTTGTTGTAGCCGAAATGCGAGAATCTCGGGAGCAGCGCTTCTTCCAGGTCCTTGTACCTTCCCAGTATGTCCCGTGCCTTTTGGTTGAGCGGCACGCGCACGGTACCCGCGTGCTCCATCTTCGTCTTCTGCGGGATGTACTCCACGAAGCCGTCCACGATGTTCGCCTTGGTCAGCCTGTTCAGGTCGCTGACACGGCATCCTATCAGGCACTGGAACATGAAGATGTCACGGTAGACCGGATAGGTTGCCCCCATGCCGCTCAGGTCGGCGTAGTACACCTTGTCCCGCTCCTCGAGCGTCAGGTAGAACGGGTCGCCGTACATCGGGCGGGCAATCTGGTACTGGTCGAACGGGTTGTTCCTTGTCAGCCCGCGCTTGACGCACCACTTGATGACGGTGCGGATGCGGTAGAGGGAGCCCGACATGCTGTTCTCGGAACGCTTTTGTTCGACGTTGCGGCGTACCTCATTCCGGTAGAATACGGGGTACATGTCCACATATTTGTGTTCCTCCTGCATCCACAGCTTGAAGTCCCTGATGTCGTCCGCTGTGACGGTGTCGATGCACAGGTGGAAGCCTCTCTGGTGCATGACCTCGTGGCGAAAACGCTCGTAGCGCAGCACCTTGTTGAGATTGTCGAGGTGGTGTTTCCGGCTTTCATCCGCAAGCGGTGTTTCCTCGACGTATTTCCGTATCTGGTACGAGAGCAGGTACTCGTCGGCCTTGTTGCCGCCCCTCGCGTTGATGCCGGGATGGTGGTATTCCTCTATCAGCCCCTTGAGCCAGTTCCCGTCTACTCCCCGGTGGTACTCTTTCGTGATGAGATGGGTGATCTGCTGCACGTCCTTGTCGAAGTTCATCTTCTTTTCCTCCGACACCAGGGCCACGCGGGGCTTGTAGCCCTGCCGTTCCGGGCTCCAGTGGTTAGGGTTGATGGACAGTTCGCTTGCGGCCTTGATGTCCACGCCGCCGATATCCCGGACACGGAAATAGACCCGTGCCTGGTCGGTGATGTTGTTCTTGGCGGCGGTCTTTCGGATGAATGCGGTCACTTTCATATAATATATCCTCCTTTCTGTCTAATCTATCATTTCCACAAGCCTGCGCTTCATGTCATCGTCTATCGTGCGGTAGCGGCTGAACGCCCGGCTACCCTCCACATGCCCCGACATGGAGGCGATGAGGTTTGGGTCGGGCACTTGCCTGTAAAGGTTGCCCACGAAGGTCTTGCGTGCCGTATGGCTGGTGGCCACCTCGTACAGGGGCTTCTGCACGGTGTTGTAGCCGTGCGTGTCGAGGATGGTCACCGTCCTGTCTATGCCGCAATGTTTCAGCAGCTCCCGTATGCCGAGGTTGTAGGTGTGTATCTGCTTGAACGGGAACAGTCTGTCGGCATTGGCATCGTAGCGTTCCAGTATCTTCAAAGCCTTCTCGTGCAGCGGCACTCTGACGGTCTTCGCCTGGCATTTCTTCGTCTTCTGCGGCATGTATTCAAGGAATCCGTCCTTGATGTTGGCCCTCGTGAGCCTGTAAAGGTCACCCACGCGGCAGCCGACATAGCAGTGGAACACGAAGATGTCACGGATGACGGCCAGCCTCGGGCAGTCGTTCAGGTCCGCGTCATACAGGATGTTCCTCTCTTCCGAAGTGAGGAAGAAAGGGTCGCCGTAGGTGGGCTCCTTGCAGCCGTAGAGGGTATAGACTTCATTGTCGGAATACTTCATCTTCTTGCACCAGTGCAGGAAGGTGCAGAAAAGGTTCATGGTGTTGATGACGGTCGTGCCGGAAAGAGGCCTCGGCCTGTGGTTGATGAGCGTGCGGGGTGCATAGAAGTCGGGGTGTTCCTGCCGCAGCCTGTACTCGTTCACGACATAATCCCTAAAATCGTTCATTTGCTCCAACGTGACGGTCTCCACGAAGAGGGTGAAGTCCGCCTCGCCCAGTATCTCCCGGCGGTAGTCGTGGTAGCGGGTCATCTTACGCTCGAAGCGGACGATATGCTCCTTGGTCCTCTCCGCACCGTCAAACTTCTCCAGATACTCATGGACGCGGGCGAGCAGGTTCGGGTGGTTACGCTCGAAAGCACGGGCCGGGTACAGCACATCTTCGATGACCTGCCTCATCCACCTGCCGTCCGCCTTGTCCGAAAAGGTCTTCTCCGCCCGCTCGATGATGGCGGCGATCTGTCCGGGCAGGCGTTTCTGCTCGGCGGCAGGGACAGCCGTCGTGCGCCTGTAACTGAGGGTGTCGGAATTCCAGTATCTGTCCTGCACCTCAAGAGGTGAGACCACTTTTATGTCTACACTCTTCTCCCTGACCCGGAAACAGATGTTCGAGGTCTCGGGGGAACACTTTTTCAGATAGACGGAAACTTTCATCTGCATCGCTTTTTGAATCACACCGCAAAGGTAAACAAATTCCCGTATATGTTCCCATATATCCCGAAGAAACCTGCAACGGATTAAGACAAATTAAAAAGTCATTCCCGAATTTGATACCACATAAAACGCAGTATATCAACGGTTATATTTGCAGATGTTTAGCTCTTTTTTTCATTTTGGCCTTTATTCGACTTCCCGAATATCATATATTGCAGTTCCACGCTTTCTTTTTTTGGATTCCACCTCTCAGGAGTCGGCAGGTGACAAACCGAAACAATCATGGAAACGAGTAAAGGCTGCAAGAAACTTTACCTGGCCCCGACGTTGTCTCTCTCGTTCGTTGAAGTCGAGCAAGGCTTCGCGACCTCCGAGAC
>ENA-OZGA01000697-OZGA01000697.1-human-gut-metagenome-genome-assembly--contig:-NODE-697-length-13073-cov-5.078737_pt1 | contig 13073 bp, 13 predicted proteins | sample MGYA00245112_ERZ653649 | MGnify/ENA primary metagenome ERZ653649 (study PRJEB26926, sample SAMN06165071) | human gut metagenome | biome: ENVO:00009003; feature: ENVO:2100002; material: ENVO:00002003...
AGCCAATTTTTCTTTCATCGTACGTTCGCCACGTTTGATATAACGTGTCATAGCGATACGAGCAGCTTCGATCTGACGGTTGGTAATCCAAGCCGGTTCGAGAGCTACGAGACCGAAATCACCATGAGCGACTTTATTGCCACGCATAGCCTTACCTTTTAAGCGGCCGCGGAACTGTTTACGATGTTTAACACGTTTTGGAATTAACATTAAGCTTCACTCCCTTCGCGTCTTTTCTGCGGAGCTTTTTTTGCTTCCGGAAGGATTTCACCTTTGTAAATCCAGCATTTTACGCCGATAATACCATATGTCGTATGAGCTTCAGCAAAGCCATAGTCGATATCAGCACGGAGCGTATGCAAGGGGATAGAACCATCACGCATGCTTTCGCTACGAGCGATTTCAGCGCCGCCAAGACGGCCAGAGCACATGATTTTGATACCCTTAGCGCCCATACGCATCGTACGACCCACACTCTGCTTCATAGCCCGACGGAAACCGATACGGCGTTCGAGCTGGCCTGCAACATTTTCAGCTACGAGAGTAGCATCCATTTCAGCCTGCTTGATTTCAGCGATGTTAACATCAACATTTTTATCAGTGAAAGCTTTAAGGGCTTTCTTGATATCTTCGATACCAGCGCCGCCGCGACCGATAACCATGCCCGGTTTTGCAGTATGGATGATTAATTTGATGCGTTTAGCAGAACGTTCGATTTCAATGCGAGAAACGCCTGCAATATATAACTGTTTCTTTAAGAAATCACGGATTTTTACGTCTTCATTCAAGAGTGCTGCGTAATCTTTTTCAGCATACCATTTTGCGTCCCAAGGTTTGGAGACACCGACACGAAATCCATGGGCGTTAACTTTTTGACCCACTACGTTTCCCTCCTTAAGCTCTTTCTTTGACTACTACCGTTACGTGGCTGGAATGTTTCAAGATCTTGAAAGCCTGTCCACGGCTACGGGGATGAATACGCTTCATCGTGGAGTCCTGGTCAACGAAGATTTCAGAAACATACAAACTACCTACGTTCATATCAAAATTGTGTTCTGCATTAGCGACAGCAGAACGAAGTACTTTTTCTACTACCTTGGAACCAACCTTCGGTGTGAATTTCAAGATGGAATAAGCTTCTCCGATATCTTTGCCCCGGATTAAATCAACGACGATACGGAGTTTACGGGGGGCAATACGGATGTGTTTAGCAATTGCTCTTGCTTCTGCCATGTTTGTTACCTCCCTTAGCCTGTTACTTTTTCGCTCTTTGCATGGCCCTTGAATGTGCGGGTCGGAGCGAATTCGCCGAGTTTATGACCTACCATGTCTTCCGTGATATATACGGGAACGTGTTTACGGCCGTCGTGTACTGCGATAGTGTGGCCTACGAAGCTAGGCAGAATCGTCGATGCACGGGACCAGGTTTTGATTACTTTCTTTTCGTTGGCTTCGTTCAGTGCATCGATCTTCTTAACAAGATGAGCAGCGACGAACGGGCCTTTTTTTACGGATCTGGACACTTATATATCTCCTTTCCTAGACCTATTTACGTCTCTTCACAATAAACTTATTGGAAGCCTTCTTGCTATCGCGAGTCTTAACGCCATATGCAGGTTTACCCCAAGGTGTAACCGGACGTTTACGACCGACAGGAGACTTACCTTCACCACCACCATGAGGATGGTCACACGGGTTCATGACGACACCACGGTTGCCTGGGCGGATACCCATCCAACGGGAACGACCGGCTTTACCGATGGTAAGGTTTTCATGGTCCGTATTGCTTACGACACCTACCGTTGCACGGCAGTTGACGTGTACCTGACGCATTTCGCCAGATGGGAGACGAAGAAGGGCATAATTGCCTTCTTTAGCGATGAGCTGAGCAGAAGAACCAGCAGAACGAACCATCTGGCCGCCTTTGCCGATTTTCAATTCAACGTTATGTACAATCGTACCAACAGGCATGTTCAAGAGAGGAAGAGCATTCCCAATCTTGATATCCGATTCAGGACCACTGTAGATGACATCGCCAACTTTAAGTCCGTTCGGAGCTAAGATATATCTTTTTTCGCCATCTGCATAGTTCAGCAGCGCGATATTTGCAGTACGGTTCGGATCGTATTCGATCGATGCTACCGTTGCCGGAATATTATCTTTCGTACGTTTGAAGTCGATCAAACGATAGCGGCGTTTGTGACCGCCACCCTGATGGCGAACAGTCATTCTGCCCTGATTATTACGACCGCCCTTGCTGGTTACTTTGCTCAGCAAGGATTTTTCCGGTTTGGACGTCGTGATTTCATCGAAAGTCGAAACAGTCATGAAACGGCGGCCGGCGGAATACGGTTTAAATGATTTAATGGCCATTTTAGTGCCTCCTCCTTTATTTCATTGTTGCTTAAGCTTCAAAGAATTCGATGGTTTCGCCTTCCTGAAGGGTTACGATGGCTTTCTTGTAGTCCGGGCGTTTACCAATGTATTTGCCCATGCGCTTTACCTTGCCCATCGTGCGCAATGTGGAAACGGATTTAACTTTTACGTTGAATACCTTTTCTACGGCTTTGCGGATTTCAATCTTGTTAGCATGGAGCGGCACTTTAAATGTATATTTGCCATCAGACATCATCATCGTTGTTTTTTCAGTGATGACCGGTTTGAGTAATAAATCATGCATCATCATTATCCGAGCACCTCCTCAATCTTTGCTACAGCGCTCTTTGTTACAAACAGCTTTGTGTAATGGAGCAGATCAAAGATATTGATGCCTTCTGTGGATACTGCTTTTACGCCTTCAATGTTGCGGGCGCAGCGGATTACAACAGCGTCATTATCAGTTACGAAAAGTACCTTTTCACCAGCAAAGTTGAAGTTGTTGATGATCTGGCAGACTTCTTTTGTCTTCGGCTGAGCTAATGTAAGCTCATCGAGAACGAACAATTCGTTCGTATTGACTTTATCGCTTAATGCGGATTTGACAGCAAGACGTCTTGCTTTGCGAGGCATCTTCTGTTCATACGAACGCGGATGGGGACCAAATACGGTACCGCCACCAACCCACAACGGGCTGCGCGTGCTACCGCAACGAGCACGGCCTGTACCTTTCTGTTTCCAAGGTTTTCTGCCGCCACCGCGTACGAGACCGCGAGTTTTTGTAGAATGTGTGCCTAAGCGTTCGTTGGCGAGCTGACGAAGTACAGCCTGTCTCATGACAGCTTCGTTCACTTCAACGCCAAATACGCTATCGTTTAATTCGATTTCACCGGTTTGTGCGCCGGTAATGTTATACGTGCTTACTTTTGGCATTTATATTATCCTCCTTCCTGTTTGACAACTATTAGCGGGGTTTTACCGTGTCGCGAATCATAACCAAGCTGCCTTTAGCGCCAGGAATACCACCCTTGATCAAGATCAGGTTCTTGTCCATGTCGACTTTTACGACGGAGAGATGAAGAACCGTAGCCTGATTACCACCTAATTGTCCAGGAAGTTTTTTACCTTTAACGACTTTACCGCCGCCACCACTGGTCATAGGTCCGAGAGAACCCGGTTCACGGTGGGATTTAGAGCCGTGACCCATAGGTCCACGGTGGAAACCGTGACGTTTGATTGTACCAGCGAAACCTTTACCTTTGCTGGTGCCAACTACGTCGACGAGATCGCCGCTTGCGAAAATATCAGCTGCCAGAGTTTGGCCTACCGTATATTCCGGCGTATCTTGCAGACGCAGTTCGCGTAAATACTTAACAGGGCTAACGCCTGCTTTGTCGAACTGTCCTTTTACAGGTTTTGTAAGATGTTTTTCTTTGATTTCACCATAGCCGAGCTGAATGGAGTTGTATCCGTCCGTATCAACAGTCTTTACGCGGACAACTACGTTCGGGGTAGCTTCAACTACAGTTACAGGGACGACTGCGCCTTCTTCAGTGAAGATCTGAGTCATACCGAGTTTTTTACCCAAAATAGCTTTAGACATAATCGCACCTCCTCCTATAATTTGATTTCGATGTCTACGCCAGCCGGGAGATCGAGTCTCATCAGCGAGTCAACAGTTTTGCTCGAAGCTTCGAGAATGTCGATCAAGCGTTTGTGCGTACGCAATTCGAACTGTTCACGAGAATCTTTGTTTACATGGGGCGAACGCAGAATCGTGAAAATGTTCTTTTCCGTCGGCAGCGGAATCGGGCCAGAAACCATAGCGCCTGTCCGTTTCGCCGTATCGACGATTTTCGCCGCGCTTTGATCAAGAATCTTGTGATCATAAGCTTTGAGGCGAATTCTGATTCTTTCCTTTTTTGCCATTACGTAATTCCTCCTAACGTCCATTTCGATGAATAGACTGCTCCGTAGAAGTTTCCCTGCCGAAGCAGGCAACATCCTACTTCATAGTTTTTACGCGGCGCAGCAGAGACAGGGCACACCTATCCTGTTGTCGCGTACTTGATTATCATACTACAAATCGCCTTGCGATGCAAGGATTTTTTCCTTAAAAAATCGCTTTACCATGCGATTTGAGCCATTTTTTTCACATCTCTCCCGCGCCTTGCATGGAGAGGATTTTTCCCATGATTTTCACGCAAAAATAAAGGCATCTGCAGTATAAACTACAGATGCCTTTATGGTTACAATCTATGGATTGTTTCCTTCGTATTACTGTTCGATTTCAGAAACAACACCAGCGCCTACAGTACGGCCACCTTCGCGGATAGCGAAACGAAGACCTACTTCGATAGCAATCGGAGTGATGAGTTCAACATCCATCTTTACGTTATCGCCAGGCATGCACATTTCTGTGCCTTCCGGCAATTTGATGATGCCCGTTACGTCAGTTGTACGGAAATAGAACTGTGGACGATAGCCGTTGAAGAACGGTGTGTGACGGCCGCCTTCATCTTTCGTCAATACGTAAACCTGTGCTTTGAACGTCGTGTGAGGATGAATGCTGCCCGGTTTAGCCAAAACCTGACCACGCTGGATTTCTTTACGGTCGATACCACGGAGCAATGCACCAATGTTATCGCCTGCTTCTGCGAGATCGAGGAGCTTACGGAACATTTCAACGCCCGTTACAACGGTATCGGTCGGTTCGTCAGCGAGACCTACGATTTCAACGGCGTCGCCTACTTTGACAGTACCACGTTCAACACGGCCTGTTGCAACAGTACCGCGGCCTGTAATTGTGAATACGTCTTCGACAGGCATCAAGAACGGTTTGTCTGTCGGGCGGTCCGGAGTCGGGATGTAGTTGTCGACTTCTTCCATCAATTTAAGGATGGATTTCTTAGCTTCTTCATCATCTTCGAGAGCTTTCAAAGCAGAGCCAACAACGATAGGTACTTCGTCGCCAGGGAAATCATAGGAGCTGAGGAGATCGCGAACTTCCATTTCAACGAGTTCGATCAATTCAGGATCATCAACCTGGTCAGCTTTGTTGAGGTATACGACGATAGCCGGTACACCAACTTGACGAGCCAGGAGGATGTGTTCACGAGTCTGCGGCATCGGGCCATCAGCTGCGGATACGACGAGGATAGCGCCGTCCATCTGAGCAGCACCGGTGATCATGTTCTTGACATAGTCAGCATGCCCCGGGCAGTCAACGTGTGCATAGTGGCGATTCGGCGTTTCGTATTCAACGTGTGCCGTGTTAATCGTAATACCACGTTCACGTTCTTCCGGAGCCTTATCGATATCAGCATATGCTTCGAATTCAGCTTTGCAGCCTTCCGTTTCGGAAAGTACTTTCGTAATTGCTGCAGTCAAAGTCGTTTTACCATGGTCAACGTGACCGATGGTGCCAATGTTAACATGCGGTTTGGTTCTTTCAAAATGTTCTTTAGCCATTTGTCATTTCCTCCAATGAGTAAAAGTATAGGTATTAGCCTTTTTCACTGATGATCTTTTCTGCTACGTTCTTAGGAACTTCTTCGTAGTGGTCAAAAGTCATCGTGTAAACACCACGGCCCTGCGTCTTAGAACGCAAATCCGTTGCATAGCCAAACATTTCTGCCAGCGGTACGAAGGCATTGATATGTTCTGCACCAGAGCGCATTTCCATGCCATCTACGCGGCCACGGCGGGAGTTCAAGTCGCCAATGACGTCGCCCATGTATTCTTCAGGAACGACAACTTCGACTTTTGTATACGGTTCGAGGAGAACCGGGTCGGCTTTCTTAGCACCATCTTTAAAGCCCATGGAACCAGCGATCTTGAAGGCCATTTCCGAGGAGTCAACTTCATGATAGGAGCCGTCATATACGACAACTTTGATGTCGACCATCGGGAAGCCAGCGAGTACGCCTGTTTCCATAGCTTCTTTGACACCTGCTTCGACGGAGCCGATGTATTCCTTAGGAATAGCGCCGCCAACAACTTCGTTGTCAAAGCTGTAACCTGCACCCTGTTCCTGCGGAATGAGGCGAAGCCAGCAGTCACCATACTGACCACGGCCACCAGACTGACGTTTGAAGAAGCCACGGGATTCGACTTCTTTACGAATTGTTTCACGATATGCAACCTGGGGAGCACCGACGTTACAAGCGACTTTGAATTCGCGGGACATACGGTCGATGATGATATCCAGGTGAAGTTCGCCCATGCCGGAGATGATGGTCTGACCTGTTTCAGCGTCTGTATGAACTTTGAAGGTTGGATCTTCTTCAGCAAGACGAGCGAGAGCAATACCCATTTTTTCCTGGTCAGCTTTGGTCTTCGGTTCTACGGCTACCGAGATAACTGGTTCAGGGAATTCCATTTTTTCCAGGATAATCGGGTTCTTTTCATCGCAAAGTGTATCGCCTGTCGTCGTATCTTTCAGACCTACGATACCGCCGATATCGCCGGTGTATGCGATGTCGACTTCTTCACGGTGGTTAGCATGCATCCGGAGGATACGGCCGATACGTTCTTTCTTACCCTTTGTAGAGTTGTATACATACGTACCAGACTGAAGTGTACCGGAATAAATGCGGAAGAAAGCGAGCTTACCGACGAAGGGGTCGGCCATGATCTTGAATGCCAATGCCGAGAACGGAGCATCGTCAGAGGCTTCACGAGTTTCTTCTTCTTCTGTATCAGGGTTCGTGCCTTTTACAGGCGGGATGTCGAGCGGCGACGGCATGTAGTCGATGACAGCGTCGAGGAGCATCTGGATACCCTTATTCTTATAAGCAGAGCCGCACAGTACGGGGAACATCTTGTTCGTGCAGACGGCTTTACGAATAGCTGCTTTTAATTCGTCGATGGAGATTTCTTCTCCTTCGAGATATTTCATCATGAGGTCTTCATCTGTATCGCAGATGGCTTCAACCATGATGTTATGATATTCTTCGGCTTCTTCTTTCATGTCGTCAGGAATGTCGACGATTTCGATTTCCTTACCGAGAGTATCATCATATATTTCGGCTTTCATCGTAATGAGGTCGATGATGCCTTTAAAATCTGCTTCAGCGCCGATAGGCAATTGAATAGCTACGGCGTTTGCCTGAAGGCGGTCTTTCATCATGTCAACACAATTCAGGAAGTTAGCACCTGTCGTATCCATCTTGTTGATGAAGGCGATACGCGGTACCTGATAGTGTTCAGCCTGACGCCATACCGTTTCAGACTGCGGTTCTACACCGCCCTTTGCAGAAAATACAGCAACAGAACCATCGAGAACGCGCAGAGAACGTTCAACTTCTACTGTGAAGTCAACGTGCCCCGGAGTATCGATGATGTTGATACGATGCCCTTTCCAATGAGCTGTCGTTGCAGCAGACGTGATCGTAATACCACGTTCCTGTTCCTGAGCCATCCAGTCCATGGTAGCAGCGCCATCATGAACTTCGCCGATTTTGTGAACACGGCCGGTATAGAAAAGGATACGTTCTGTTGTCGTGGTTTTACCAGCATCAATATGAGCCATGATGCCAATATTTCTAGTTTTTTCCAATGGAAATTCTCTACCCACGATTTTTTCCACTCCTCGTTTTCAAAGTTTAGATTACCAGCGATAATGAGCGAAAGCTTTATTGGCTTCTGCCATCTTATGAGTATCTTCTTTCTTCTTTACAGCAGCGCCAGTATTGTTGAAAGCGTCCATCAATTCAGCAGCCAATTTTTCTTTCATCGTACGTTCGCCACGTTTGCGGGCATAGCCTACAGTCCATCGGATACCGAGGGACAGACGGCGGTCAGCACGTACTTCTACAGGCACCTGGTAGTTTGCACCACCTACACGGCGTGCACGTACTTCCAGGACAGGCATTACATTGTTGAGAGCCTGTTCAAAAACTTCCAGAGGTTCTTTATTCATTTTAGAACGGATAATATCAAATGCATCGTATACGATTGTTTCAGCGACGCCTTTTTTACCGTCCAACATAACTTTATTGATGAAGCGTGTGACCAATTTGGAATGGTACACCGGATCCGGCAGCACATCACGCTTCGGCACGGGGCCTTTTCTTGGCATGTCTAATTCCTCCTTTTAGGTTAGGTGTGTGTCATCAAAATAGTGGGGTAAATCTTATTTACCTTTTTTAGCGCCGTATTTGGAACGGGACTGCTGGCGATCAGCTACGCCGGCTGTATCCAAAGCACCGCGAACGATGTGATAACGTACACCAGGAAGGTCCTTGACACGACCGCCTCTGATTAATACAACACTGTGTTCCTGTAAATTGTGACCAATGCCGGGAATATAAGCAGTTACTTCGATGGAGTTCGTCAAGCGGACACGAGCAACTTTACGCAGAGCCGAGTTAGGCTTTTTCGGTGTAGCTGTGTATACACGAGTGCAGACACCACGTTTCTGCGGGCAGTTTTTCAGAGCCGGAGCGGTAGATTTGTAAATAGCGCTCTGACGACCTTTACGAACCAATTGGTTTATGGTTGGCATATGGGCACCTCCTCTCCAAACAATTAGATTTATAATGTAATCATCAACGGGCAAAGCCCAACAGATGATGTTACCAAATTTAAACGAGCAGTCCCATAGCCGCCGCGCCTACTTTTATGCGGCATGCCATGCCAAGCTCCACCATCGTATAAGACTGATCAACGGCTATACCGTGTTCGTTGGCATAGCGAATCAAGGGTGCTACGACAGCTTCATCGCAATCTGTTGCGACGAAGAGCTTCTGGACTTCGTTTCGTTTCATTGCTTTTAACGTCTGTTTGGCGCCGACGGTTTTCCTTGCGCTGCGAAATTCGTCTAAGCTCACGAAACATCACTCCTTAAACCTTGCTTTGGACGCAATGTGACCATTGCGACACTTAGATATTCTATCATCACGACTATTCTATGTCAATGGATTTTTCGTAAAATAGGCCATTTATTATTACACCGTCCCTAGCGTTTCTTTTTCATTCTTCCCGATAGGAACCATGGTAACTATGATGTCAGTTCCATTTTAAATGGACTGCAAAAAAGCGCTGCCCATGCAGCGCTTTTTTGTGATTCCATTATATAGCTAAAGCGTAATGCTTATGCTTCTTGTGGAGGATCTACAGGATTGCCGTTTTCATCTTCGTAATCGACAACAGGCGGAACTGTCTTGACGACCTTCACCTTGCGATAGCGGCTCATGCCCGTACCTGCAGGGATAAGTTTACCGATGATAACGTTTTCCTTGAGACCCAGGAGCGGATCGACTTTCCCTTTAATAGCAGCATCGGTAAGGACACGTGTCGTTTCCTGGAAGGAAGCTGCCGAGAGGAACGATTCCGTTGCCAACGCAGCCTTAGTAATACCCATGAGGACCGGTTTGCCGAGAGCCTGTTTACCATTTGCCTGGGCAATGCGATTGTTCTGATCTTCAAACAGGTTGACATCAATATAATCGCCCGGCAAGAGATCGGCATCGCCAGGATCTTCAATCTTGATTTTCCGGAGCATCTGCCGGACGATGACTTCAATGTGTTTATCGTTGATTTCAACACCTTGAGATTTGTATACCTTCTGTACTTCGTATACGAGGTACCGCTGTGTTGCATCTACGCCTAAGATGCGCAGAATGTCATGCGGGTTGATGGACCCTGCCGTAATGCGGTCGCCCTTTTCAACTGTATCGCCTTCATGGACGACAAGGTGAGAGCCGTAGGGGATAGTATAGCTACATTCTTCACCATCAGAGTTGACGACGTGGACGATGTTGATATCATGATGATCTTCTTTTTCCGTAATCGAAACGACACCGGAAATTTCCGTGACGATAGCATTGCCCTTTGGCTTACGCGCTTCAAACAATTCTTCGACACGAGGAAGACCCTGTGTAATATCACCAGCCGATGCGACACCGCCAGTATGGAATGTACGCATTGTCAACTGTGTGCCCGGTTCGCCGATGGACTGGGCGGCAATGGTACCGACAGATTCACCGACATTGACTTTACCGCCTGTACCGAGGTCGCGGCCATAACATTTAGCACAAACGCCATAGCGGCTGCGGCAGGTAAGGACGCTGCGAATCTTAACTTTGTCGTAATATTTAACAACTTCCTTGGCCTTGTCTTCCATGATTTCTTCGTTGAGAGGAACAATGACTTCGCCTGTATCCTTATTGATCAGCGTTTCTGCTGCCGTACGTCCGACGATACGATCTTCCAGCGGTTCGATGATGCCATTGCCTTCGACAATAGCTGTGACATAGACACCACGGATGTCATTGTTGCGGACTTTGACTTCCGTTACATCGCTATTCAAGATACGTTCAATTGCATCTTCTGTAAGCGGTGCGCCTTTCGGGCAGATTTCCTTGCCCGTCGAATCGATAACGGCCGTTTCAATGGTCTTACCGAGCATATTATGAATCATCGCTTCCCGGAGAGATGCGCGGATGCTTTCTTCCGGTGCTCCAAGATATACGTTTTCAATGACATTCGTATGGTTCATATCGTCATTGATATCCATCTGGCTGCCATGGAGAGACAGCTTCGGAACTTTGTGTTCGACAAGGACATCAAGATCGTCCGTCGTAAGGATGTGATTTTCCGGCAATACGACTTCGCCTGTACCTTCATCGACAATATCCTTCGCCAGGACACGACCAATGAGTTTATCAGCCAGAAGGGTTACGGCCTGACGGCACGAACCTGCCAGACGAGCCCGTTCACGGATGAGGTCGATACCGAACACATCGCAATCGTCTTCGCGGACGATGACGTCTTGAGACACGTCGACGAGACGACGAGTAAGGTACCCCGAGTCAGCTGTACGCAGTGCCGTATCGGCCAGGCCTTTACGAGCACCATGGGAAGAGGTGAAGTAATCCAATACGGACAAACCTTCACGGAAGTTGGCTTTGATCGGCAAGTCGATGATACGACCTGACGGGTCAGCCATCAAGCCACGCATACCGGCAACCTGACGAATCTGCTGTTTATTACCACGGGCACCGGAATCAGCCATCATAAAGATGGAATTGAACGGATCCATATTATCCATCATGACTTCTGTAACGTCATCTGTTGCCTTTTCCCAAATAGCACAAGTCTGACGGTACCGTTCATCTTCAGTAATGAGACCGCGGAGATACATTTTGCTTACATTCTGTACACGCTTGTCAGCGGCATTCAGGATATCCCATTTTTCTTCCGGAATCTGAATATCCGAAATGGCGATGGACATACCAGCCTGACGAGCATAGTGATAGCCGATGGCTTTGATGCGGTCAAGAAGAGCCGCCGTCTTCGTATTGCCTACGAGGTGGAAGCATGCATCGACAAGCTTGCCGATTTGTTTTTTGCTCATGAGGACACCGAGGCAATCGACATCGACATATTCCTTATCTTTCTTGAACGCTTCAACAGCGTCCTTATCGATTTTACGGCTTGGCAATGGACGAACACTGAGAAGGTCGACGCCAAACTCGTCTTTCAATGCCGTAAAGCCATAATCAGCAATGCGGCCATCTTCCTGTTTGATCTTAACGAAGTGGGTCGAATCGATCAAGCCGTTTTCATAGGCAAAGAGCGCATCATGCGGATCTGTAAAGACCATGACTTTATCCGTATGATAGAGGCGGAGTGGTTTGTAGAGCTGATAGTTATACAGCAGCTTGCCTGCCGTCGTTTCGATGAGTCCCTTACCGGGGATACGCACTTTGATGAGCGCTTCGATTTCGATAGCTTTGGCATCGTATGCCAGCATGACTTCATCATAGCTAGAAAATATCTTGCCTTCACCGACAGCACCCGGTTTGACGAGGGTCAGATAATACGCACCTAATACCATATCCTGCGTCGGTACGGCAACTGGTTTGCCATCCTTCGGAGCCAGGATGTTGTGTGCCGAAAGCATCAACGTCCGGGCTTCCGACTGGGCTTCTACGGAAAGGGGCAGATGGCAAGCCATCTGGTCACCATCAAAGTCCGCATTGAACGCCGTACAAACGAGCGGATGAAGTTTAATAGCCCGGCCTTCCCAGAGAATCGGTTCGAAAGCCTGGATACCTAAACGGTGAAGCGTCGGAGCACGGTTCAAGAGAACAGGATGTTCTTTGATGACGTCTTCCAAAACGTCCCATACTTCGTTGGTTACGCGTTCTACCTTTTTCTTTGCATTTTTAATGTTGGTGGCAATGCCTTTTTCAACAAGCTTTTTCATGACGAAAGGCTTGAAGAGTTCCAATGCCATTTCCTTCGGCAAGCCGCACTGATGCATCTTCAATTCCGGTCCGACAACGATAACGGAACGGCCAGAATAGTCGACACGTTTACCAAGCAAGTTCTGACGGAAACGGCCCTGTTTCCCTTTGAGCATATCTGAAAGGGATTTGAGCGGACGATTGCCTGGCCCTGTAACAGGACGACCGCGACGGCCATTATCGATGAGCGAGTCGACGGCTTCCTGGAGCATACGTTTTTCATTACGTACGATGATATCTGGTGCGCCCAATTCGATGAGGCGGGCCAGACGGTTGTTACGGTTGATGACACGGCGATAGAGGTCGTTCAAATCAGACGTGGCAAACCGGCCGCCATCGAGCTGTACCATCGGACGCAGTTCCGGCGGAATGACCGGAATGACATCCATGATCATCCATTCCGGTTTGTTGCCAGAGTGGCGGAACGCTTCTACCACTTCC
>ENA-OZGA01000706-OZGA01000706.1-human-gut-metagenome-genome-assembly--contig:-NODE-706-length-13031-cov-4.994837_pt1 | contig 13031 bp, 9 predicted proteins | sample MGYA00245112_ERZ653649 | MGnify/ENA primary metagenome ERZ653649 (study PRJEB26926, sample SAMN06165071) | human gut metagenome | biome: ENVO:00009003; feature: ENVO:2100002; material: ENVO:00002003...
CGAGATGCTCAGGAGTCTCGTGGGCTCGGAGATGTGTATAAGAGACAGTTATCAATCATTTATTTTGAGATTTTCGTATTGGCATTTCTCAATAATGCTTTATAATTAGATTAGAAATCTATCTCTAATAACAATTTGCTAAGGAAAAATACACGTGAAAAAAATAAACAATATTATTAACGATAAATTTCAGAACAGCCTTACCGATAAAGTTTTAAAAGTACTAATGATGGACCGTACAACTAGGAAAAACATTATATGGGCTACTGATGAATACAAATCTTTGGGGGAAGAATATAGTCCTTCTAATCAGATATCACTCTCCATAGCACGCGGTTGGCATGGAGGTATATTACAACACCAAATAACAAAATCAGTTTCTGCAAAAAAAGAGAGAAAACAAAAGAGAGCGGAGGTCTTTACTCCTGCATGGGTCTGCAATCTACAAAACAATCTTATTGACGAAGATTGGTTTGGTCAAAAAAATGTATTCAATATTCCTTCCTCTAATGGTTGGATATCCCGAAAAGAAAAAATTTTATTTCCTGATAAAAAAAGCAGGACATGGAAAAAATACATTGATACTAAAAGACTGGAAGTAACCTGCGGAGAAGCACCTTATCTTACCAGCCCGTATGATGTAGTAACAGGAGAAGAAATTCCTATCCAATCAAGAATCGGATTACTTGATAGGAAAATGCGAATCGTTAATGAAAACACTCTAACAGAAGATGATTGGTCTAAATGGGCATTACGAGCCTTTCAAAGTATTTACGGATACGAATTTCAGGGAGACAATTTGATGATTGCTAGGTTAAATTTACTAGTAACTTTTGCTGATAATTTGCAATATAGATGGAATCGGATTGCAACAGAAAAAGAATTACATCAAATCTCACGAGTCATTTCATGGAATATTTGGCAGATGGATGCCATGACAGGAACTATTCCGTATGGAGAACCAATGCAGGCATACCATTCCATGGAATTATTTGAACCTCAATCTAGCAACATACCTACACATGAAACCCCTCTATGCAAGATTACAGACTGGCGGGGCAAACGGAGTTATTCTTTCAAAGAATTAGAAAATACAAGATAATCACATAAGCGAGGTATACCTTCATGAATAGTAGTTTTGATTTTCTAAAAGACAACCCCAAACTTCAAATATTATACAATAATATAGCTCAAACTGAACGATTATATAGCCTTGGATTTTTCCCACAGGAATTGACCACTTTAAGAAGTATTGCCGAACAATTGGTCAAAGATATTTTACGAAAAAGCCATCTAAATCCTGAAGGAAATACTTTTGCTACTAATTTACATCAGTTAAAAACATTATCCATTGACTCCCGAGTTATTGATCGTCTTTATTTTATTAAAGACAACGGTAATTCATCGGCACATAGCCTATCTAATATTTCAAAAAATCAGGCTTTACTTTCATTAAGTAAAATGTACACTGTGCTCGTATGGTATGCTAAAACCTATGAAAAAATGAATTTTGAAATAAAGAAATATGTAGCTCCGGAAGCAAAGGATTCGCTATATCAGACAGCAGAAAAAAAACTTATTTACATACAAACAGCAGATAACGCAACGGGAGATTGGCCGCGATACAAGGGTTTAGAAAAAATTGGCGATGCGACTATTACTAATTTTGAAATTGATGGCCGTCCAAACAGTGATGAACTAAGAGCCATTGCGGAAAAACGTATCAGCCAATATATGACAACTGCAGGAGTACCTCATATTTTACAATGGGCTGAACTCGCATATCGCAAAGAGACGAACACATGGTTTAGGGACTACGATGTCCATAAAGTTTTACAACGTTCTCATGTAGAAAAAGACGAGGTTACGGCAGGCAATGAATGGTATCGTACAGACTTGGAGACAGCTAAAAAAGCCATAGCGGCTGTAAAAAAAGGTAAAAGCGCAATAGATGAAGTTCCATCCATTACACCAATTAAAATTACCTTACGTCCAGAACAACAAGAAGCGGTCAATCAGACTAAAAAGGTCTTTAAGAAAAAAGATGAAATGCTTTGGAATGCCAAAATGCGTTTCGGAAAAACCTTATCGGCCCTTCAATTAATTAAAGATGAAAAATATCAGCATGTTCTTATTATGACTCATCGCCCTGTAGTCAGTGACAGTTGGTATGATGACTTCAAGAAATTAAATATGAGTGAAGCGGGATACATATATGGTTCACGTACAAAAGGCGAGAAGTTGGAATACATGAACGCCACCTCAAAACCTTTCATTTATTTTGCCAGTATTCAAGATTTGCGCGGATCTAAAAGTTTCGGTGGGATTGTAGCAGAAAAGAATGAATTAGTTGCACAAATCCATTGGGATCTTGTAATTATTGATGAAGCCCATGAAGGAACTCAGACTGTATTGGCACAGCAGGTAATAAACGGTGTTGTAAAAAATGATACAAAGCTTCTCGAATTGTCTGGAACCCCCTTTAATCTACTTGAAAACTATGAAGAAGATCAAGTATTCACTTGGGATTATGTGATGGAGCAAGAAGCTAAACAGCGATGGACAGACGAACATCCGAATGATCCAAACCCTTATCTAAGTCTTCCACGGGTCAATATGTTCACCTTTGAGATAGGAAATCAATTTAAGGACACTCATTTTTATGATTTAGTAGATAAGTCCTTTAATTTCCATGAATTTTTCCGTGTGAACGATGAAGATGATACCTTTATATATGAAGATAAAGTTCGACAATTTTTAGATAATATTACCCAACCCAATCAGAAGACATGGTATCCGTTTTCTACAAAAGAATTCAGGAATGAATTACGCCATACATTATGGCTTATGCCAAGTGTAAAATCAGCTAAAGCCATGAAGAATTTGATGGAACAACATCCCGTATTTGGCATGGAATATAAAATTATAAACGTAGTCGATAATGGTGATAATACAGAAGGATATGGATCCGATAGCGACTTAAAACGTGTTCGCAACGCTATTACTACAAAGCCATCAGAAACTAAGACAATAACACTTACTGTTCGTAAGTTAACTGCTGGTATTAATGTGAAGGAATGGACGGCTGTCATTTTCCTATCTAATACCACCAGTTCTATGCAATATCTTCAGGCTGCCTTCCGAGCTCAAACACCATTTTCGGATGAAAAACTTGGTATGAAGACGGATTGTTATATTTTTGATTTTGCTCCAGATCGAGCGCTTACCGTTATGGCTGATTCGTCTCGTTTACGCACAGGTGTAGGTAAACGTGTCACTAAAAAGCAAAAGCAGGAAATGAATAAACTGCTAAATTTCCTACCTATTATCGGTGAATCCGGTAACGGCATGAAGGAATATAAAGTAGATGAAATGTTAAAACAGCTCAAACGGGCTTATGCCGAAAAAGCTGTCCGAACTGGATTTGATGATGATTCGTTATATAGCGATGAGTTGTTAATGATAGGAGAAAAAGACCTTGATGAATTCAATGGGTTAAAAGCTATTGTTGGAACGACGCCGAGAGATAAAAGACCAATTAAAGTTTCCATCAATCATCAAGGCCTTACTGACGAGGAATATGAAAAAGGCTTAAAGGGCAAGAAAAAGTCTAAAAAACAGAGAACGCCCGAAGAAGAAGCAGCCTTGCAAAAGATGAATGAATTAAAGAAACAACGCAAAGTGTTAATTTCCATCCTTAGGTCTATTTCTATTCGAATTCCTTTAATGATTTATGGTGTTGATGCTGATTTCACAGATGATATTTCTATTAAAGATTTTGTGAAATTAGTGGATGACCAATCTTGGGGAGAATTTATGCCAAAAGGCGTCACTAAAGCATTATTTTTAAAATTCCAAAAATATTATGATGCTGATGTGTTTATTGAAGCCGGCCATATTATTCGCCGTAAGGTGAAAGAGCTTGATGATGAAGACCCCTTACAACGGACAATAACCTTAGCTGAAATATTCGGGACTTTCCGTAATCCTGACAAGGAAACTGTATTAACTCCATGGCGAGTAGTAAACATGCATTTTGGTAAAATTTTTGGCGGGTTATCTTTTTACAATTCTAATTACAGATATACTACTATAAATGGGAAATCTGCATTACACTGGATTACTACATCATTGACCGATAAAATATTTCATGAACACACACATATTTTAGAAATCAACTCTAAAACAGGTCTGTATCCACTCTATGCTACTACAAGTTTATATTATCAAGCCTTCAACAAAATGAATGAAAATACAGCTGGAAAATTTTCACTCATAGATGAACAAGAACTTTGGCAAAAAATCTTGAAAGACAATATTTTTGTTGTGGCCAAGACACCTATGGCCCAAGCCATAACCAAAAGAACCTTGGCCGGATATCATGATTATGCAATGAATGTAAAGTATATTAACGGATTAGTAGATTTACTCAAAGAGGATATCAATAAAGGCGTAAAGAAAATGAAAGGAGCTTTTGGAAAAGCTATGAAATTTGATGCTATAGTCGGAAACCCTCCGTACCAAGATACTGCCAAGGGTGAGAATGATACATTTACCCCTTCTATTTACAATTTATTTATGGATTTATCGTATAAATTATCCGACAAAGTATCCTTGATTACACCTGCACGTTTTTTATTCAATGCAGGAAACACACCAAAAGAGTGGAATAAAAAAATACTAAATGATCCTCATTTTAAGGTTGTACAATATGAGGCTGACAGCAGTAAGATTTTCCCTAATACAGACATAAAGGGAGGTGTTATAATTTCCTATAGAGATGCCCATAAGGGATTTGGTAAAATTGAACTTTTTACGCCATATCCTAGATTGAATACAATTATAAAGAAGGTACTTAATACCGGTACATTTAATAGCTTCAGCAAAATAATCATAACCGCATATGCTTATAGACTTACAGAGAAATTACATAAGGATCATCCTGAAGCTATCTCCCAGTTAAGCAAAGGACATGCGTATGATATGAAATCCAGTATTTTCAAGAGGCTTCCACAAGTATTTTTTGATAAAAAACCTATTGATAACCATGAATATATTCAAATTTTAGGAAGGGTCAATAATCATCGCGTTTATAAATATATACGTCGTGATTACGTGAATCAAGTGCAAAACTTAGATAAGTATAAAGTTTACTTATCGGGAGCTAGTGGAACCGGTAATTTCGGTGAAACTATTGCACCTCCTATTCTAAGTGAACCCGGAATAGGTGCAACTGAAACCTTTATTAGCGTAGGAACTCTCAATACTAGAAACGAAGCAGAGGCGGTATTAAAATATATTAAGACTAAATTTGCTAGATGTTTATTAGGGGTATTAAAAAGCACTCAAGCAAATACACCGGAAAAATGGAAATACGTCCCTCTGCAAGATTTTACGAGTAAATCTGATATAGATTGGACTCAATCGATTCATGGTATCGATCAACAACTTTATCGAAAATACGGATTGACAGATACTGAAGTTCAATTCATTGAAGAAAATGTAAAGCCTATGGAATAAATCCTTGGCGCATTGTAAATAGAGAATAACTATATTTAGTAATGGTACTCACTTTAAGTGTTGATAAAGTTGCATTGTTAGAGCCCAGCTGAAATTGCCTACTGGCGGTTTCAGCTGGGCTCTAACATTATCACACTCAGTATTTTTACATCCATCGAGATGCCATCAAATCTTTAATCCATACCTATCCAATACCCGGTTAAGCGTAGGACGAATGATGACAAGCTCTTTAACCTTTTTTTACCTTGTTGATTTTACGGACCTTGTATTCCTCGAATAGACCATGGAGTCTATCTTTATCAAAATTCAATCTTAGCCTTCCTTCTTTGCAATGGCAACGCCTTCCGCTTGGCATTTGCGGATGATAAATCTTTCTTGATTGCCTCTTTATTGCGCCCAAGTAAGTCTAATGACAAATAACCAAAGTATCCCCGAATTAGAGCATATGAGCCTTCATAGTTTGATATTTGTGGGTCTATCCATGATTTTACATGATTGCTTTTCTATAATGATGTCGTAATCATTGGCGTCATCTTTTTTTAGTTTTCTATTTGTCTTGCAAGGTTTTGGAATTTGGAAGACGCTCTTTCATAATAAAATGTCCGATTATCCATAGTTACGCTACATTTTTTGTAAAAATAGAATCTTGTTGTTACTAGCAAATGGCTGTGCAGGTGTTGCCGTATTGCCAGAATATTCTTGTTGATTGTATCACATGTTCCAGGCAGTAGGGGACAATGGCAAAACTCGCTCCGCTATAGTAACGCATCCTATGGAGTATCCTTGATTGATGACTATTGAATTAGGTCCTGGAAGGCAGCGAAGGCGACGACTTCATGCCTCGTTCTGACGGACGGACACTTTGAGAATGGCCGTTCTCTCCTGTATGATGCAGCGACCTATGACCTGAACCACGTCGACGCGTACATGGGCGGAGCCGTAGTTCAGTTCATAGTTGAAATAAGATGTATCGCGAGGAGTCAGCCGAGGCCGTAGTACTAGACGGGGTATAGGCCGTACAGGAAAGGCCGAATCCTTGAATAGAAAGTATTGTAAGACGCTATTTTTATTAAATAAATAATTCTGATTGAGCTGGACGGCGGTACGTTGTTTCCAGCATGGCTTTGTGCGATAAGAAGTCCGTGTCATCAAAGTATTTTGCTTTTTCCGGACAGGCTGTGATGCAGGCTTGACATTTTATGCATGTGCCGGGGATGAGATCGGTGTTGTTCCTATCAATGGCGCCCATGGGACAGACGTCAGCACAATTGCCGCAGTGTGTACAAAGGTCAGCTTTTGTCTTAGGCTTAGCCTTTAAAAATTTTGCCGGTGTGCCATCTGTCTTTTTCGGGATGTAATACGGTGCTACGGGAAAGCCTTTTTTTACAGTAATGGCCTTTTGTTCAGCGCTTGTCACTCGCTCTGCCGTATACCTGACGAAGTCGTTTAGGATGGCGTAATCATCTGTCGTAGGATGTTCGGCACCGATGTGGGCAAAGGCATGGCGCGTTGCAAAAGCAGCAGCTGTGAGGGGACAGAATCCCTGTTTTTTTAGTTCTTCTACGAGCTCGGCTAGAGAACTATCGTAGCTGCGGTTACCAAAGGTGACGATAGCCGCAGCAGGGGTGGCGTTACCGTGGAACAAGGATTGCAGAAACGGAAGGGCTTTGTTGGGAAGCCTTCCGGCATAGGTAGGCATGGCAAAGATGACGAGCGTATCTGCGTTGTACTGACGGACGTTGTCGCGTTGGTTTGGCAGCGTAAAACTATCGTGGCTGCAAGGAAGTGACAAGGTTTGATGGAGTTTTTCACCAATAGACTGTACAATAGCAGACGTGGTTCCTGTAGGACTAAAGGAAATGGTGACGATACGTTGTACCATAGGAATTCCTCCTTATATTACCGATACTTCTTTCCAGTTTTTGACGCCTGTAATGCCAAGGCCCGGTGTGTCGGGAAGGCATATCGTATTACGATGATAGGTGATGCCGCCTGTAAATGGATCGTCTGCCATAAGATCAGCAGCGTCCAAATCGTTTTTCACGATTCCCATAGAGCCGGCGGAAAGGGCTGCTGCTGCACTGATACCTACCTTGCTTTCCAGCATGCATCCCATCATGCAGTCGACGCCGCAAGCCTGGGCCATGGCGGAAATTTGAGAAGCGGGACCGAGGCCGCCAGCTTTCATGAGCTTGATGTTGATAAGGTCACAGGCGTGCCTCGATAGGAGCGTAAAGACATCGCGAGGGCTAAAGGCACTTTCGTCAGCCATGATAGGTGTTGCCACATGGCTAGTGACGAAAGAAAGGCCATCTATGTCATAGGCCTTTACAGGCTGTTCGATGAGTTCGATGTTGAAGTCGGCATCTTCCATAGCCGTGATGATGCGGACCGCTTCTTTTGGTTTCCAACCCTGGTTGGCATCGAGACGTAGTTGTATGTCAGGTCCTACGGCATGGCGGATGGCTTTTACACGGGACCAGTCTAGAGTTGCATCGACACCGACTTTCAGTTTTAACGTCGTATAGCCTTGTTCCAGTGCTTTTTTTGCATCTTCTGCCATGATGTCTGGCGCGTTTAGGCTAATGGTCAGATCTGATGCGATTTCCGTTCTGCAGCCGCCGAAGAAACGGTACAAAGGCATGCTGTAGTGCTGACAGAAGAGGTCGTGGATGGCAATATCCAGAGCTGCTTTGGCTGATGTGTTGTGGACCATGGATTCCTGAATCGTCTGTAAGAGGCCTTCTCTGTCCTCGATAGAGCGGCCTATGAGTTTCGGTCCTATGACGTGGCAAATGGCTTCTTCTATAGAAGCATAACTGTCGCCCGTAATGACGACCGTAGCTGGTGCATTGCCGTAGCCTGTGGCGCCGTCATCTGTTTCCATCATGACGATGAGGTCCGATGCTTCATCGACACGGCGCAAAGCCGTGATAAACGGTGTCTTTAAAGGAATGTGGACGAGGCCGACACGAATAGATGTAATCTTCATCGTCTGTCACCTCATCCTTTGCGGCGACGACGGTTGTCGCCGCCTTTATGGGAGAGCTTATGCCGTTTGGCACGTGTCGTCTGGTATGTGCTGGCAGGAAGTTTATCTTTAAAGACTTTTTTCTTCTTAGGGGCTTTATTTGCTCCTTTTACTTTTACGTCGCCGCGAGTCGTATATTTCGTAATCGTTGCCTGTATATTGTGTTCAATACGGCGGACCCATGTTTCATCAGCTCCGGTGGCAAAGGTGATGGCGACGCCTTCGTTACCGGCTCGGCCTGTCCGGCCGATGCGGTGGATATAATAATCTACGTCATGAGGGACGTCGTAGCTGAAAACGTGGGTAATGCCCTCGATGTCTATGCCACGGGCGGCAATATCCGTGGCTACGAGAATTTGCGTCTTTGCCTTGGCAAAGTCCCGGAGTACCTGGGTCCTGCGTCCCTGGCTCATATCGCCGTGAAGTTCGCCAACGTTGAATCCCTGGGCGATGAGTTGTCCAGCTAATTTCGATGCGCCGTCTTTCGTATTACAGAAGACGATAGCCAGATAGGGGTTGGCCTCTTTGATCATCTGACAAAGCGTAGGGAGTTTCTTTTCTTCGCTTACCATGTAAATACGTTGTTCAATACGGTCGAGCGTAATGGCTTCTCCTTCTCTTACATTGAGGACAAGAGGCTGATTCATATGCTTCTTTGCAAGGCTGCGAATTTTATCGGGCACTGTGGCAGAGAAGAAGAGAAGTTGGCGTTTTTTGGGTGTCATCGCGATGAGCGTATCGACATCTTCTAAAAATCCGGCCTGTAACATCTGGTCTGCTTCGTCGACAATCACTTTTCGTACAGCAGATAAGTCAAGGGAATTGCGACGGCAGTGGTCGAGGAGTCGTCCTGGCGTACCGATGATGACATGCGGGTGGCGATGGAGTTTTTGCAACTGATTTTCGATTGTTTTGCCGCCAATGAGACTCAATACGTCTATGCCTAACGATGGGGCTAGCGTGCTTGCTACGTCAGCTGTCTGCTTGGCAAGTTCCCGCGTCGGGGCAATGATGAGGACTTGTTCTTGGTGCATATCAATGCGGATTTGTTGCAATGCTGGCAAGAGAAAGGCCAATGTCTTACCTGTACCTGTCTGGGCCTGGGCTAAGACGTCACGGCCCTTGAAAATGGCTGGAATTGATTGATTCTGTATATTTGTCGGTTCTTGAATACCTTGTTTTCGGAGCAGTTCTGTAATGTCTGAAACGACTCCTAACGTTTGAAATGTTTTCATGAGTTCCGTACCTTTCTAAATCATCAAAGGGTATTGAAATAGCTCGTCATGAGCTGTATAAGGCTATCTTCATCAATATGGGCCATGAGCTCCCGGGCTGAATGCATGGCCAGGACGGGAACGCCGACATCCATGGTGCGAATGGGAAGGTTAGCAGATAAGAGAGAACCTAATGTCGATCCACCACGAATATCTGAACGGTTGACATAGCGCTGCCATGGAATATCGTTGTCTTCTAAAAGGAGACGCGTCATAGCGACGGCTTCTGCATCGCCGGCATAGGCCTGACTAGCGGTAGTCTTTACGACGACGCCATTGCCCAGAATGGGAAAATTTGTAATATCATTTTTTTCAGGATAATTAGGATGATACCCATGGGCGACGTCGACAGAATAGAGGAAGGCATCGGCAAAAGATTGGAGATATTCTTCTTCGCTGTATCCCAGTGCTAAAAATATGCGTTTCAGTATATAGGGAAGCGCCATAGAAGCAGCACCTTGCTTTGTCCGGCTTCCCACTTCTTCGTTGTCAAAAAGCGCTACTAGTTGGATTCCATTTCCCGGTGCAGCGTCTAAGAGGCCTTTGAGGCAGGCGTAGACAGATGTCATGTTATCAAGGCGTGAAGCCGATAAAAATTCTCCATGCCATCCTAATGAAACCGGCGGGTCTGTCGGATAGATAGTCAAATCGTATGATAAGATATCCTCTGGTGCGATAGAGAGTTCTTGGCTCATATAATCTGTCAAGATTTCATCTGTACATGGTTCATCGCCAGATAATGCAAAGAGTGGGAGCATATCCTTCTGGGGATTCAAGGAAAGACCATCATTCGTCTTTGGTTCCATGTGGATGGCTAGACTTGGAATGGTGAGAATCGGTCCCGATTCTAACAGTGCTGTATCAAAACGATTTCCCTGCGCGGATCGATAGGTGACTTTGCCGGCGATTCCGAGAGGACGATCGAGCCAGGTACTGCGGTTCATACCGCCATAGACTTCGACATTGAGAGTGCAATATCCCTTCCTGTTTATGACGGGATTTGGCTTTATCCTGAAACATGGAAAGTCCGTATGGGCAGCAGCCATGCGCACGAGCGGATGAGTAGACGTTTTTCCGACGCGAAATGCGACGAGGGCTGAATCATATAAAGAAACATAGTAAAGGCAGCCTTCTTTCAGATGCCACGGTTCTTCCGGAAATAAACGATTCCCTTCCCTGGTAAGAAGTGCTTCAGAGGCACGGACACAATGAAATGGTGAAGACGACTGATACAAAAAATCGCTAAATTTAGTTGCTGTATGAAATGTATTTGTATGTAAAAACATGAGTAAGAATCCTTCCTTTGGGTATTATATCTATTATACCACACCGTCTGAAGACGCGGGAAGCAGGAGCGTACTGATGATGTAGACCACAGGCTGGCGATGAAGGCTGACTTTTTTGATACGCAGGTAAAACGTGGGCATCAGAAAAAGAGAAAACGTTTTTGGGACATAAAAAAACTGCTGCGGTATGGTACCGCAGCAGTGTACATGACAGTGTGTGATAGTTATACGTCGCGACAGCCGCCGAATTCAGGAGAGCAGCATTGTCCTTCCATTGGAGCAGCTTCTACAACACCGATGGTTTCTTTCCAGAGACCGTGGAGATTGCAATATGCATATACTTCTGCCGAATCGCCTGTTTCAAAGGTAGCTTCCGGAGCATCTCCTGGTTTGAGATAGTGGAACTGTACGCCTTTGTCATCTACAACGGCAATCCATTCAATATAGTGTTTTTCTTCCATAGGATGTGTAACCGAACCAACTGTTACATCTAATTTAGTATCTATTTTCTGGATGGCTGGTACGTGTTTTTCCTGAGCTGCATCTACAGCGCCGGCAACAAGATGAGTCAATTCCAGGCCATCATATACAACTGTATCTGGGGCCTGACCACCTATAAGAACTAATACCTTACCAGTTTCATTGTTGCGATAAAATTCTACGTTTTTCATAATTAGTACCCTCCTTTTTGGGAATGAATCCCGACATGTACAACTAACTGTACTAAGAAATAATGAGAAGGAAATTTTTTCGTAACAAATAGTTGTTATTAGTTACAAGTTTATAGTATACGATTGTGGTGAAATTGTCAAGTATTTTGAGAGATTTTTTTATAATTGCATATATATATTTGATTTAGTAGATTGATTTGCTCTGACTATGGCGTACAGGTATGGAAAAGTAGAGGACCTGACGAAACTATGATATACTTATATACACCTAGACAAACTCATTACATTAGGAGGCTGGTTGCCATGTGCTGGTGGCGTGATATTGTGCGTCAATGCGTATTCCTCAGTTTTTTCATTATTCCCATACCTATTGGGTCTTATACCATTCACAGTGGGTCAAGTGCACAAGTAGCATTGATTTCCTATACGGTCTTATCTTTTCTTATTCCCTTTCTCTACGTCGGCATGAAGGAAGCGACTTTCGGTTCTGAAAATGTGCATATCAAGCGCTCTCATTTTGCCGTCTTCTGGGTTATCACCGCTATGTTAGGCATTTTCTTTACGACATTCATGGGGTCGTATTGGAAAACGTCCTCGTTTTGGGAATGGCCTACTATAGGACGTGATATTGTATTTATTGCCATAATGTATGGCGAAATATGTGTGACTGTCGCCGGGGCCTATGTGTTGTCGTTCGTCCGTACCCATGTTATTGGAGGAGGCCAATCATGAAAGAACAAGGTCTCTTGTATGCTCGTCAAGTCATTTGGCGGTGTCTTTGTATACTTCCTGTTCCTTTTGGACTCATCACAATTGGAACGGCGCCAGCCATGCTGGCAGGTGTCTTACTGACAGGTGTCCTTGTTCTCATTGTGCCACTTGTTATGCATTATAAAGCACAGAAGAAAGGTGTTCTCCGAAAGGGAGAATCCTATTTAGCTGTCCTATATAGCTGGCTTTTAACGGTCTTCGTGGCAACAGGTCTAGCCTTTTCGGCAGAACCCGTATTTGAAGCTGTCAGCACCATCATGAATATCGTTTTTACGACCTTGTGTATCATAGCCCTCGTAGCTGTGCAACACGGTGTCTACGTAGGGATTTCTTACTGGCAGGGCCGCAAACGATCCCACTGGCTGTCTCCCTTTATCGATCCGGTTCTCTATGCAGTACCGTTTCCTACTGTTTTCCTGGGAACGTCATCTGTCTCTTATACACATCTGACGCTGCCGACGATCGCATAAGTGTAGAT
>ENA-OZGA01000713-OZGA01000713.1-human-gut-metagenome-genome-assembly--contig:-NODE-713-length-12928-cov-5.517828_pt1 | contig 12928 bp, 10 predicted proteins | sample MGYA00245112_ERZ653649 | MGnify/ENA primary metagenome ERZ653649 (study PRJEB26926, sample SAMN06165071) | human gut metagenome | biome: ENVO:00009003; feature: ENVO:2100002; material: ENVO:00002003...
CGGCAGCGTCAGATGTGTATAAGAGACAGACGAGATACAGTCGGGCTACGGACGCACGGGTCGCTTCTTCGCCCACCAGGCAGCCGGCATCCGCCCCGACCTGATCACCACGGCCAAAGGCATGGGCAACGGCTTCCCGATCGGCGGCGTGCTGATCGCGCCCCATTTCGAGGCGCGCCCCGGGCTGCTGGGCACCACCTTCGGCGGCAACCATCTGGCCTGCGCGGCGGCGATCGCCGTGGCCGACACGATCGCGGCCGAGGGGCTGGTCGAGAACGCCCGCAGGGTGGGTGACCGCTTGCTCGAACGTTTGCGCACGCTGCCCGCGCTGCACGACGTGCGCGGACGCGGCCTGATGATCGGTTTCGACGTCGAGGGTTCGGCTTCGGAGCTGCGGCGCCGGCTCGTCTTCGAGCAGCACGTCTTCACGGGCGGCGCGGGAGCGCATACCGTGCGGCTGCTGCCGGCACTGGGGCTGAGCGAGGCGCAGGCCGACGAATTCGTCGCGCGCCTGAAAGCATTGTTGGAGGATTTTCATTAAAAAACGGATACGACCATGCGGAAATTTACCTGTGTCGCCGACATCGGCGATCTCGCGGCGGCGGTGGCCGAAGCGCTCGAAGTCAAGCGCGACCGCTTCGCCTACCAGCATCTGGGGCGGAACAAGACCCTGCTGATGATCTTCTTCAATTCCAGCCTGCGCACCCGCCTGTCGACGCAGAAGGCGGCGATGAACCTGGGGATGAACGTCATGGTGCTCGACGTGAATCAGGGCGCATGGAAACTCGAAACCGAGCGCGGCGTGGTGATGGACGGCGACAAGGCCGAACATCTGCTGGAAGCGATCCCCGTGATGGGTTCCTACTGCGACCTGATCGGCGTGCGGTCGTTCGCCCGCTTTCAGGACAAGACGGAGGACTACGAGGAGCGCGTGCTCGAACAGTTCATCCGCTACTCGGGGCGTCCGGTCTTCTCGATGGAGGCCGCTACGCGCCACCCGTTGCAGAGTTTCGCCGATCTGATCACGATCGAGGAGCACAAGCGCACGGCGCGTCCCAAAGTGGTGATGACGTGGGCGCCGCATCCCAATGCGCTGCCGCAGGCCGTGCCCAACTCGTTCGCCGAGTGGATGAACGCCGCGGATTACGACTTCGTCATCACCCACCCCGAAGGATACGAGCTTGCGCCGCAGTTCGTCGGCCGCGCGCGCGTCGAATACGACCAGCGCAAGGCGCTCGAAGGAGCCGACTTCGTCTATGCCAAGAACTGGGCGGCCTACGCCGATCCCAACTACGGCAAGGTCCTCTGCCGCGACCGCGCATGGACCGTCGACGCCGAAAAGATGGCGCTTACGGACAACGCATTCTTCATGCACTGCCTGCCCGTGCGGCGCAACATGATCGTCACCGACGAGGTGATCGAGTCGCCGCGCAGTCTGGTGATCCCCGAAGCCGCCAACCGCGAAATCTCGGCGCAGGTCGTACTCAAAAGATTGCTGGAGGGACTCGGATAATGGAGAAAATCACGGTAGTAAAAATCGGCGGCAACGTCATCGACGACCCCGCCGTCCTGAAACGCTTCATCGCGGACTTCGCCGCGATGCCCGGCCCGAAAATACTGGTCCACGGCGGCGGCAAGGTCGCCACGCGGCTCGCCGAACGGCTCGAACTGAAGGTGCAGATGGTCGACGGCCGCCGCATCACCGACAAGGGCACCTTGGACGTGGTGACGATGGTCTACGCGGGTCTGGTCAACAAACAGCTCGTGGCCTCACTGCAGGCCGAAGGGTGCAACGCGCTCGGCATGTCGGGCGCCGACGGCAACGCCGTCACGGCCCGCCGCCGCGCCCCCCAGCCGATCGACTACGGCTTCGTGGGCGACATCGAGAAGGTCGATTCCCGGCTGCTCGGACGCCTGCTCGAAGCGGGCGTCACTCCGGTCTTCTGCGCCATCATGCACGACGGACAGGGCACGCTGCTCAACTGCAACGCCGACAGCGTGGCTTCGGCCATAGCCCTCGGCGCGGCGCAGATAGCCCCCGCGGAGCTGGTCTTCTGTTTCGAGAAGAGCGGCGTGCTGCGCGACCCCGATGACGAGACGACCCTGATCCGCGAGATCACCGCCGGATCGTACGCCGCGCTCAAAGCCGAAGGCGTTGTCAGCAAAGGCATGATCCCCAAGATCGAGAACGCCCTCAAGGCCGTCGCAAACGGCGTTCGGAGCGTCACGATCAAACATTCCGACAACCTGTCAAACGACACGGGAACAGTCATCAGATAACCCCCGGTTTCGGCAGTCCGCCCGGACCGCCGGAGCCGAAAAAAACGGAAGAGCATGGATGCAAAAACGACGGAAGCGGTCGAACTGCTCAGGAGGCTCATCGCAACGCCTTCGACCTCGCGCGACGAAAGCCGCACGGCCGACCTGCTGTTCGCCTTTCTTGAGGAGCGCGGCGCGGCGCCCGAACGGCTGCACAACAACGTCTTCGCCCGCTCCGCGGACTTCGACCCGGCGCGCCCCACCCTCCTGCTGAACTCGCACCACGACACGGTGCGCCCGGCGGCCTCCTATACGCGCGACCCGTTCACCCCGACCGTCGAAGGCGACCGTTTGTACGGTCTGGGCAGCAACGACGCCGGAGCTTCGGTCGTGTCGCTCGCCCGGACGTTCCTGACCTTCCGCGAACAGCCTCTGCCCTTCAACCTCCTGCTGGCCCTTTCGGCCGAGGAGGAGTGCATGGGCGAACACGGCATGCGCGCCCTGCTTCCGCAGCTGGGAGCGATCGACATGGCGCTCGTCGGCGAGCCGACGGGCATGCAGGCCGCCGTCGGCGAGCGGGGACTGGTGGTCCTCGACTGCGAAGCCCGCGGCAAAAGCGGCCATGCGGCGCGCAACGAGGGCATAAATGCGCTCTATATCGCACTCGACGACATCGCGCGGCTCCGCAGCTTCCGCTTCGACCGCGTATCCGAACTGCTGGGGCCGATCGGCATCGCCGTCACGCAGATCACGGCCGGCACCCAGCACAACGTCGTGCCCGACTCGTGCCGCTTCGTCGTCGATCTGCGCACGACCGACGCCTACACCAACGAGGAGACGGTCGAAATCCTGCGCGGCGCTCTGCGCTCCCAAGCCGTGCCCCGCTCGACACGCATCCGCGCCTCGGCGCTCGACGCCGCACACCCGCTCGCACGCGCTGCGCAAGCCGCCGGACGCCGGAGCTACGTCTCCCCCACCACGTCGGACATGGCCCTGATGCCCTTTCCGTCGCTCAAAATGGGTCCGGGAGAGTCGTCGCGCTCCCACACGGCCGACGAATACGTGCTCCTCCCGGAGATCGGGGAGGGAATCGGGATTTACGAAGAATTCATCCGGCAACTCGCCGGAATCCTCTGACGCCGCCCCGCGCGGCAGGCGGCCGAATCCCCGCCGCGAAAGACACCCGCCCCGTGCGGAAGACAGATTTGCAAACGCGGCGCACCGCCGCAAACCACCGGCCGCCGGCAATACGGAACCGGTACGAAGTGAGAAACGAATACACACACGCTATGGCAACCAAACTTTGGGACAAGGGCTTCGAGCCCGACAAGATGATCGAGGAATATACCGTCGGCGACGACCGCGAACTGGACATGCGGTTGGCGAAATACGACGTCGAAGGGTCGCTGGCCCACATCGCCATGCTCGAAAAGATCGGGCTGTTGACCTCCGCCGAACTGGAGGAGCTGACCGCCGGACTGAAAGAGATCGCTGCCGAGATCGAAGCCGGACGCTTCGCGATCGAGCCGGACACCGAGGACGTCCACTCGCAGGTGGAGCTGATGCTCACGCGGCGGCTGGGCGACGCGGGCAAGAAGATCCATTCGGGCCGCTCGCGCAACGATCAGGTGCTGGTGGACCTCAAACTTTTCCTGCGCGACGAACTGCGCCAGACGGCCGACGCTGTAAAAACGCTGTTCGACCGGCTGCAAGGCCTGAGCGAACAATACAAGGAGGTGCTGATGCCGGGGTACACCCACTTGCAGATCGCCATGCCCTCGTCGTTCGGACTCTGGTTCGGCGCCTATGCCGAGACGCTCGTCGACGACATGCGGCTCGTTGCCGCCGCATGGCATATCGCCAACCAGAACCCGCTCGGCTCGGCCGCCGGATACGGCTCGTCGTTCCCGCTCGACCGCACGATGACCACCCGTCTGATGGGTTTCGAAACGCTCCACTACAACGTCGTGGCGGCGCAGATGAGCCGCGGCAAGAGCGAACGCGCCGCGGCCAGCGCCATCGCGGCCATAGCCGCCACCGTAGGCCGCCTTGCGATGGACGTATGTCTCTTCATGAGCCAGAATTTCGGCTTCGTGTCGCTGCCCGACAACCTCACCACGGGATCGAGCATCATGCCCCACAAGAAAAACCCCGATGTCTTCGAGATCATGCGCGGCCGCTGCAACCGCCTGCAGTCGGTGCCGAACGAAATCGCCCTGCTCACAGCCAACCTTCCGATCGGCTACCACCGCGACATGCAGCTGCTGAAGGACATCCTCTTCCCGGCGACGACCGAAATCAAACGCACCCTTTCGATGTGCGACTTCATGCTCGCGCACCTGAAAGTCAACGCCGGCATCCTCGACGACCCGAAATACGACTACCTCTTCACGGTCGAAGACGTAAACCGGCTCGTACTCGGAGGCGTTCCCTTCCGCGAAGCCTACAGGCAGGTCGGCATGGCCGTACAGCGCGGCCAGTACCGCCCGACGCGTGAGGTGCGCCACACCCACGAAGGCAGCATCGGCAACCTCTGCACCGCCGAAATCCGCCGGAAAATGGAGCGCGTGATGGCCGAATTCGAATAACCGGACAGACCCGCCACAATAAAAAGGATGCCCGAAAGGCATCCTTTTTATTCACCGGACCGCTACTTAAGAGGCTTATACATATCCGGCAGGTCGTCCTCGAAAAGGATCTGATCCTTCCGGGAGAAATCCATAAAATCCTTCTCGGAATAGCACCCGCGGAAAGCGCTGAAATAGTGCCCGCCGTTTGTCGGGAAATCGCCGTTGCGCCACAACAGCACGAACGATACAGGCTCGTTCTCGATAATCTTGTAGAGCATCGACGTCCACCATTTCTTGTTGTAGTAGTTCGACTCTTCAGGATTGTTGTTCTCAAGACCCGTTTCGGTCAGCGCCAACGGTTTGTTCTTCGTATAGGCGATATTCTTCATCAGGCGGATCATCTGCAATCCCTTGTGGTCGTAGTCCGCACCGTTGCGGTCGTAGGCGTCGAGTCCCAGAATATCGACCCATTTGTCGCCGGGCCAGTATTCGAGGTAGGCGTCGCGCGAATTGAGATGGATCATATCGGGCGAATAGGCCCAGATCAGATTATGCAGCCCCTTCACGTCGCGCAGGTACGAGATCGTGAACTGCCACAAGGCGACGAACTCCTGCGCCGTCGCATTTCCCTTGCCCCACCAGAAGCCGGAGCCGGTATGCTCATGCCACGGGCGGAAGATCAGCGGAATAGGCTCGCCTTCGGGCGACTTGAGGCTCAGCATGAAATCGGCGACCTTGTCGAGCCAGCCTTTGAACTTTTCGTGGTTCTCGCCGCCCGGAATGATCGAATAGACGGCGCGCGTCCCGTCCCACGAGTTTCCGCCCGAAACGGGATTGGCGCAATGCCACGAAATCGTATTGACGGCTCCGCGTCCGAATGCCGCGATGATGTGCTTGCGCACTTCGGTGAACAGCTCTCCGTCGATATTGGTCTCCATGTCCAGCTCGATATTGGAAAGTTCCCAGCCGCAGACCGCCGGATGGCTGCCCGTCAGGTACTTCGTGTCCGAAAGGTCGGTGTCGTCGCCGGCCCACCACTTTCTGTTGTTGTCCAGACCGTACAGCGTCGGTATCTGATGACCGAACATCGTCCCCCGCTCGGCCAGCACGAACAGATTTTCATAGAGCGTCCGGGTAATGGCCGTGGCGCCGGCATCGACCATGGTCTTGGGGCCTTCGGGATACCCCGAAGGAGCGCGGCTCGGCACACCGTTCACCTCGGAACATCCGAGACCGAGGACAACAGCCATGCAGGCGCACGCAGAAAACAGCAATTTCTTTTTCATGTCGTTTTGAGTTTTAGGTTGAATTTATACGGATATTTTCTTCTGGGTGTAGAACGTCTTGAACACACTGGGAGTCAACCCCTTTCCCTTCTTGAAGATCCGGTTGAAGTTCGAAAGGTTGTTGAATCCGCATTTGTAGGCGATCTCCGAAATGTTTTTGGTCGGGTTTTCGATCAGCATGCGCGAAGCCGCCCCCAGCCGGATATCGTTGAGCAGATTCACGAAGCTCTTGCCGGAGTGGCGTTTGATGAAACGCCTGAACGTCGGTTCGCTCATGTTCACGAGGGCCTTTACCTCCGCGACGGATATGTCCCGGTGGAAATTATCGTTCAGGTACTGCATCACCTTCTGGATGCGCGGCATGTCGTAGTTGACGTTGTTTTCGATCGACACGGAGCGCTGGGCGAGGATATGGTAATCGCTCTCGCGCGCCAGACAGTTGAGAAGCATCAGGAAGTTGAGCACCGAATCGAACCTGTCTTCGCTGCGTATCAGATTCTCCACGATCGGCTCGACACGGGAAACCGTCTCTTCGGAGAATGCGATGCCGCGGCGCGCATACTCGAACATCTTCTTGATCGGATAGAACTGCTTCTTGTCGATGAACCCCGATTCGAACAGATCGGGCGAAAACTGCACGCAGACCTCATGAACATCGGCATTCTTCGAAAAATTGCCGTTCAGCCACGCGTGTTCGAGGTAGGAACCCGTAATCAGGACCAGATCCCTGTCTGATATTTCGCACACGGAATCACCCACGATGCGGGTCGCCCCCCGCGCTCCGTACACAAGGTTCAGCTCGTACTCCTTGTGGATATGCACGGGGAAGCAGAATTCGCGTTTGTAACGGTCGAACACGACGAAGCAGTCCTGCCCTGAAATAGGGGGTATCTCGGTCAATATGTCAGGATTGGGCATAACGGATCTTTATTTGGGCCGGGCGTCGGCCAGCGGATAAAACAGCATGAAGGCACATGTCCCCAAAGCGGCCAAAGCCGGGAAGACGCTTTGCAGACACCCTATAACCGTAAGCGCAGCCGGCGACTGGACGGCATTCGCTTCGAATCCGGCCAGCGACAGTATCCACGCCGTCGCGGCGCTTCCGACCGCCCAGCCCATCTTCTGCGCCATCGAATAGGAGGAGAATATCAGCCCCGTATCCCGGCGGCCCGAACGCCGTTCGGCATAGTCCGCCGTATCGGCGGACATGGCCCAGAGCAGCGGAAGCACCCCGCCGACGCTCAGGCTGATGAGCGCCTGCGCCAGAAGCAGCACGGAATAACCGCCCTGCCGCACGAAATAGAAGGCGAAGCTGAAAACGGCCGTGAGCAGCAAGGCGCCTACCAGCGTCCGCCGGCGTCCGAACCGGTCCGCGGCGAAGGGGATCAGCACGATGCCCGCAATGTTGAAAAGCTGTCCCACGGCGAGGAACAGGGCCGACCCGGTCAGGGCGACCCCTGCGAACGACACCGTGCCGACAGTCTCGCCGGCCACGCAATACTTGAAGAAATAGATCGTCCCGCTCTCCCGAAACGCATTGAACACCTGAAGACATACGGCCGCGCCGGCAAGGATCAGCCACGGCCTGTTGTGCAGCAGGTCGCGCAGCGAGACCAGCACCGGATGGCGTTCCGTCCGCACGGGCCGGACCCGCTCGCGTGTCGTTGAGAACGTCACGAAGAAGAGCACGACGGCAACTCCGGCCACGACGGCGACCGCCGCGGTCCAACTCCCCGACAGCCCGGCCCACGGCCGGAAAGCCTTCACCAGCGCCTCGACCGCCAGCACGACCGCCATGCTGCCTGCGGCGGCGAAGGTCATCCTGAACGCGGCGAGCACCGTGCGTTCGTGCGGATCGGCCGACATGACGCCGAGCAGTGCGGCGTAGGGCACATTGACCGACGAATAGACGATCATCATCAGCGAATAGGTCACGGTCGCATAGACCACCTTTCCGCCCGCTCCCCACTCCGGCATGTAGAAGGTCAGGACGCCCAACGCCCCGAAGGGCAGGGCGCCCCACAGCAGCCACGGCCGGAAGGTCCCCCACCGGCTGGATGTGCGGTCGCACAGAAGCCCGACGACGGGATCGAGCAGCGAATCCCAGATCCGCGTCACCAGAAACAGGACGCCGACCACCCATGCGTCGATGCCGCAGATGTCCGTATAGAAGAACATCAGGTAGACGCTGAAGAGCTTCCACAGCATCGAAGAGGCCGTGTCGCCGAGTCCGTAACCGATCTTTTCCCTAAGTCGCATGACCGTACGCTATCGTCTGGTTATCCGGGCGGCGAAACCGCCTCCGGGGAACATCTTCACATCGAACGATTTACCGGGAGCCAGCAGGAACTCCTCCCGGACATAGTCTTGGGCGATGCGCGCCGCGTTCTCGCCGTCGCGGAACAGCTCCACCGCATACGTCCCTTCGGGCAGCAGCGAGAGATCGACCCGCACCGTACGGCCGTCCCAGCCGGCAAGTCCCCCGACATACCACACGTCGCCGTGACGGCGCGCCGTCACGATATGGTCGCCGACCTCGCCGGCGAGCACCTCGGTCTCATCCCAAACGGTAGGCACGCCGGAGATGAAGCGCAGGCATTCGGGTTCCCGTCCGTAGGCCGACGGGGAGTCGCACAGCATCGCGAGCGGAGCATCGAACACGACATACTCGGCCAGCTGCCGGCAGCGGGTTCCCTGACTCATAGGCTCGGAATTCACCGGCCGGAAATTCGCTTTCGAAGCATTGCGCATGGCGCCCTGTGTATAATCCATCGGTCCTGCCATCATCCGAATGAAGGGCACCGTCACGTCGTAGGTAACCTGATCGACCTCGACGGGCGACCATTTGACCTGCTCCAGCCCGTGCACGCCTTCGAAATTGATGACGTTGGGATAGGTCCGCTGGATTCCCGCAGGTTTGAATATGCCGTGCAGGTCGAGCAGCAGCTTGTGCCGTGCGGCCGTACGGGCGGCATCGTAGACGAACCGGACCATCTGCTGGTCGTCCCTGTCCATGAAATCGACCTTGAATCCCTTGATGCCCATTTCGGAATAGTGCTCGCAAAGCTCCTCCATCTGTTCGGCGAACGGGAGGTAGCCGAGCCAGAGGATCAGTCCCACGCCCCGCTCTTCGCCGTACTTCACCAGCGCCGGCAGATCGAGTCCGGGGGCCGTCTCCAGCGGCGAATGGTGATCGCGGCTCCAGCCGTCGTCCAGAACGAGGTAGCGCAGACCGTTGCGGGATGCGAAATCGATGTAATATTCATAGGTGGGCTGGTTGATCCCCGCCGTGAAGTCCACGCCGGAAAGCCCCCAGTCGTTCCACCACTCCCACGCGGCCTTGCCGGGTTCGATCCACGAAATATCGTCGAGCCGGCAGGGCGAAGCGAGCTTCCAGACCAGATCGTTGTCCGCGAGCCGGGTATCCTGCCGCACGATACTGAGCGCCCGCCACGGCAGCCGGTCTCCCGGCGCGAGGGACGCTATGAACGGCTCGTACTCCTCGACCACGCCCTGCATGCGGTCGTAACCGCCCGGCACGACCTTCCGCGGAGAGGGTGCGAAAACGCCTTCGAGTTCGTCCGCGCCGCTTCGGTGCAGGAACATGCCCGGATAGAATTCGAGGTCGGCGTCCGTGATGCAGACGTTCACACCCCCGGCCGTCTGCACGAGCAGCGGCAGGAACGCCAAGCGGGCGGAGTCCATTTCGCAAAGCGGCGTACGGGTGTAGGTGTTCTCGAACGACTGCATGAACTGCTCGCCGAAAGCCAGTCCGTCGTGCCTGCAAGGGGTGTCGCGCACATAGGGCACGAATGCGACGGCTCCCGGAGCGAACCGGAACCGCGCCTCTTCGCCCGCGACGAGCACCTCGCCGGGCTGACGCGCGACGAAGCGGTAGGCCACCGCGTCGTCATAGGCCCGGAACTCCAGCGAAAATCCCTCCCGGAAATCGATCACGATCCCGTTGCAGCGATCCTCCACCTTCCGCTTTTTATAAACAGGTGCGTCGTGCACCTCGTCGATCCGGTAGCGCCGCACTCCGGCCACCCGGCTCCGCCGGCCCCAGCATTCGCCGGAAACGAGCCTCACAGCCAAGGGCGAAGGCTTCAGAATCTGACTCGTATCCGATCGGATGGAATATACGATTCGATCACCGCATCCGATCGTGACGGTCAACGAACAATCGGGTGATTGAATCGTATAGGTCTTATCCCGGCACATAGCGGCTCCCGGCAGCAGGACCAGCAGGCATAAAAATGGGAAGAGTTTTTTCATAGGCCTATAGTTTTTAGGTTATATCAATGATTTACAGCATATTATATATTCAGCTGCAAGGTTTTAGGTAAAATTACATCGCCGGAAAGTATTTTCCAAGAGCTATGACACAATTCAATCGAATAATACAATGAAAAGATCACATAATACCAGCGATTCAACCCGTATATATTCCGTTCCATTGTTTTTAATAATATTTAAAATCCGTGAAACACACTTTTCAGGACTTTTTCATGCGCAAAAAAAGCGCAGAATTAATACGATTCGATCAAACTTTTTTGCTTTTCGAACCTTTCTATTGCAGGCTCGTACAAAACGATAATTTTGTTTTCGGCAACGACACCCGATCAATCCAATCAAAAACCAACCTATATGCGAAGAAAACTCTACTCTCTGACCGCAGGCCTCGCCGCCGCCCTCCTGCTGGGCGCCGCCTGCAGTTCCGACGACACGGCCGAAAAACCGGTTCCGGAACCCGCAACCCTGACAGCCCCCGCGCTGACCCTTTCGGCCGACGCCGTGCTGATCGACCCGGAGCTCTCCGACCAACCGGCCCTGCACGCCGAATGGACCGCCGCGACCGACGACGAGCAGACCGAGGTCGCCTACACGCTCTACGTCAACCTGACCGACCGCGACATGTTCTCCGGTCCGGTCGTCATCGACAAGGGCGCGGCCCTGACGCACGACTTCACTCACGGCGAGCTGAATCAGCTGCTTCTCAACACTTTCGATCTGGAAGCCGGCACCGAAGCGGCGGTGCGGTTCGCCGTATATGCGAAAAACGCGGACGAGGAGTTCGACGCCCAGCTGTCGGAGATCAAAAACTGCGCAATAACGCCGAAGACGACCTATCCGAACTTCCCGCCCTCGCTGATCATGGTGGGTGCGGCCACCCCGTGGCAGTGGGATCTGGACGCGGGCCTCGAACTGCCCGAAAGCCGCGAAGGCTCCCACCTGTATCAGGCCTCCGGCGTCGAGCTGCGCGTGCAGCCCATGAGCCTGAACAACGGCTTCAAATTCTACTTCTCGCGCAACGTCAACGACACGGACGACCCCCGTTTCGCCGCACAGGACCTTTCGGCGGAGACGTTCGGAAAGATCGCCGTATATAAAAGCGGTGAAGCGCAGTTCCAGCCGGGATCGTTCGGCTACGAGAACGGCGTTTACGACATCGAGGTAAACCTCGACACAAAGCTGCTCACCCTCACCCGCACGGGCGACCTGCCCGAAGCGCCGCTGCCCGAACAGCTCTACCTGCTCGGCGGCTGCTTCACATGGGGCTGGACGTGGGACGGCACGCAGCTCGCCAAGGCCGAAGAGGGCATCTACCGCGCCCGGAATATCGACATGACGTTCGGCGACAACGGCGACGTAGGCTTCAAGATGTTCACCGAACGCGACAACTGGGGCGTCTACTACGCCATGACCGACGACGCCACGGCCGACAACATCTCGCTGCAGCTTGTCACCGACACCGACGCGCCGCAGGTATACCCCGGCAAACTCGGCTACGGCAAGGGCGTGTACGACATCGAGGTAAACCTCAACACGATGAAGATGACGCTCACCGCGAAAAGCATCGACTACTCGACCGCCTATTCGATGACCGGAGAAGCCACTCCGGGCGGTTGGGAGAGCCGCACCTACCTGCCCAAGAAGGGCGACAACGAATGGGAAGCCACGGGTGTCGCCATGAATTTCGACGGCGATTACAAGGGATTCAAGATCTTCGCTTCGTCCGACGGCTGGTGGCCTTGGTACGGACAGACCCCCGACGCGCCGTTCGGCACGGTGATCCGTATCGACGATCAGGCTACGAGCGACGCCAAGGGCGACCCGCAGTTCTATCCGTCGCGCTTCGGATATACGTCGGGAACCTACACCATCAATCTGAACCTGAACACGATGACCCTCACCCTCACCAAAGAGAACTAGTCATGCACAAACAAACTCTGAAGGCAATTATGACATTATTTTTAGCGGGATCGGCGACGATCGGATCGGCCGCCAACGACACGATGCCGCTCCACTCCGGCTGGAAGTTCAGACAGGCGAACCGAAACGAATGGCATCCGGCGACGGTGCCGGGCGTGGTGCACACCGACCTGCTGGACAACGGACTGATCGAAGACCCCTACTACCGGCTCAACGAACGCTCCCTGCAGTGGATCGACAAAGAAGACTGGATCTACGAAGTCTCCTTCGACGCCGGAACGCTGACGCGCGGCTACGAACACGTCCGGCTGGAGTTCCTCGGTCTGGACACCTATGCCGACGTCTTCCTGAACGAAACCCGGATCCTGACGGCGGACAACATGTTCCGCCGCTGGGCCGCCGAAGTCAAACCCCTGCTCAAGGAGCGCGGCAACGTACTGCGCGTCTATTTCCACTCCCCGATCAACAAGGCCCTGCCGCAGTACGAATCCCTGCCCTACCGTTACGAGGCTTGGAACGATCAGGCGGACAACGGGGGACTCGACGGGAAAAAACTCAGCCCTGTCTCTTATACACATCTCCGAGCCCACGAGACTCCTG
>ENA-OZGA01000715-OZGA01000715.1-human-gut-metagenome-genome-assembly--contig:-NODE-715-length-12918-cov-3.880432_pt1 | contig 12918 bp, 10 predicted proteins | sample MGYA00245112_ERZ653649 | MGnify/ENA primary metagenome ERZ653649 (study PRJEB26926, sample SAMN06165071) | human gut metagenome | biome: ENVO:00009003; feature: ENVO:2100002; material: ENVO:00002003...
CTAATATAAAAACCCAGTCGGGAGAGGAAGATACCCTGTCCTGACTGGGCTTTTTATTAGGATTTTACGATTTTCACGATCCTCCAGATCAAAAGAATCAGAAGAAGTAAGAATACACCGGCAATTACAAAATACGGAATTTCAGTGTGATTATCGGAGTAGTCCTTGGCCGCCTGCATGTGCTGCTGACCTTCCTGGACGGAGGCAGTATCATCAGACTGAACAACTTCAAGGACTGCAGATCCCACAGAAGTGCCGTTAAAAAGGTAGGTGCGGTCAATCTGGTCGCCGTTCTGGGAATCTTCTGTGGTAAGGCTATCGGCACCGGTGCCGGCTGGAACTACTACGTCACCGCCGGAGATAATGCTGAAATCGCTGTCTCCAAGGGATAAAGTTACAAACTGATCGAATCCATAATTGAGAATAGAAGCTGCATCAGGAGCTGTCTGACCGGAAGCACCTTTCAGGACTACGCTGATCAGAGTCATGCCATTTCGCTGGGCTGCACATACCAGTGTACTTCCGGAGGCTTCCGTATAACCTTCCTTACCGCCGATACATCCTTCATAAAATCCGGTGCTGCCAGTATCTGTCATGGTGAATTTGCTGGTCAGGTTACGGGCTGCCGCTTTATTGGTGGCAGGGATCGTGTAGCTGGTGGCTGCTGCGATGGTTCTGAAAGACTCATTCTGGATGGCGGCTTGCATGATCAGCGCCATGTCGTGGGCTGTAGTGTGCTGGTTGTCATCCGGAAGTCCGGTGGGATTCGTGAATACGGTATTGGTACATCCAAGCTCCTGTGCCCGGGTATTCATCTGCTGGACAAAGCCGTCTACAGAACCGCCTACATGCTCTGCAATCTGCAGTGCAATATCATTGGCAGAGGCAACCATAATGGCATACAGGCACTGCTCTACAGTGAAGACCTCGTCAACCTGTGAGGAAATACTGGCACCACCGTCTGTGACACCGGAAACTCCGGTGGCGGTCATGGTAACCTCATCTGTGAGCTGTGTATTTTCAAGCGCCAGAAGACAGGTCATGATCTTGACTGTACTTCCGGGGAAAAGTACTTCATCTGCATTCTTGGAATAGAGAATGGTATTGGTGGTATTCTCCATGACTACAGCCGCTTCGGAAGAAATATCGGAAGCCTGGGGCCATCCGGAAATGGAATTGGTAGATATGGTACCTGATGCTTCAACTGCTGCACTCTGGTCTGCCTCTTCTGCAGATATGGGAACCTGGAAAAGAAGAGATGTGAAAAGACCAAGAGCCAGAAAAACTGAGGTTATCTTTCGCTTTTTCATAGTATAATGAACTCCTGTATTAAAATAATGGTATCTGCAGTGATGTCTGTGAACAGCATCGTAACACTCTTTCTGACAGTGCAGATACAATTCTGCTGCAAGTATAACATATAGTATATTTTTCCTGTAAAATAGAAAAATATAATACAAATATAATCATATCCTAAAATGTGGTTCAATTCAACCTTTCTTTTACAGCTTCCTTGCAAAATTGTTTCTTCAATGTTAGAATAGGGTCATTATAAAAGCAAAGGATTTTAATATGAGCGATAAAAACGGATCAGAGGGACGGATCCAGTGGTCTCGTTTCTTCAAAAAATTATCTCCTTACATGATCCAGAAGGGACTTTTGTATCTGAAGCATTATGGTCCCAGGGAGTTCTGGATACGGCTGCACGAGCGCTTTGAGCCGGAGGAGATCCCTTATGGTCCCTGGTACGCGGCATATGTGCCGGACCAGACGGTCCTTGACAAACAAAGAAAGAAAAAATTTGCTTACGCACCTCTTATCAGCGTGGTAGTTCCAGCTTATCGTACTCCGGAATTATTCTTGCGGCAGATGATCGATTCATTGGAAGCACAGACCTATGAGAACTGGGAGCTTTGCATTGCCAATGGAAGTCCGGAAGATCAGTCTATGAGAAAAGTGCTGGAAGAATACAGTAGCAGGGACAGGAGAGTACGCTGGCAGGAGCTCACTGAGAATAAAGGGATTGCAGAGAACACCAATGCTGCATTTGCCATAGCAAAGGGAGAATTTGTAGGGCTTCTGGATCATGATGATCTTCTTGCGCCAAATGCTCTTTACGAGGTTGTGAATGCACTGAACCAGCATGAGCACGGGGATGCAGTATACACAGATGAGGATAAGGTGACTGCTGAACTGGACGAGCATTTTCAGCCGCACCTGAAACCAGATTTTAATATTGATCTGCTTCGTTCCAATAACTATATCTGTCACTTTTTTGTTGTGCGGCGGCAGCTTGTAGAAGAAGTGGGCGGATTCCGCAGGGAATTTGACGGAGCACAGGACTATGATTTTATTTTCCGCTGTGTGGAAAAAGCCAGGGAAGTGGTGCATGTACCGGAGATTTTGTATCACTGGCGTACCCATAAGGCATCTACTGCTGATAATCCTGCAAGTAAGATGTACGCTTTTGAAGCAGGCAAACGCGCTATCGAGGCACATCTTGAGAGGACTGGAGTAAAAGGCACTGTAAGCCATACTCCGGATCTTGGATTTTACAGAGTGAAATACCCTGTACAGGGACATCCGCTTGTTTCCATTATCATTCCCAATAAAGACGAGAAGGAAACTCTGGAGAAATGCCTGGAATCTATTAAGAAGAACACACTCTACGACAATTATGAGATCATTATCGTGGAGAATAACAGCACTACAGATGAGATTTTTGATTATTACAGGAAGATTTCAGAGGATCCCAGGATCCATCTGATCTGCTGGAAAAAGGAATTCAACTATTCCGCGATCAACAACTTTGGGGTTAAAAATGCCAGAGGTGAATATCTCCTTTTTCTGAATAATGATGTAACGGTCATTACAGAGGACTGGATGGGAGAAATGCTGGGTGTGTGTCAGCGAAGAGAAGTGGGAGCAGTAGGTGTGAAACTGATCTATCCGGACAATACCATCCAGCACGCAGGCTGTGTGATCGGAATTGGTGGAATTGCAGGTCATATGTTTGTGGATATGCCTGCGGATCGTACCGGATATCTCCACAAGGCGTCTATTTTACAGGATATGAGCGCTGTAACTGCAGCCTGTATGATGATGAAGCGCAGTGCTTTTGAAAAAGTGGGCGGCTTCACAGAAGAACTTGCAGTCGCCTTTAACGATGTGGATCTGTGCCTGAAGACTACGAAAGCAGGTTATCTGGTGGTTTATGATCCTTATGCAAGGCTTTACCACATGGAGTCCAAGACCCGCGGAGCAGAGAACAATGAGGTGAAAGTCAGACGTTTCCAGCGGGAAATCGAATATATGAGATGTAACTGGATCGATATTCTGAAGAACGGTGATCCCAATTATAATAAGAATCTTTCCCTGACCAAGTGGAATTATTCTTTAAGACCACTTCCGGGCATGACCGGCAAAAAGGAGGAAGATTAAGAAGACATTATGCAGGAAGTATCAGTCATTATTCCTAATTATAATGGGATGGCATATCTGGAGGGTGTGCTTTCAAGCCTGGAGCAGCAGGCGTTTCAGAATTTTGAGACCATTCTGGTGGACAATGGATCCTCAGATGGAAGCGTTGCCTTTGTAATGGGGAACTTTCCCTGGGTACACATTGTGGAGCTGCCAGATAATTTCGGCTTTTCAAGAGCTGTAAATGAGGGGATTTATGCATCACGGACACCTTATGTGCTCCTTTTGAATAACGATACAGAAGTAGATAAGAATTTTGTAGGAGAAATGCTGGCAGCTATAAAGCGTCATAAGAAGGCCTTCTCCTGCAGTGCAAGGTTGATTTGTTATCATGACCGGGATAAACTGGATGATGCAGGGAATTATTATTCTGCTCTTGGCTGGGCATATGCCCGGGGCAAAGGAAAGGATATTCATTCCTTTGAGAAGGAAGGGCGGATATTTGCTTCATGCGCTGGCGCAGCTATTTACCGTAAGAAGGTTTTTGAGAAAATCGGATATTTTGATGAAGAGCATTTTGCCTATCTGGAGGATCTGGATATCGGTTATCGCGCCCGGATCTTTGGGTATCAGAACTGGTATGCTCCAAAGGCGAAAGTTTATCATGTGGGAAGCGGAACAAGCGGTTCCAGATATAATCAGTTTAAGATCCGGTATTCATCCAGAAATAATATTTACCTGATCTATAAGAATATGCCGTTGTTCCAGATTATTCTGAACTTTCCGTTTCTTTTGGCAGGATTTCTGATCAAGTTTCTGTTCTTTGCACTAAAAGGAATGGGAAAAGAATACCTGGCCGGTATCAAAAACGGATTTTCTATCAGCATGAATCACAGGAAAGTTCCGTTTTCGGTCAAACATCTTCCCAATTACTGTAAGATACAGCTTGAATTGTGGGAAAATATGTTCCGCAGAATTCGGGCATAAAGTCATTTTTACAGTGGTTTATGGAAATTTAATATAATAAAAGATAAGATTTTATTGATTTTGAAGGACAACTATTATAATATAAACGTGTCTGTCCAGACATGGGATTCAGAATGTACGGACAGAGATGCTTAAAACACAATGAAATGGATAGAGGTGGCAGAGATTGATTCAGGACAATCAGAAGAATTTCAGTCGTCTCCAGATGTTAATTGATGCCATTGTCATTGCTGTGACCTATGTACTTGCCTGGATGATCCGTTTTATCGGTCCGTTTGCATATTCAGCAGTCCGGGCACTTGCGTTTGAAGAGTACATGTTTGCATTGATATTTATCATACCGGGGTATCTGCTTCTGTATCAGGCATTTACTTTATATGAGCCTTTGCATATGCAGGGGCGCAGACTGGTTCTGGCAAATATCATCAAGGCAAATGTACTCGGACTTCTGCTGATCGTATTCAGTCTGTATATGATGGGAGAGTCTGATTTCTCCCGACTGACGGTTTACATTTTCTGTGTGATCAACATCTTTGCAGAATGGGGAGTAAGGCTCTTTATCTTCTCCATGCTGAGAAAAATGAGAAAGCGCGGACTGAATCAGAAGCAGATGATACTGGTAGGTTACAGCTGGGCAGCGGAAGAATATATTGACAGAATTCAGCAGAATCCACAGTGGGGTTATGTTGTCAGAGGAATCCTTGATGATAATGTTCCGGCAGGAACTGCTTATAATGGAATCAAGGTTATCGGACGAATTGCAAATCTTTCTGTGATACTTCCTGCAAACAGGCTGGATGAGATTGCAATTACACTGGGACTGAGTGAATATTACCGACTGGAGGAAATTGTCGGAATGTGTGAGAAATCCGGTGTTCATACCAAATTTATACCGGATTATAATAAGATCATTCCTACGAAACCATATACGGAAGATATACTGGGACTTCCGGTGATCAACATCCGTTATGTTCCATTGAGTAATACATTTAATGCAATGGTCAAACGCTTGATGGATGTTGTTGGGGCGATCATGGCGATCATTGTTTCTTCACCGGTCATGCTGCTGATGTGCATACTCATCAAATTGACATCACCGGGACCACTTATATACCGACAGGAGCGTGTCGGACTTCATAATAAGAATTTCTGGATGTACAAATTCCGTTCTATGGAAATTCAGCCGGAGGCCGAAGAAAAGAAGGCCTGGACAGTTAAGAATGATCCGAGGGTAACCGGAATCGGTAAATTTATGAGAAGGACCAGCATTGATGAACTGCCTCAGCTGTTTAATATTCTGAAGGGTGATATGAGTCTGGTGGGACCGAGACCGGAGAGACCGTTTTTTGTTGAGAAATTCCGTGAGGAAATTCCAAGATATATGGTGAAACATCAGGTGCGTCCGGGACTTACCGGCTGGGCACAGGTAAATGGTTACCGGGGAGATACCTCTATTCGTAAACGTATTGACTGTGATCTCTACTATATAGAGAACTGGTCGATCGGATTTGATATAAAGATATTGTTCCTGACGATTTTCAAAGGGTTCATTAATAAAAATGCATATTAAAGATAAGGGGAGAGAAGATGGCAAGACCTAAGTCAAAAACAAAAAAGATACTATTTGCTGTTGAAATTATTGTTCTTCTGCTGTTTATCGGTGGTCTGTATGTATATGGACAGCTGAATTCAAAACTGGACAAGATCAATCAGCCAGTTCTGGATGACAGTAAAATCAAAGTAAACCAGGAAGTACAGGATTCTATTGATTCACAGGAATCAACTCTGACAGGTTATACAACATATGCTCTGTTTGGTATTGACCACCGTGATAAAAATACTGCACTCGGCGGTGAGAACAGTGATACAATTATTATTGCAAGCGTAAATAATGACACAAAAGATGTGAAGCTGGTTTCTGTATATCGAGATACCCTTCTCAATCTTGGTAACGATACTTATTCCAAGGCGAACGCAGCGTATGCTTACGGTGAAGCCGAACAGGCGATCACAATGCTGAATACAAACCTCGACCTGAACATCAGCGAATATGCAACCGTAAACTTCAATGCGCTGACAACGATCATCGATGACCTTGGTGGACTGGATATGGACATGTCTTATGCCGAGATTGTTCATATGAATAACTACTGTGTAGAGACATCCGAAGAAACAGGTAAGGATTATACACCGATCGAACTTCCGGACAGACCGGATGATATCGAGGCAGTTCAGTATCATTATCATCTGAATGGTGTACAGGCAACTTCTTACTGTCGTATCCGTTATACAGCAAGCCTTGATATGGGACGTACAGAGAGACAGAGACGTGTGATCCAGATGATCGTCAGCAAGGCAAAATCTGCCGGTCTTGGCAAGATCTTCAAGATCATGGACGATGTATTCCCGATGGTTACAACTTCTATGACAAAAGACGAAATCCTGCAGCTTCTGCCTACTCTGATCGGTTACAGTGTAGACGATACGACAGGATTCCCGTCCTCCTTCAAATTCGCCAATGTTAAGGGAAGTATTATTGTACCGACGACACTGGAAAGCAATGTTATCGAACTGCATAAATTCCTTTACGGAGATGAGGCATATACACCGTCTGCAACTGTACTTGCAAACAGTGAAAAGATCCTTGAGATCGTTGGCGGTGAGAGCAGTCTGGATGACAAACAGGCTACAGTAGAAGAGAATACTGCAAATGATACAGTCATTTTCGAGAATAACGGAAGCGGATGGTCTGATACAAGCAGCAATTATGACTCCGATGACAGTGGAAGCGCTGACAGCAGTTCTGACAACTCTGACAACAGTGACGGAAGTTCCGGCGGTGGAAATACGGATTACGATTCTGATAATAGTGTCGGAAGTTCCGGCGGTGGAAATACGGATTATGATTCTGATAATAGTGACGGAAGCTCCAGCGGTGATGATTCCAGCGGTGATGACGGTTCTGGCGGAGATACTACAGGCGGAGATACTACAGGCGGAGACACCACAGGCGGAGACACCAGTGGTGGTGATGACGGTTACGTTGATGAAGGAAGCGGTGATGATGGCGGAGCTTCGTCAGAAGCAGCTGCAGAGGCCGATCCAAGTGCAGCATAAATAACTATGATAAAAGAAGGGAATTTCTCGTTGAAGAAATTCCCTTCTTCTGTTACCATACATTCATACGAAAAACCAGCAGCGAAGAATGACGCAAAGGGAGAAAGCATGGAAAATATAAAAGTAGATGTGATCATTCCGGTGTACCATCCGGGAAAAGAATTTTCTGTACTGCTTGAACGGCTCACAGAGCAGACAGCAGTGATCCATCGTATTATTGCAATGAATACAGAGGAAAATTACTGGAATAAAGAATTAGAACAGAAGTATCCACTTCTGGAAGTACACCATTTGAAAAAATCTGAGTTTGATCATGGCGGAACACGTGCATGGGCAGCAGAATTGTCGGATGCAGAGATTATGGTATTTATGACACAGGATGCTGTTCCGGCGGACAGGAATCTGATAGAAAATCTTGTAAAGGCACTGGAAAAGGAAAAAATGATCGCAGCAGCATATGCCAGACAGCTGCCGAATGAAATGTGCAGTTTTGCAGAACGTTATACGAGATCATTTAACTACCCGGAGAAATCTTATGTAAGAACCCAAAGAGACCTTTCCTTATATGGAATAAAAACTTTTTTCTGCTCTAATGTGTGTGCTGCATATAAAAAAGAAATTTATCAGGAACTGGGAGGCTTTGTCAGAAAGACGATTTTTAACGAAGATATGATCTATGCAGGAAAACTGATCCAGATGGGATATGGAATCGCTTATGCAGCGGATGCAAAAGTGATACATTCTCACAATTACTCCTGCATGCAGCAGTTCCACAGAAATTTTGATTTGGGTGTATCGCAGGCAGAACATCCGGAAATTTTTGCAGGAGTGCCATCAGAGGGAGAAGGAATAAAACTTGTAAAGAAAACAATAAACTATCTGATCCAAAAAAGAAAAATATGGCTGATTCCGGGAGTAATACTTCAGTCGGGCTGTAAATATGCCGGCTATCTGAGTGGTAAAAACTATCGTAAACTTCCTCGAAAAATGATTTTATGGTGTACAATGAACCGCGAATACTGGAAGGTGTAAAAAATACAGACGGCTGTCAATGAAACAGCTATAAGCACACGGTTTTTTAAAGGAGTTGTCACATTTTGAACACAATTGATTGTTACACTGTTTTCATAGGATAAAAAAGATAAAAAGAAAGGAGCACAGGCATGGATGATGAAAAAAAATGGAATCTGAATGCTCCGCAGAATGATACAGAAAACAATCGACAGAATGAGCCACCAAGATATGAACATTATTGTATGCATCAGAATACAGAATCAGATACAGTGAAGGAATTACCTGAAAAGAAAAAAAACAAAAAACGTGGCGGAAAAAAACTTGCAGAAACGATTTCGCTGGCAGTTGTATTCGGGCTGGTAGCAGGTGTTGTATTTCAGGGAGTGAATTTTGCGTCCGAGAAATATCTGGGATCAGACGGGAAGGACAGTCAGATAGAGACAGCACAGCTTGCAGGAGATTCTTCGGCAGATGGAAGTGATTCGAATGAAAGTGAAGGAGCTGCTTCAAATGAAACGGTCGCTTCGGAAACAGCAGCTGCTGTGTCACAGACGGGTTCTGTTGCAGAAGTTGCAGATACAGCAATGCCAACGGTAGTCGCAATTACATCTGTAAGCGTACAGGAAATCCCAAATTATTTCCGGGCATTTGGATTTGGTTATGGCACACAGCAATATTCCAGTGAGGGAAGCGGTTCTGGAATCATTGTCGGAGAAAATGACGATGAGCTTTTGATCGCAACAAATAATCATGTGGTATCCGGTGCGACAACACTCAGTGTATGCTTTGTCGGAAATGATGTAGTCAACGCAGAAGAGGAAACGGTGGATATGTCCGGCAGAGATGGAGATGTCAATGTGGAAGATGCAGTCAGTGCCAAGATAAAAGGTACGGATGAATCAAATGACCTGGCCGTGGTTGCAGTTCAGAAATCAGATATACCGGAAGACACGCTCTCGCAGATCAAAATAGCGCAGCTTGGTAATTCCGATGACCTTCAGGTTGGGGAACAGGTTGTGGCAATTGGAAATGCACTTGGATATGGACAATCAGTTACCTCCGGATGGATCAGTGCATTGAACAGAAACATTTCGACAGATGATGGTACCAGTTCAAGCCTGATTCAGACAGATGCGGCGATTAATCCAGGTAACAGTGGTGGAGCACTGCTGAATATGCAGGGAGAAGTGATCGGCATCAACTCTGCAAAGTATGCGGACAGTGCGGTAGAGGGAATGGGATACGCAATTCCAATATCCAAGGCACAGCCGATTCTTGAGGAACTGATGAACCGTCAGACAAGAGATAAAGTTGAATCAGAGAATGCAGCTTATCTTGGGGTCGTTACGGCTGATCTTTCCACAGAGGCAATACAGATGTATGATATGCCGGAGGGAGCTTTTGTTATCCGTGTGGAGAAAAATTCCGCTGCAGGGAAAGCAGGTGTCCAGAAAGGTGATATTATCGTAAGTTTTGATGGACAGACGGTCAGCGGCAAAGATGATCTGGAGAGTAAGCTTGCGTATTATGCATCCGGTGAGACGGTGGATGTTGTTGTATCAAGAGCAGATAACGGAGAGTATGTTCAGAAGACAATTTCAGTCACGCTCGGAAGCAAAAATTAATTTATAAAAACTTTAGTTTACAGTTTTACTGGTTATGTTATAATGAACGCATAGATTCGAAGATGCAGAATGCACTTTTGATCTGTGCGTTCTTTATATGAGACAGATAACAACTATGCAGAAGGAGTTTACAGATATATGGCAGATAAATACGAGGATGAGATTTTAGAGGGAGAGGTCAGTGATGACGATGATCAGGAAGAAAACAAGAAAGAACCTGAGAAGTACTGTACGCTCTGTCATCGGGCAGAGAGTCAGGTTGGTAAGATGATCGATCTTCCTAATAATATACATATATGTCCGGACTGTATGCAGAGAAGCTTTGACAGTATGAATCAGCAGATGCAGACAGGAAATTTTAATTATGGTGACCTGCTCAATATGCCAAATGTCAGCATGATCGATCTAAGCAGTTTCCAGAATCAGATGGGACAGCAGAAGAAATCCAAAAAGAAAAAAGCAGAAAAGAAAGAACCAGTCCTGGATCTCAAGAAGATTCCGGCACCGCATAAGATCAAGGCTACCCTGGATGAATATGTGATCGGTCAGGAATATGCCAAGAAGGTAATGTCCGTTGCCGTTTACAACCATTATAAACGTGTAGCAACAGATACCATGGATGAGATCGCAATTGAAAAATCCAATATGCTGATGATCGGACCTACCGGATGCGGAAAGACCTATCTGGTCAAAACACTGGCCAAACTGCTTGATGTTCCGCTGGCGATTGCCGATGCGACTTCTCTTACAGAAGCAGGATATATTGGTGATGATATTGAAAGTGTTGTTTCCAAATTGCTTGCAGCGGCTGATAATGATGTGGAGAAGGCTGAGCATGGAATCATCTTTATTGATGAGATTGACAAGATCGCAAAGAAGAAAAATACCAATCAGCGAGATGTCAGCGGAGAAGCTGTACAGCAGGGTATGCTGAAACTTCTGGAAGGAGCAGATGTGGAAGTGCCGATCGGAGCCAACAGCAAGAATGCAATGGTTCCATTGACAACGGTAAATACAAGAAATATTCTGTTTATCTGTGGAGGCGCTTTCCCGGATCTGGAAAATATCATTAAAGAACGTCTGAATAAGCAGGCGTCTATTGGATTTTATGCAGATCTGAAAGACAAGTATGATGACGATCCACATATTCTGGAGAAGGTGACGGTGGAAGATCTTCGAAGTTTTGGTATGATTCCGGAGTTTATCGGACGTCTGCCGATCATATTTACCATGAATGGGCTTACAGAGGATATGATGGTACAGATCTTAAGCGAGCCACGCAATGCGATCCTGAAACAATATCAGAAGCTTCTGGCACTGGACGAGGTAAAACTGGAATTTGAAGAGGGAGCACTGCATGCCATTGCAGCCAAAGCAATGGAAAAACACACAGGAGCCAGAGCTCTTCGGGCAATTCTGGAAGAATATATGCTGGATATTATGTATGAGATTCCGAAAGATGATAATATCGGTCAGGTTACGATCACAAGAGAATATATAGAAGGCAATGGTGGCCCGAAGATTCTTCTCAGAGGACAGGAAGTTCCGCTGTTGGAAGGAAATCACTAAATACAGAGTATATATAACATGGCTTTTTATAAAGAAAGAGAGGTAACTTATCATGGCAAAAGATTTTTTTGGAAGTCTTGGAGAAACACTTACAAAAACTGCGAAGGAACTGAGCGGACGTGCAGAGGAGGTTTATGAGACCCAGAGACTTAAAAACAAAATCTCCGGTGAAGAACGACAGATAGAAAAAGCAATGGCCGACCTCGGAAGAATCATTTACAAACGTTATAAAAAGGAAATTCCGGTAGATGATGCACAGAAAGCACTTTGCGAACAGATTGACCAGCGCATGGAACAGATCGAGAAATATAAAACAGATATATCTGAACTGAAGGTAAAAAATAAACGTTTTTGTCCATCCTGCGGAAGTCCGCTTGCAAAAGATGATGCGTTCTGTTCACAGTGTGGCGCAGCATGCCCGATTGTTGAACCGGAAGAAGATGCCGGAGATGATGTGATCGAGGGAACAGCAGAAGAAGTTGCTGAAGAGACTGCAACAGAGGAAACAGACGAAACTGTTGAGGAAGCAAATGCAGATACTGCTGAAGATGCGGTAACAACAGAAGAAACAGTAGAGGAAGCTGCTGAGGCAGAGGAAGCAGCACAGACAGATGCAGAAGAGCAAACGGAAGCAGAGGGCGAAAAAGAAGAATAATGTCAGTGAAATAAATGATCTGAACAAATAAAAAAGAACAGGCTGAAATGCAACATCATACAGATGCAGCGTTTCAGTCTGTTCCTTTTATTTGTGAAAAACTCTGCCTGGATTGTGGATAACTGATGGCGTCTGGCTTTTACAATGTGTATACAAGAATGCCGGCAATGATGATCAGATTACCGATCAGTTTCCCCTTTGTGATCTTTTCGTTCAGGATGAAACGAGAAAGCAATAATACGAATACATAAGCGGCAGTATCGATCACAGGCCCATAGCGCATGTCTACTTTGGTATAACACCAGGTGTTCAGAAGAAGAATACCGAAGAACATCACATAGGCGAGGATGACACGCCAGTTGAGATATTCTCTTAAAGGATTGTCATATTTTATATTTGCACTTTGCTTCAGAAGAATCTGGGAGATTGCGGAAAAGAAAGTTCCTCCCAGCATGATCAGGATAAAAGTTCTATTCATATCTCTGCACCGTCCATACTCCGAATAATACGATCAGGATTCCGATGATGTTC
>ENA-OZGA01000720-OZGA01000720.1-human-gut-metagenome-genome-assembly--contig:-NODE-720-length-12838-cov-5.625675_pt1 | contig 12838 bp, 9 predicted proteins | sample MGYA00245112_ERZ653649 | MGnify/ENA primary metagenome ERZ653649 (study PRJEB26926, sample SAMN06165071) | human gut metagenome | biome: ENVO:00009003; feature: ENVO:2100002; material: ENVO:00002003...
CGTGGGCTCGGAGATGTGTATAAGAGACAGCTTTCCAGTTATCCTTGCTTTCATCAAAAGCATCCGCAAGGCCGCCCCAGCCCACGTAACGGGATAAGACCTCCTGCTGTTCCGGGCTGGCCTGCAAGCCCTCAAATTCCAACTCCTTCAGAAGATTGATTGCCGCCATATTCGCCCGGAACTTGGCCTTTGCGCCGCCTGTGCCGAGATCATCGTCCAAAATGCGGAAATTCTCCGCAGGCAGCTTTTGCGGCATGGGCGGCTCCGGCTCGGTGGTGCGGATAGTCTGGATTTCAATGTCATAGGGAAGCAGGCTTTTCTCGCCGGGGTAGAACGCTACGGTTTCCGTGGTAAACTGCGGCTGCTCCGGTTCAGTCGCCTCCGATGCTGGCTGTTCAGGAAGAGAAATATCTGGTTCAGGCTGTGCCTGTGTCCGGCTCTGCGTCTGCGCTTCCTCCAGAAAAGCGGCGCGCAGCACGGGAGCGGCGTCCGGCCACAACAATCCGAGGGCGTGTACGCCCTTTTCCCCACGCACCTGCGCCTGAAAGCCGCTTCTTGAGGTGATGAAATCTGCCTCGGTGCCGTCCTCCAGCGTCATGGTGTCCGCGTCCGACGCGGCGAAAACGTTGGAAAGATACGCACCGATGGCGGCGTTGCCCTCGCCCTGCCGGAACAGCTCCCGCACCTCGTCCCGGATGTCAGGCGTGAGGATGCCGTTCATCAGGAGGTCGCGGAGGTCGTCGTTTCTGTTCCGTTCGGGAAGATAATCTGTTATGGCGGCGTTTCTCTCATCCCGGCGCAGCAGCCGTTCAAAATTCTCGCGGCTTTCGGCGCGGAATACGGGATAGCGGAGCGCAGGGTCACGAAGCTGCACATTTAGAGCGCCGATCTCCGTGATCTCAAAGGGGGTGTTGTCCAGATAGACGGTATCGCCCACGGCATACGGCGCACGAAAAATCATGTTTTCCTGTTCGTTTTCGGCAGTGATCTCCTTGACAGGTTGCGTCTGCTCCGTAGCGAAGAAATAGCCGGTGTCGAGGTAACGCTCAAAAACGGTGCGGTCTACGCTGACCGTTTCCTGCTCCGGGACGCTTGGCAGAGTGTACCAAACATTATCTTCGTCTACACGCTCGACCACCATCAGAGTATCCCGCTGTTCGGCTGCGGTGGAAGAAAAGCCGTCGCCCACGCGATAGGCATTCCCCAGCGGCGTTGTGAAAACCGGCGCGTCCGGCTCCATACCGCGGCTGCGCTGAATACTGGAGAGGTAGTCAATGGCGTTAGATTGCTCCGCGAAGCGAAGCACCTGCCTACCCTCCTCATAGAAGCGGTCAAGGGCCGAGTCCCAGATGCCGGTAATGCCGCCCTCATTGGGGTGCAGACGGATGGAAAAACGGTCCGGTGAGTCCATGTGCGCCGCCTGCGCTTCCTGCGCCGCGATCTGCTCCACATCCGCCATGACCTGCCGGACGAAGGGGCTGTTGCGATTAGCTTCCGCATCCACAACCTGCCCATTTACAATACCGCGTTCAGCAAGCGCTTCCCGAACGGCAACGGGGTCAATATCATCGAAATTGTCGCGCTCTCGTTCGGTGTAGAAGCTATCGGCTTGAATGAGTTGGGCAATCCGCCGTTGCACCTTCGGCCACGTCAGTTCAACGGTTTCCGGGCTTCCGGCGCGGACGATAAAAAGGCTTTTGCTTTCATTCCCTCCATACTCGCGGGCGAGCCATGCGGCGGTTTCTTTTTCGCGCCCGTGCTGCTCCATATACCGCACTACGGCGTGCTTGCTCTCGATATTTCCGTTCCATGCACGGAGTGCATCGTCTATATCGTCCTGCGAGAGCGGACGCAGCAAATCATGGAGCCGCGCATAGGTTCCCTCAAAAACCTCCTGATGCAAACGGCTGCGGAATTCCGGTACATCCGAAAACAGCCGGATCAGCTCCATATCTTTTGAACCGAGGATGGCACGGCGCACAGCGGCGTTGCACTCAATCTCCGCATTTTCCCGGTCAGAGTGACCGCAGGCGTTGCGATAGGCCGTATCCTCCGAAACCGCTGCCATCACCACCGGCCTGTAATGCTCCAAATGTTCCTGCACCGTGGGCTGAACTTGCTCTGCGGCGGGGTCGCGGAACACCCTCGTGCCGTCCGCGCCGAACTCTGCTTCATAAGCATTGATGGCGGCCTCTGCTTCATGGTCGATAGAGCGCAGCGTGTAAATGTGGCGCTCACCTCTAAAGTCCGGCGCTTCGGCAATCGTCACATCATACTTATCGCGCAATTTCTCTACATACATCTCTAAATTGTGCGACGGTACACCACACACCTCCACACGGCCAGCGCCGGGGATGTTGCGGGTGGCCAGATTCATATTCAGTAGATCCGCCGCCTGCTTTGCGTCCTCGCCGTACAGCTCAAAGAAATCGCCCACCTGAAACAGCACGAGGTCGTCCGGGTGGGATTCCTTGATGGAATTGTAGTCAATCTGTGCCTGTGTTGGCAGTTCACGCTCCGCTTCCTTTTCCCGCTGAAGCTGGGCGTAGCGCTCCTTTTCCCTTGGGGAGAGGAAGCGGTCCTTCTGAATGAGGCTGTCAATCCTTGCGGCCACCTTCGTCCAGCTTAGCTCCACGTTGGCGCAGTCTGCCTTTTTCAGCGTAATTCCGCGGCTGTTGTGATTCTCGCCGCTGTGGGATGCGCCGGAAACGGCGTGGGAGCGCCCGCCTATGCCGTACTCATCTTTGAGGAAAGCTGCCTTTTCCTTGCCGGTATGGTCGGCGGTGAAGTATTCGTAGATCCTGCCCTTGCCGCCCTCCACGCCGCTGCCGCGATCCAGCGCGTGGTCGATCTCATCCTCGGTGATGAAGCGTGCCAGCTCCGGCACTGCGGCCATTTCGGAGGAATACTCCCTACGGGGCAAGGACAGGTCCCGCAGGCTCTGCCAGATTTGATCGAGCTTGTGATAGTGGAATCGCAGCAGACTTCTGTCCTGCTCATGGGCGGCGTAAAACTGTGCGAACTCGCCGGAGAGCGTTTCGCGGAAATCCGTGTTTGTCAGTTGCTCTGCCAGCCGCGCCGTTTCATCAGGGAATCCGCCGCCCCGCAGCGTATCCATACAGGAGAGATAGCCCTGTTCCCGCGCCTCGTCGCTGAGATCGTGTTTCAGATACCAGAGGGCTTGGGCAAGCTGCATCCGCTCATGTTGCCCTGCCTCGGCAAGCTCCACATTGGAGGCATACGCGCCGCTGTCCATAAGCTCAGAAATGCGCGCGGCGGCGTCCTGCCATGCGATTACCTGCGCGCTGCGCACATACTCCGCGCTCCTGCCGGGGGCGATGTGGATGCCGTCTACGGCGTACCACGCGGAAAGCTCGCCCTCCGGCGTCTTAAAGCCGTTGCCGCCGTGAAAGGTGCTTTGCAGCAGCGCGGCAACGTCCTCCACAGACTTCTGCTTCTGGAACGCGGCGGCAATGACCATGCGGGTATCGTCCGCGTTGCCGCCCAGCCGCAGCACATGGTCAAGCTGCGCCTGAGAAACGGAAAAAGCGAAGGGCGCTTGTGCGCTCTCCGCTTCTTCTATGGCTGTAATCTGTTCCGCTTCGGTGGGGAAAAAGGATAGCTGACCGCCCCGTGCGGGGTGTTCTGTTATGCGTAGATCAGCTCCGCGAGAATCACTTCCTCCGCCTGCGCCTTGCAGGTGTTCATCAGGCCCACCCATTTCATTGGGTCGCGGGCTTTCAGGCTCTCCGTCGCTCCTGCCTCCGCCGCCAGCTTCGGCATCATCTGCTCTAAGCGGCTCTGCGCCGCCTGCTCGATCTCCAGCAGGTGCGGGAACAGGGTTTCCTCCAGAATCATCTGGTTCCAGAGGATGGGCCGATGCTCCTTCAGGTACTTCTGGCGCATCCGCCCGTACTTGCCGAGGGGCTGCTCCGGCACCTCGATCTTCAGGTCGGGAATCAGGTAATCTCCGTTCATCGTGTAAGTCAGGTTGTTCTCCATGCTCTGCCGTCCTTTCCGCGCTGTGTTCGCGCTCATAATTTCGTATGGTGACTTCGATCTGCCGCAAAACCTGTTCATTGATCTCGCTGACCGCCGTGCCGAGGGCTGCCACCGTGCGCGGGGTGTTGAAATCAAAGATGCTGAAAAAATCCTCGTGTTCAAAGTGATCCTCCGGCTGCATCCCGCAGCGGGACATGAGGGAGTAGGTGATGCTGACCGCCGCGGCGTTTTTGAACGCCACCTCGATGTTGTAATCATCATACTCCTCCAGATAGGAATCCGCAACGATGCCGAGAATGTCACGGGAATGGTCACGCCAGTATTCCGCAGCAAGCAGAGAAGCGACGCTCTCGAACTGCTCCGTCAAGCCGTCCCTGCCGGAAACGCCGTAATTGCGCTCCAGCATGGCGCTCACGCTGTCCGTGTGCGCGTCCTTCAGCTCCCATAAGTTGACGCGGCGGGCGTTTTCCTTGCCGCCGGTGTCGGAAACGTCAAAGACGTATTTGAGCCTTGGCTTGTAGCCGGTAGCGTCAATGAGGGCGATGCCCGTGCTGCCGCGCCGGACATAGCGCCCCATCTTCTCATTCCAAAAGTCGTACTCTGCGCAGGCGGTGGCCTCCGGGCGCTGCATATAGATCATGAGCTGCTCGTTGTAGGGGTATTTATACAGCCTTGCGGCGGTGGTCAGGAACGCCGTCCACGCCAGATGGCTGCCGGTGATCTGCCGCGCGGTGCGCTCCGCCTGCTCCGCGTAGGCTTGCAGTTTGTTTGGCATAAGCAAAATCCTCCCTTCATGGTTTTCTGTTGAAGCCGTTTCTTTTTGCCGCCTCGCTTGCTTTCCGTTTCCGCTTCTCACTGTACGGTGCGGTCAGGCGGAAGGACAAGCGCCCCTTGCGGATGGTGAACTCCATACAGCCCGTGTCGGGGTCTGCGTCCAGTTGGCGGCACTCTGCGGGGTGCTGCGCGGCATAGGCGGCAAGGCGGTTTTTAAGGTCGGTATTGTGGGTACGGATATGGATAAGGGGTTCTTTCTCGTCAAAGGTGATCTCCGTGATTTTCTGCGCTTTTGTTAGTCCTGTTCTCATAAATGGCCTTTCTGCGCCTCCTGCGCGAAGCAGGCGCGATTTTGGGGTATTTTCTCCGGCTCATGACTTGGGAAAAACGGCGATTTTCAAACAGAAACGCGCCGGATGATACATTCCTCATCCGGCGCACTCCCAGCGGCGAATCTGCGATTTTTCCGGCTCTTGACCGTAAAACAGTCAGCTTTGCTCAGAGGTCAAAATCCGGCGTCAGGTCAAGGGCGGCGTATTCCGCGTCGGTAATGCCGCGCAGCTTTGCGAGGGCGCTGTCCGTCAGCTCCCGCAGCTCGGCCTCCTCCGCATCCAGATACCCCCGCATTTCTGTGAGGGCTGCGATCAGGCCCTCGCGGGTGCCTGCCGCGTTGTAGATGCTCATAAGGCTGACTTCATCGTGGGTGAAATGCTTGTCGTTCATATCAAAGCTCTCTTTCCGCGCTCCGTTTGGGCGCTGTTTTGTTTTTCGCCTGCTCCGGCGTCCTTTCCCTGAGCTTTTCCAGCACGGAGGGCTTCTTCTGTTCGCGGTGGGAGGCCGCAGCCAGCTCCGTCAGGGAGATGGAAAAGCCCGCCTTGACCTGCGCCTCCAAATCGGCCACGGTGGGCTGCTTGTGGCCGTTGTTGATGATGCCGTCGATCATGCCATAGTCGTCCTCCAACAGCATCTCCGCGTTTTTGAGATAATTCTCCGGCTTCAGGAAGGTCGGCAGCTCCCGGAAGCCGATGCTGTCAACGTAATGACAGGATACTACGCCGTTTTGCTTCAAGGCAACGATGTCGCTGACCGACAGGCTGTGTCCCTTAAAATCCGCAGGATGATCCACATTGAACCGCTGATAAATCATATCCAGATTGGTTTTGTTGTCCCCATAGTCGGCAAGCCCGCCGGTGTAGATCGCGTCGTAGCCGCCGCGCTCCGGCGTGACGCCCTTGCTCTGCAAGTAGTCATAGTTCATGAAGCGGTAAGCGTCCAATTCACCGCCGCGCCGGATCTGGTAAATGAGGAAAGCGTCCTGCGGGTTTTCCAGAAACAGCTTTTCCGTGTCCGCCTGTTCGCTCAGCGTCACAACGCCGCGCACCGCGTCCCATTCCTCGCGCTCCACGCCGAACACGCCGGTGTGGGAGGAAATATCCTCGGCGTCCAGCGCCATGGCCTCGGTGTTGTCGCCGTAGAGCAGGAACACGGGAACGTCCTGCAAGAACAGCTCCATGGCACGCTCCTTTGTCAGCGGCAGCATGGCGTTACCGTCCGTGTAGCCGTACTGATACATTTCCAAAAAGCCGATGCCGGTATCCGGCATGGGATAGCCCTGCTCCAGCTCCGGCAGGGGCGGCAGCTCATCCTCAACATTCGGCGTTTCTGTTTCAATCTCCGGCTGAGGTTTCTCCTTTGCCCGCCATTCCTGACGGAACAGGCCGTTGAAGCGTTCCAGAAGCCCATGAGAGCCGTCGTCAATGCCGATCTCGTCTGCCAGCTTGACGAAATCCTCCAGCTCCTTCCGCAGCTCTGCGTCCTCACCGGCAAGCAGCCTGTCCGCCACCGCCTCCGCTGTGGGTCTGTCCGCGCTGTCGGGAACGTTCAGATCCCGGCGCAGGAACGCCGCGTAGTCGGCGGCAAAGGTCAGCGCGTCGGCGCGTGAGGGCGGGATGGTGACAAGCTCATATTCCGTGTCCTTGGAAAGCTCGATGCCGCGCTCCTTGCAAACCTCCGCGAAATGCTTTTCCACGTCGGTGATGATGCCGTTTGCGGTTTTGCTGATGGTGTCCAGACTGGCACGGAACTCCGGCAGCTCGGCGTTTTTTGACCACGTTGCCACATAGCCGAAGCTGTTCGCGCCGGTTTCAATGCCGAAATAGGCGCAGACCATGAAGGAGATGCTTTCGGCCTCCACCTCCTCGGTATTGCGGCTTTTGGCCTTGCGCTCCGCCGCCTGCTGCAAGCCGTAGTTGTGGAGCTTGGCGTGGGCGATCTCATGGACGGCGGCGGATACCGTCTGCACCTCGCTCATGCCCTCCCGCAGCGTGATGCTCTGGGATTTGGGGCTGAAATAGCCGTCCATCTCTGCGGACAGCGGCTTGAACTCCACCGGCACGGGAGAGGAACGGCGCAGCGCCTCCATGAACGCCTCATAATTTTCCACGCTGCCGGTCAGGTTGGCGACGGGGCTGGCCACGCGCTCCGGCAGGGGCTTTCCGTCCGTCTGGGCGTAGTCGAACACCTTTACCGGACGGAACATGGGTATTTCAATTTCCTTTTCCTCGGTGACGATTTTGCCGTCCGCGTCCAGAATGGGCAGCCTGGTGTCCGGGTCGAGCTTTTCCTGCTCGATTTTCTTCTTATACGGCGTGGGCGCGATGATGGTGATGCCCTTCTCGCCCCGCAGCACATGGCGGGAGAACTTGTCCCGCCAGCGGTTGTAGCCCGCCACAAGTGTGGCGTCCGGGCGCTGCAAGTGGATGAGCGCCTGATTGTTGAGGGAATAGTTGTGAAACCGGCTCATGGTGCGCAGGTAATTGCGGTACTTTTCCATATCGCCGGATTCAAAGATGTCGCGGATACCCGCCTCGATGCGGTCGGTGATCTCCTTGAGCTGTTCTCTGTTTTTACCGGGCTTCTCTGGCATAGTTTCCTCCTTCCGTCAGGTCGATACGCAGGAGCTGAAGCCCCCGCGAAAGATATTCCCGTAAATCCGTTTTTCCGCAGAGATAGCGGATGTCGCCTGCCTTGTCCTGCTCACGCAGCGTCCACAGGTCCGCCGCCCACCGGGCAAAAACCGCGTCCGGCGCGTTGAAGGGCTTTTTGCGGCGAAGATAGAGGCTGTGCCGCCCCAGCACCATAAGTGTGCAGAGGGTGTTGATCTCATCGAGCGAGCAGGCGCTGAGTACGGCGATCCTCCGTTCATAGGAGGCCGCTTCCAGCAGCTCGCGCAGCGCAGGCTTGGCATTTTCAATCAATGCCGGATAATCCGCTCTTGTCGGATACGGAGATTTTCGTGTCATAGGCACTTCCTTTCATTTCATGGGCTGTTTGCCCCTAAAATGGCAGCGCCCGCGCAGGGGTAGGCTTTCCTGTGCGGGCGCTCGGTTCTTATTCATTTTCGGAGTATATACTCCTTGCGGGCGGCGTATATCCGGCGTTTTTGGCGCGTTCGCTGGCGGCCCTGCGCCGCTCGTCGCTGAACGGCTCCCGGACGCTGACGCAGCTTTTCGGCACGGCGTAGCTGACCGCTCCGGCATGGACGGCCTTATCCGGGTACACCTTGTCCGGGTATTTCTCCGCAAGGCGCTTGAGCTTGCGCTTCAGCTTGGGGTCGTGGGTGTAGATGCTGGCGGTGGATTCTTCCTCGTTGTAGAGGATGATACTTTCCTGCTCCAGCTTGGAGAGCTTCATGTCCTCGCCCCCTTGTCAAATTCCAAACGGAAGCGGACGCTCTCGCCGGTATCCTCCAGCACGGCGGTGGCGTCGTAGGTGCCGCCGGTCTTTTCGGAGTAGAGGCCGGTGAGCTTCACACGCCCGTCTGCAAGCAGCGCGGCGGCGACCTTTTTTGTCAGAGCGGCGCGCTTGGCGGCATAGACCTGCATGTTGGGATCGACGCCGCGCTCGAAGCGGAACGACGAATCGGTGTTCAGGCCGAAACGCTTGGCCGTCTTGCGCACCCACACGGGATTGAAATAGGCGCTCTCGATAAATACGTCGGTCGTCGTGTCGCCGATGCCCGAATCCAGTCCGCCGAAGACTCCGGCGATGCACATCGGACGCTCGGCCGAGCAGATCATCAGATCGTCGGCCGTCAGTTTTCGCTCCACGCCGTCCAACGTCACGAAAGGCGTGCCTTCGGCGCAGGTGCGGACCACGACTTCGCGGCCTTCGATCTTCGCCGCGTCGAACGCGTGCAGGGGCTGCCCCAGCTCGAAGAGCACGAAGTTGGTGATATCGACCAGATTGTTCTTGGGATTGATGCCCGCGGCGCGCAGGCAGTTCTGCATCCACTCAGGCGAAGGGCCTATCTTGCAGTTCTTCACCGTCACGCCCGCATAGCGGGGGGCCGCTTCGTGGTTCTCGACGCGGACGGTCACCGGCAGGTCATGGTTGTCGGGAGCGAAGGCCGAGACGTCGGGCATCTTCACTTCGGCGTTCAGGCCCTGACTCCTGAGGTAAGCCGCCAGATCACGCGCCACGCCGATATGCGACGCGGCGTCGACGCGGTTGGGGGTGAGTCCCACCTCGATCAGGTAGTCGTCCTCGATGCCGAGGTATTCTTTGGCCGTCATGCCGACGCGGGCGTCGGCCGGAAGTTCCATAATGCCGTCGTGCGAGGCCCCGATGCCCAGTTCGTCCTCGGCGCAAAGCATGCCGAGCGACTCGACGCCGCGGATCTTGCTGCGTTTGATCTTGAATTCCTCGTCGCCGCCGCCGGGGTAGAGCACCGTGCCGACCGTGGCGCAGAGCACCTTCAGCCCGGCCCGGCAGTTGGGCGCGCCGCAGACGATCTGCAGGGGATCACCGGCGCCGACATCGACCGTCGTGAGGTGCAGGTGGTCCGAATCGGGATGATCCGTGCAGGTCAGCACCTCGCCGACCACGACGCCGTGAAGCCCTCCCTTTACGGTCTCGATCTTCTCGAAACCCTCGACTTCGAGTCCGATGTCGGTCAGTATCCGTGCGATTTCTTCGGCCGGAAGATCGGTGTCGAGATAGCGTTTAAGCCAGTTATACGAAATATTCATAATTAAAAGCTTTAATGTTCCTCTTGCAGTTCAACATGCCGGACCGCCTTCCCCGCGGCGGAAGGCCGCGTTTGCAGGTCCGGCCGCCCCGGAATCCCCGCCTTGGCGGGAAGTGCCGCCGTTACAGCGTCCGGAACGGCATGCTAAAATCGAACAAAGATACATAAAAATTGTTAATCTCGTCGAGATTGGCGCACTAAATCGCGCCGGCGCTTCCGACCGGCTTTTCGACGGACGGGCACGGAAAAGGGGAGGACGCCATATATGTAGGTATCGAAAATATCCGCCGAAAAATTTGGATTTAAGGAGCGGACCCGCTATATTTGCCGAAAAGAATATGATTCGCAATTTCAACATACAGGCTTGGTGGTGGCGCTCGTTGACTCTCGTGGACAATGAGTGCGGCTCCGTGCGTGTATAGTTGAAACCTGATACCAGCCACAAGCCCGTTGTTTACGAGAGAGTAAACAGCGGGCTTTTTCTTTTGCACTTTCACAAAACAAACGGAAAAATAAAAAAGAGTATGAAAACGAAAAAATTCTGCCTGACCGAGAATCAGATGCCCACGCAATGGTACAACATCGTGGCCGACATGCCCAACAAACCGCTGCCCCCGCTGCATCCCGCGACCAAGCAGCCCGTAACCAAAGAGCAGATGAGCGCCATTTTCGCCGAAGAGCTGATCGATCAGGAGATGTCCGCGGAGCGGTTCATCGACATTCCCGAAGAGGTGCAGGAGATTTACAAAATATGGAGACCCACGCCGCTCGTGCGGGCTACGGGGCTGGAGAAGGCGCTCGGCACGCCCGCGAAAATCTATTTCAAGAACGAGAGCGTCTCGCCGGCCGGATCGCACAAGCCCAACACCGCCGTGCCGCAGGCCTACTACAACTACAAGCAGGGCATCCGCCGCCTGACCACCGAGACGGGCGCGGGGCAGTGGGGCGCAGCGATCGCATTCGCAGCCAAGCATTTCGGCATAGACCTGCAGGTTTACATGGTCAAGGTCAGCTACGAGCAGAAACCCTACCGGCGGCTGATGATGAACACTTGGGGCGCCGAGTGCATCGCATCGCCCAGCACGCTCACGGCATCGGGCCGTGCGGCGCTTGAACGCGACCCGAACTGTTCGGGAAGCCTCGGACTGGCCATTTCGGAGGCGATCGAAGTGGCGCTGCAACACCCCGAAGATACGCGGTACTGTCTGGGAAGCGTGCTGAACCACGTCATCCTGCATCAGACCGTGATCGGACAGGAAGCCGTGGCGCAGATGGAGATGGCCGACGCCGAGCCGGACGTGGTGATCGGATGCTTCGGCGGCGGCAGCAACTTCGCGGGACTGGGATTCCCGTTCCTGCGCAAGAACCTCACGGAAGGCAAAAAAATCCGGATCGTGGCGGTCGAGCCGTCGAGCTGCCCGAAACTCACGCGCGGCAGTTTCCAGTACGACTTCGGCGACGTGGCGGGATTCACGCCCCTGCTGCCGATGTATACGCTGGGGCACGATTTCCAGCCGTCGGACATCCACGCGGGCGGACTGCGTTACCACGGCGCGGGGTCGATCGTCAGCCAGCTGCTCAAAGACGGACTCGTCGAAGCGCAGTCGCTGCCGCAGACCGAGACCCTCGCCGCAGGCATTCTCTTCGCCAAGACCGAGGGCATCATCCCGGCGCCGGAATCGACGCACGCCATCGCCGCGGCCATCCGCGAAGCCATGCAGGCCAAAGAGGAGGGGACGCCCAAGACGATTCTGTTCAACCTCTCAGGCAACGGCGTGATCGACCTCTACGCCTACGAACAGTATCTGGCGGGAGCGCTGAAAGATTATGCGCCGGGGGATGCGGAAATCGCAAAGACGGTCAGCCGGCTGGAGCAGTTGATATGACCGGAGCCGACAATACCGCAAATAAAAAAGACAGCCCTTCGGGACTGTCTTTTTATTCTGACACCGGCGGTTTCGGGACCGGCTTCCGGTCTGCGCCCAAACGGAAGGGTGTGCATGCAAATCCCGCGCTTCGACACGGCCGCCGTTACCTCGACCCCAGCCAGAGGAAGAACATGCCGACGAGGATAAAGGCCAGATCGAAGGCTTTGGAGCGGAGGTTGTGCTCGCGGAACAGCACTGCCCCGCACAGGAAAGAGACGACGACCGAACTGCGGCGGACCATCGACACGACGGAGACCATGGCGTCGGGCTGGTGCAGGGCGTAGAAATAGGCGAAATCGGCCAGCACGAGGAAGAACGAGATCAGCGGAATGGCCCAAGTCCAGTGGAACGGGGTGGTCGTACGGCGACGCGGCCACCAGAGGATGCCGACGACGACCGACATCAGGCCGAACAGATAGAGGTTGCACCAGCCCTGCACGAAGACCGGGTCGAGACGCGCCATGATATATTTGTCGTACAGTCCGCTTACGACGGCGGCCAGAGCCGCCACCGCGATACAGAGTATCCAGACGTTGTGACGGAAATCGACCCCTTCGCGGCGGCTCGAACGGCTCAGCAGGAAGAGCGAGAGGAGGGTCAGCACGACGCCGGTCCACTGGCAGGCGTTCAGCCGCTCGCCGAAGACGAGCATGGCCCCGACGAGCACCATGACGGGGCGCGTGGCATTGATCGGCCCCACGATGGTGATGGGAAGGTGCTTCATGCCGAAATAGCCGAAGATCCAGGACGTAAGGACGATGACGGATTTGAGCACCACCAGCCCATGGGCATGGAGCGTACCGGGCGACGCCTCCAGCACCGTACCTTCGAACCACCCGAGTCCGCATTCGGCCGAGAGGAGCGCCGGAAGGAAGACGAGTGACGAAAAGAGGGTGTTGAGCAGGAGCACAGGCAGTACGGCATTGCCGGTGAGCGACTTTTTCTTGGCCACGTCGTAGAAACCCAGCAGCGCGGCGGATGTGAATGCAAGGGTCAGCCACATAATGTAAGTTCGGCGGAAATGAGGGTCATGGGATTAGGGGTCGGCAAGGTCGGCAACCCGCAGGGTTTGCATTACGGCTGTCTCTTATACACATCTCCGAGC
>ENA-OZGA01000722-OZGA01000722.1-human-gut-metagenome-genome-assembly--contig:-NODE-722-length-12821-cov-8.612956_pt1 | contig 12821 bp, 7 predicted proteins | sample MGYA00245112_ERZ653649 | MGnify/ENA primary metagenome ERZ653649 (study PRJEB26926, sample SAMN06165071) | human gut metagenome | biome: ENVO:00009003; feature: ENVO:2100002; material: ENVO:00002003...
TTCTTACGTACCACCAGTTATTATTATAATAACCTAACGTATTGGCATTAAAATCCACTCGACCATTTCTTACGTACCACCAGTTATTATTATAATAACCTAACGTATTGGCATTAAAATCTACACAGCCATTTCTTACATACCACCAGCTGTTATTATAATAGCCTAATGTATTGGCACTAAAATCTACTCGACCATTTCTTACGTACCACCAGTTATTATTATAATAACCTAATGTATTCGCATTAAAGTCCACTCGGCCATTTCTCACATACCACCAATTATTGTTATAATATGCTAATGTATTGGCATTAAAATCAATCACACCATTTTTCACATACCACCATTGACCATTATACTGTGCCAATGAAGTAAACCAGTCCGCAAAAACTCCACTCTGATAATATCTCCACTGGTTATCTGTTGCATCATATGCCAAACCATCTGCAATGATCGAGTGACAACCACGCTGTTGACATAAATAATACGATGTCGGATCTGTAGGATCCCATGTATGCCATAATGGTAATTTATATGAGGAAGGCTTCGAAAACGGCTCGTATCCGCCCTTTGAGTATATAACTACCTTAGTTCCTATCTTACAATTATCATATATCCATTTTGCATCCCCTGCTGTAAGACGAATACATCCATGTGAACAGGTTGTACCCAATTTATTGTATGCACTCACACTTAATGTCTGTGGGTTATTTTTTGAATTATAAAATACTGAATGAAATAATACACCACCATGTATTCTTGTACACCATTGGCCATATGATGGTCCCATTAAAGTCTGCCATCTATATTTTGCAGGTGTATAAAATATGCCTTCAGGTGTATTATTCCCACCATCTGAGCAGATAAATCTCTTTACAGGAACATATACATTGTTATCCCTACCATATACAGTAATAAGGTCTTTACTCTTATTTACATATATTTCATATTCAGAGAAATCACCTGCTATTCCTAGCGTATCCTCTATTATATTCCCCTGATTATCATAGTATAGTTTCAGAACTTTTCCATACATAGCAGAGTTCGGGTCACTTACGTAGTAATTTGATGTTGTCGATGCAGATACATCATTTCTCCCAACGAAAAATAATGTAAATGCTATCAACGCAAATGCAACAAATACTTTTTGAATATTAAATGCATTTATCTTTTTAACCATAAAAACATCCTCCATAAACAACGCTTAAATATTAAAACTCAACATGTCCATTTTTTATAGCATATGTCCAATTTTTGTATTTAAAATTTCCATTATAATTAAAATCTACCATTCCATTATTTACATACCACCAGCCCATGTTATTCTGCACTAATGTATTCTCCTGGAAATCAATTACTCCATTATGTACGTACCACCATCTTCCATATAGGTATTCAAGTCTATCTGCACGTGCATCAAAGCTGCCATTTTTAATACAATACCACCAGTCTTTGTGAAAATATGTCTTACCATTATAATTTTGATCACTAGTACATAATGCCATTCCGGAATAATTAAAATCTACATTTCCATTCTTTATATACCATTCTCCATGATCAGTTTTTGAAATTCCATTAAATGAAAAATCTACCATTCCATTATTTACATACCACCAGCCCTTATTGTTTTGTACAAGTGTATTCTCTTGGAAATCAATCACTCCATTATGTACATACCACCATCTTCCATACATGTATTCAAGTCTATTTACGCTTGAATCCAATTTACCATTTTTAATGCAATACCACCATTTGTTCTTATTACACAACGCCATTCCTGAAAAACTATAATCAACTTTTCCATTATTTATATACCAACTGCCTGTATCGTCTTGCACTACTCCTTTGAACGTCTTGTCGCATTTTCCATTTTCAAAATAATACAATTCATTTTTATATTTTACTAATTTATTAATATCTTTATTTAACTGACCATTTTCCCAGTAGGTTAATATGTTTTTTTCTTCAACTATGCCGGTATATGTTCTATCCAGACAGCCATTAGTAAAGTGATATGTTCCATTAACTTCCTGAGTATTACCTGTTGTAAGATTATATTCCTGGCATGAAAGTTCCTTAACTCCTGTAATATTTGAAGCTTTTCCGTTTTCAACATATCTTGTAATATTATCTTTGTCCGTAACCAGACCCGTAAAATCAGATTTTACATTTCCATTAATTACAAACCAATTATTTTCCCCATTCTCGGCAAAACCATTATATGTACTGCTTACATTTTCATTCGTTACCGGTTTCCACTCTTTTCCATCATAAATAAAATCTGAATAATGTTTATCTACTTTACCATTAACAAATGAATACCAACCATCAAATGTCACTGTCTGACCATCTGACATGCTCTGTGTTAAATTACTAACCCTATATAGTCCATTATAATTAAAATCTACTACTCCATTATGTACATACCAATCACCGGAACCATATCTGGCAATTCCATCGAACGAAAAATCAACAGCTCCATTTCTCACATACCACCACTTATTATTATAATATCCTAATGTATTTGCATTAAAGTCTACCTGTCCATTTCTCACATACCACCACTTATTATTATAATATGCTAACGTGTTTGCATTAAAGTCTACCTGTCCATTTCTCACATACCACCAGTTATTATTATAATATGCTAACGTGTTTGCATTAAAATCTACCTGTCCATCTTTTACATACCACCAAATTTTATTGTAATATGCTAGTGTAGTGGCATTAAAATCCGCACGTCCATTTCTTACATACCACCAATTTCCTTTAAAATAAGCTAATGTATTTGCATTAAAGTCAATTTTACCGTTTTTTACATACCACCAATTTCCTGAATATAATGCCAAACCGGTATAGCTATAATCAACAGATCCATTTTTATAAAAATACCAATTGCCATCAGATGCCTGTTTCAAATTATTAAGACCTAAATAGTCCATTATGCCGTTTGCATCTGCTACTCCAAGTGTCCTCAGTTTTTCTTCCGATGACAAAAATTGCTCACAATCACTTGCATTACTTATAAAGCAATGTTCAATCAGTACTGCCGGAATATTGTTATATTTATTTCCTTTTATTACAGCCAAATAATCAGCTAATGATCCATCCGGATATCTTGTATTATTTTCCGAATTTCTTATAAGTGTTCCTCTTCCTTGCTGAGGAATACCCAAGACCTTTAATCTTTTTATAATATCTTTGGCAAGAACTTCTCCATTTCTTCCTATTTCACTTTTATAATTCATATTTGGGTAGTATACTGACACGCCTCTTGCCGATGGTCCTGAAGAATTCAAATGGAAACTAATATACAAATCAGCCTTAACATTTTTCGAAAACTCTACTCGCTTAGAATTACATTCTGTGCTCTTTACTGAGCCGCCTCCAAAGGGACACGAGTAGGAATCTCTTACCATATATACCTTTACACCATCATGCTTCTCTAATTCCTGCTTGCAATATGAGGCAATCTTATATGTAAGTACTTCCTCTCTGTATCCATTACTTCTGTTTTGAGCTCCTGCGTGAGAAGCATCGTGACCAGCATCCAATACCACAACATATTTTGGAATTGATGATGCCTTCACCTGTTCCTGCGAATCTCCCAAATTAGGGAAAATACCGCAAATCATTGCCATTATTAATATTGCGGCAAATATTTTTTTACATGCCTTTTTTAACATTTATTAAGCCACCTTCCTTAGTACTATAGATTTATTTTATTACTATTATATATACTTTTCAAGTGCTATATTTACCATTTAACGCAATTGCCTAATTCAAAATATTTTTATTATAGAATTTAGAGTTTAATTTCAATTGATAATCAAGTGCAGAACACCCAAATTCTTCTGCTAATGTTTTAGTATTTGAAAACAAATCTGTTCCTAAACCTAATCTATCCCCTTCAATACCGCATCCCAACGCAGATAATGTAGTTGGAAACATATCCATAGTTGTATACGTTCTTGCATCTCCAGTGTATTTCTTATCTGAATTTATAACATTTACATATGTACGCCTATCGTATCCATCAGGCATATCCTTAAAATAACTGCTATCCATACATAAATGATCTCCTGATAGTATAATTACTGTATCCTCATAAAAATCCTGCTGCTGTATCCATTCTACAAAAGAAGCAACCTGACGACTATTGCACGCCAGCACATTTGAATATTGCTGACCATACTGATTCTCACATAAATCACATACATAGCCGTCCGTAAAATGAGTATCTGTTGTTAACATAGTCAAATTAAACGGCTCACCTTTTGAAGCTAGTTCCGTGAGTGTGTCCTTAGCAAAATCAAATAGTTTCTCGTCCTCATACCCCCACCATTCAAAATAATCCGATGGTATCTTATGAGTCTTTATTGCCCAATTGTAATCATACACTTTAAAATCACCGTGCTCTTCAAAGTACTTTCCACGATTTGCAAATGACTTGTCTGAGCCAATCAGTAAGCAATTATTGTACCCATTCTGTTCAAGGATCTGTCCTGTTGAAAAAACTCCCGGAAGAAATTCTTCATCATCCGAACCATATGCGTTTACATCTGCGTTGAGTGGTACCCCGGAAGTCTGAGCTACAAGTCCTGCAGCAGTCCACGTGGTATTTCCAAGCGGATACGCTCCATTCAAATGTGTATCTGTTCCATTAAAGCATTCATTGTTTAAAGCCAAATCTGTAAGTTCAGAAATATAGTCAGTATCTTTTCCACCACCATTTTCTGTATCTGAATCAGATATTTCCATAGATTCCAAAAAGATATAAATAAGATTCTTTTTATGTTCAGGAAATGTTATTTTAGTCTTTGAAGGGTCCACATAATAAACATCATAAAGATTTGTCTTTGTCTGTGAAGCAACTGCATAATTATATAATCCATAATTTTTATTAAATTTAGCAAATACATTACCTATTGTACCAAAACTTATTATAACTATTATCAAACTGCTCGCCAAAAACCTATAGCCCCATTTTTGCTTCCTAATAAATATCGACAATAGTACAACAAATACTATAGCAAAAATTATTGAACTACCAATCTCAATAAATAAGTTTCTAAAATCTGACCAATTAGTTCCCCCTAAATCCGTAGTCATATGAAACAGCAGTTGCGATATTGATACATCTTCAAATTGATTTGAAAGATATTTATATCCCCATACTAAACCACTCGCCAGCATGAGCAGAATCGCCATTACTATCTGATGTATTACAAACCATACTATATTTATCGTTTGATTGGTTCTCTTTGACTTTTCCACTATTCTTATCATATTCCATATAAAAGTAAGAATAAGAGCTATAAAACATGGGATAACCAATTGCAGGAAATTTATGATATTTATATTTGCATTTATTGTATCAAATGCTGATTTTCCTGCTATAAGTTCAATCGGCTTTTGTAAATATTCCGTATTCCTAAAAACTGATGCCTCTTGATAATTCTGATACCCTATACTATCAACCAAACAATCCTTTTCCAAATCATACACAACTATATTCAACCCCTGTCTGTGTGTACAATAACTCTCACCATCAATTTTAATATCTGCCCAATTTCCAAGATATTGCCCTCCACTACATAAATTTATATTGTGACCATGAATTTTTTTCTTAAAATAAAGTGCTGCTTCATTGCTTGATTCCGTTTTAACGAGCTTTCCATCACTGATAACAGCATAGAAGCTTGATGCAATTCCTGTATCTCTAGGAGTACTATCTATTCCAATATCATTTAAGCACTGCTGAATTGAATCTGTAATTCCTAAAGAATAATCTGTGCATACTGCCATCAATATCAAATACTGTTTATCACAATATTTTTCAAGTAATTCTTCAATGGAATAGTCAGGAAGTTCATCATCAATCAAATCATATTTCACTGTACAATTATTCAAAATAATATCATTTGAAAATTTCTTTACAGTTATCCCATTCCATTTAATAGCCATTTTAATATTTTTAGTGTCTGTATATATATTCATCTCATCAAAAGTTTCGCCAGCAACGTATGGAACCTTTACAGTCGTATTATTCTTATCTGCCTTATGTCTTTCTAAATCCGAATCTGATGAATACTCCACTTCTGTCAGAGTATGCTTATCCATATCTTTGCCATACAAGCTATATTCTACCGAATAATTTGCTGGTAGCAACATTACAGCTATACACAATATTATTAATACAGCAAATATATAATTTACTATCCTCATAGTTTTCTCTCTTGTTATATCCATTATATATATACCTCTCATTCTTCCCATAATTTTGTACACTAAAAAGAGCATTCTGCCCACAAAATGCTCTATAATTATACTTGATTTTATATAAAATGTAAATTATTTTCTTAATATTTTCTTAACATTTCACTATGGTATAAGTTTGTTCACATATGGTATCTTTTGTAATAATTTAACTATAATTACAGATAATCCGTATGTCAAAAATATACCACCTATTCTCCAAGCAGTAGAAAACTCATTAATACTAAAAATATAGCATAGCACATATATAGGGTATTTATGTATCAAATATACTCCAAAACTCGCCCCCGATAATTGCATAATTGTAGAATTAAATTTTTCATAATTCTCCCATTTAAAATATTTGAATGCCGTAAAAATAGCCACCGCATATATCACTGTGGGAAAATTAGTATACCCTCTATACGTTGCATTAATTGAATTATCTCTAAACGACAAATATGCCGTAATTCCAAATTGAAAAAACAACGCTATAACACCAAATAAATATATTACTCTCCGCACTTTTAATTCCATCTGTGTGTTTGCAAGATAATATCCCAGCAATACGAAAATAATATATCCCCCACCCAATGGATTATTTAAACTTTGATTCCAATCAATTCCAATTATCGAAAACAGCACTGGTAATAAAGATCTGCTCAAGAACGTATAAAGAATCAAATATGTAAAAACTCCTTTTTTACCAATTCTTTTTTGTGATGGAATTATTCCCAAAACTGGGATACACAAATATACTGCAAATAAATCTATAAAAAAGTAATATATATTAAACGCTCTAACATTAAATATAACATTTATAAGTTTAATTGGACTTGATACATCAGACCATTTCAAACATTTTAATGCCAGAACACACCATACAATAGCAACCACACTCCAAAATAGAAACGGAATCATAGTCCTACTGAAACGTTTTTTTATAAATTCATATGTATTATATCTTTTACGATAATCCATAAGTGTTGCCCCTGTTAACATAAAAAACACAGGAACCGCAAAATAACATAAACAGTCTATAAACAGACTACTCAACCAGCTAACGCTATGATGAAATGTATATAATGAAGTACCATTCACATGCATTGTAACAACAGCAATGCATGACACTACATTTAATGCATCAAAATAACCAACTCTTTTTTTTGACATTATATTTTTGTCCTCTCTCTTTTATAACCTACAATGAATCAGCAAGCAATTTTTCTCTTTATCAGCTGCTTAACCATACTAAAATTGGTTTTCATAAGATTCCAATTGCAAATCAAATTTACCGCTAAAAAAATTCCTAAAATAATTATTCCATAGACAATTCCAGCACCTATTAATAGCATATAGCTTCCAGCCCAATGAATTTTATCATAAAATAAAATCATGCACAAAACAGCTGTTAATATGTTAACTATCATTATCCTATAACTGGAAATCACCGAAGTTTGTAATATTCTATGATTTGCATATATAATCATATCATTAGTACGATAAACCATAGCAACAATAGTTCCTATCAAAACACCATAAATTCCAAATTCATATACTGCTAAAAATGATACTATAAGATTTATTGCTGATTCTGCAATTGAACGTGACTGTGTCTTTTTAAAATGTCCAGCTATATTAATCAAATTATTAGATGCAAAACGAGCAATGCTAAGTAACTGGATAGTCAAAAACAAAACAGGCAAAAGCTTATCTATATAATTATAATCTGTCATATTCTTTGTGTACAGATTCATGAATGGAAGTGTTAATACTCCAATCACTGTAAATACATAATAACCAAAGACTGTAATATCCAGTTCAAACACTCTATATATACGAATAAAATGTTCCTTACCCTTATGATAATTCTGGCCTAAATAAAAAACCAGACCATTATTTACTGTATTAAACAGATTAAGCACTGTAGAATATATATAATTATAAACTGTATATACACTTACCACCTTTAATCCAGAAAACACTGATAATACCAGTACATCTGTGTTAGAGAAAACTAATGTTGAAATTTGATGAATTAATACGGAATTTTTTTGTGAAATTGCCACTTCATTCGGTTCAACACTAAGATTTATCCAGCTATAATTTTTATGAATATATATTTCAAACAAAGCCATTTGCAATACATTAAATGCAAAAAACACGACCTGAACTGCAAGAACCTGAAATCCGGCAATAATAAGTATTATTTTTCCAACATTTATCAGCACATTAACAATTGTTGTAATATTAGTAACAATATAAGATTTTCCTTCAGCCTGAAGTAATATTTTATATTTTCCCTGATACATAAAGTTGACAACATTTCCTAGTCCTCCAAAGAAAATTAATGCCATAACCAAAAATGTATTAAGACTATTTTTTACTACAAATGGATATATTACAGAAAAAACAACCAATGCCATAAAATAAAGCTTGCTGGTTCTTTTATAATATTTATTAGTTGCTGATAAAATAGCATTTATATCTTTTTTTCCACCTTCAGCTATCGGTTGATACAATGCCTGTAACGATGCGGTACCTACTCCGGCTTCGAACAATCCAAGATATACCAATATCTGAGAAATTGAAGATAAAAGCCCGTTCACCTCTGAACCATAATATTCAATAATAACCTTAGGAACTATAATTGCAAATACAACCGTTAAAGCTTGTCCTAAAATCCCAAATACTATATTGTAAATTCCTTTTTTTGCATTCATACCGGTTGCCTTTCTGCTTTTAAATAAATACTCTTTTTACAAATTCTTTCATAAACCTATTTCGATATATATGTTTTACTATAAACCATTGTTTAAGCTTAAGCTTTTTACTTACTAAATGTTCATTTGAAATATCTATAAATAATTGACTTTTCTCAAATTCCTCTATAATCGGATGTTTTAAATCGTAATCAACTCCTGCAAGATTCATAAACATGCCATTCATAAAGTACACAACATCTTTATACTTTTCGAATTTCTTTTCCGAATAATACGTTAACAAATAATTATAAATCTGTGTATAATCATGAATATATGACAATCTTGTCAATTTTAAAGCACTACCAACAGTTTCAACATTATACTTGTACAATGGTTGCGTTATATATTCGTAATTACTTGCATAATTGGCATATTCAAGATTAAATAACAAATCCTCACCCATTTTTATACTTTCTTTATATAAAATATTATTTGTTTTCACTATAGATGCTTTATAAATATTATTCCAAATCATGTTGTTTTTCAACATTAAAAATGCATGAAGCAGGAAATTTTCATTTTCCTGCTCCTTCGGTAAATCACGTCTACAATAACTTAATTCACCATTATCCGTATAATAATCAAATAAATATATATCTTTATCCCATTTCTTTTTCATAAAATCTGAAATAGTCTCTACGCATATCATATCATCACTATCTACAAACATCAAATATTCGCCTGATGCATGATTAATTCCATAATTACGTGCCGAACTCACTCCACCATTTTCTTTATGGTATACATTTATCCTTTTGTCTATTTTTTCATAGTCAAGACACAAGCCTAGGCTATTATCTATGGATCCATCGTCAACAATTATAATTTCAATTTCATCACTCTGAATCTGAAGTAAAGTTTTTAAACATGATTCTATATAATTCTCTCTGTTATACACAGGTACAATTATGGACAATTTCATTATATTCATCCCTCTTTATATCTGATTACTTTTGCAGGACAACCTCCAACAATTGCATTAGCAGGAACATCCTTGGTTACTATACTGCCAGCAGCAATAATTGCATTATTACCGATAGTTACACCTTTTAATATTACAGAATTTGCACCAATCCACACATTATCACCTATCTTGATTGGTGCAGAAACAAATCCACCATTGACAGTATCATGATCATGATCAACCATTACTACATTGTTCGCAATAATACAATTTACTCCAATCTCAATTTGTTTCAAGCACGTCACACTTACATTCTGATTCATAAAACAATGCTGTCCTATTATCATGCAACCGCTTTGTACACTTAGATAACAAAATCTTTTGCTTTCAAAATCATTTGCTATCTCAATTTTTCCACATTTAGTCACAACAATTTTTGTTTTAGAACCAAGATTAATTTGTTTTCCAGTGTTGAATCTATTTCCATATAAGATTTTATACGGAATCAACTTAATTGCTGAAATAGTATATTTAATACTCTTCACTAATCCCATTTACTTCACCTGATTCTTTATTTTTATAAATAAAATACATTAAAAATCCCCATAACGTCCAAAACACAACCGTAGTTTCATTATTAACATATAATATTTCCGACACAAACATACTTGATGCAACAATTGTAATACATCCACTAAACAGTGCAATGCACTTCAGGATATCTTCATCTTTAATAAACTTATAATTTTTTAGAATATAAATCAATGATGATATCATAATAAGTAAAAACATTATTGTTCCTACGATTCCCTGAGAAGATAACAGGTCCATAAACATGTTATGAAACGCGTCAAAAACGGCAAATCCATTGGTTAGCATGTAGCAATTTGGAAGTTTTTCTCCTGCATACGTAACATTATTTCCAAAACTTATTCCAAAGATTGGACTTGTTTTAAAAAGTTCAAACGCATTATTCCAAAGATCAAATCTTCTGTTGCTTACATCTCCCTCCAATTCCTCTTGTCTTCCAATTTCTATTTTATTTTTATTATCTTCCTTGTCGTTATCAGACTCATGTGCATGATTCCAGCTCTCCACAGCTGCTACATAACCATTATATCCAGCCTTAATCCCCTGTTGTGCCCCCATTGCAATAGCAACAGCAATAATGGCAACTACAATAGCTGTTGTAATTTTTTTTCTTTTATTAAGAGTATACAGGAAGAAGAACACAAGCATACTTACAATAACACAAATCATTCCAGTTCTTGAAGCAGAAAAGCTAATACTCATTAACTGAATAAGCATTGAGATAACCATACTAACTTTTATACACTTTTTTTGACTACTAAAGAAAAAATACAAGCTTATAATCAATGCTATTGTCGTTAATATGGCTCCATAATTAGGATCGGTATGAATCCCATACAACCTTCCCCAATAAGCTACACCAACAATAAATGTTTTTGATTCACTTATAATACGATTAAAACCATAGTTTGCAAAAAGCATTCCTATACCTATTATATTCATAATAGATGTTATAATCAGTATTTCCAATATAACAAACCTAAATTCTTTTGTTACAAGTTTTTTATCTCTTTTCAAATCAAATAAATATAATAATACAAATTGAAATGTCATCCATATTATTATTTTCATATTGTTTGTCACACCATATTTGAAATTAATAATACACGTAATTATAAACAATGCCAAAAAAATTATATACATTTTTATAAATGGATATTGTATATATTTTTTTATTTGTAAAATTCTCCAAAAAACCGCTACAACTCCCAAAATCAAAACTAATACTGAAGTGACTTTTAATAAAGGTGTATCAAATAATAAACTATTTCCTGCACAAATTATATGAAAAATATATAAGTATTTAAACCACGTTATTATATTTTCCATTACGGTATCAAATCTCTTCATTAATTAATTTCTCCTTCGCATCTTTATGCATAAAACCATTTTAAAAATTAAAAATTTCTTTTATTGCATTGTTTTGTTGAACAACATCAAAACAATATTTACATTCTGACAAATTAAGCGAATCTCTGTCATAATAAATATTACTCAATATTGCCTCTGCCCACTTATCAGCCGATTCAGATATTGATAAAAACTTGCACCTTTCACTCAATGCAGTTTCTTTAGAAATCCTATCACTAATTATAACCTTTAGTCCGGATACCTGTGCTTCAATTGCTACAATAGGAAGTCCCTCGAACCTAGAAGGCAGAATAAAAATATCCATAGCCTGCATTAATTCATTTACATCTTTTCTTGATCCCATCAATCGTACAGCATTCTCTAGCTTTCTTTCTTTAACCCTTTTATTTATTTCATCAAAATCACTACCTGTACCTATCATCAGAACCATAGTTTTGGGATTCTTCCTATGCAATGCCTCTGCTATATCAACTACGAATTCTGAATTTTTCTGATAGGAAAATGCTCCAACCTGTCCAATTATAATACGATTTTCAAGATCTAACTCAACACGTTTTTTGTGTCTAATTTCTTCGCTGAATTTAAATCGTTCAACCTTAACCGCATTATTCATAATATGGAACTTCTGACTAGAAAGTACATTCTTGGGAAACATCCATTCTCCTGCAACATATGAACATGTATAGAAGTCGGTTGCACATCTTCCAACTATCAAATGCTTCATTATTGTGTGACAAAATGTTTTAATATATCTTACCATCTTTGAATGTGAATTCACCCCTGAGCTATGACTGTGTACAACAATCTTCTTAACATCACATCTATGTGCAGCAAGCAAACCAAGACTATTAAAGGCCTCTGATATATTGAAATATGCAATATCATACCTGTCTCTTATACACATCTGACGCTGCCGACGATCGCATAAGTGT
>ENA-OZGA01000723-OZGA01000723.1-human-gut-metagenome-genome-assembly--contig:-NODE-723-length-12817-cov-3.521000_pt1 | contig 12817 bp, 6 predicted proteins | sample MGYA00245112_ERZ653649 | MGnify/ENA primary metagenome ERZ653649 (study PRJEB26926, sample SAMN06165071) | human gut metagenome | biome: ENVO:00009003; feature: ENVO:2100002; material: ENVO:00002003...
GAGATGCTCAGGAGTCTCGTGGGCTCGGAGATGTGTATAAGAGACAGACTACATACAGCGGGTTAGTGTTGTTCATCGTGGTTACACCACGGATGAGCACTTTCGGAGTAGCACCTGGTCCACCACCGCTGGTGACTTGTACACCATTGACCTTACCTTGCAAGGCGTCCATAGCGTTACCCGTCACGGTTTCAGTGATTTCTGTACCTTTCACTGTAGCAATGGAACTGGTCAAGTCGCTCTTCTTTACGGCACCATAACCTATTACTACCACTTCGTCCAGCAATTCACTGGATTCCTTCAACACCACATTAATCGTAGTGCGCCCCTCTACCGCTATTTCCTGAGAGTCAAAACCAATGGAAGAGAATATTAATACGGCATTCTTGCCTACATTAGATAATGTATAATCACCGTCGATACCAGTAATCGTTCCTGTACCGGTACCTTTCACTTGAACTGTAGTTCCAATCAACGGTTGTTGGTCGGTGCCCGAAGTCACCACGCCCTTTACCGTTATCTGCTGCGCATAACCGCAAAGGCTTATCAGCGCAAGACACAATAATAGAATTTGCTTTTTCATATTTAAAATCTAATGTTACTTTTTCATTTAGCAGGAACAATCTTGCCGCGCCCCAAGTGTGCATCAAACTCAAAGCGGTAGTTCCCGGCAACCGTAATCGTAGGCTTCATCCAGTTATCGCCTACAACCGTTCCGTCTTCCCAGCGCATATTCGTACCTTCCCAATTGGGATTCACATCTCCCTTCTTGCTGTAGTAGCCAAACTTTTCCACCTCTTGAGAATTGTCGCAACGCCACTCTACATGGTCCCACCATCCATCGGGATGAGAATTGGAGATGATGAAATTAAGTTCCTCACCGGCTTCAAGTGTCCAAGTTCCGTTTTCAGGATAATAGAATAGGTGAGGATTAGTTGTATCCTGAACAAACAAATGATTGCCCGCATCTTGAGGAGAACCGCCCCAGCCGATATAGAAATTTATAAAATCGGCTTCATTGCCATTCTCCTTACGGTCGAAGCATTTCTTGCCATATTCATAGTTTATAGGAGTAGTTGCTTCTGTTACCGAATAAGTTCGCATACTTTAAGTGGCATCCTGCACGTTGATGTCTATTTCATAATAGACGCCCGCCTTATCAAGAACAATGGGCTTTGCTGTTTCAGGATCATCTGTCAGTTTCGAATTATCTTCCGGATCAAGACCGAAGCAAATAGGAGTAAAGTTTGTCTTCTGTGGTAAGAAGAAGATTTCCGTACCAGCAGCTTTGTTATAGTAACGTGCCCGATATTGGAACTCACCCGTATGGTTAATCAGCATCGGCACGCCGAAGACATCGCTATTCAATTCTTCTACAGTCTTCACGTCAGCCAGATACATCTTGGAGAAGTCGGGCATTTCGGAAACATTAATAGTGCTTGTTATTGTCGTCTCCTTTCCCTTGGCATCTACAGCCGTCATCGTAATGTTGTAGCTTTGTACTTCATTCGGGAGAATGATTGGTTCTGTGAAGCTCAATGAAGACTTTCCGTCAGCCTCTACTCTACGATTATCAAAACCATCTATACCAGGAATATTGATAATCACATAATCCAAGATACGGTCATCTGTAACAGTAAAACTCAATTTGAACTTTGTTTCAGACTTCATTAGTACTGTAACCGCAGCGTCGGGAGCGATAGTGAAGGTAGGCGAGGCAAAGTCACCATCCATCGTTACCAACACATCTTTTGAAACCTCACGTCCTCCCACATCAATCACTGTAACCTTCACAGTGAAACGCTCACCGATTTCGTCACGTTTGATGTTGTAAGAATAACTCAAATCGTACTCCGTCTTGGGAGCGCCATAGATTTCAATCAAGTCAATAGTCTTGTTCAGATAGAGGTCCGGACATTGCAGACGAATGGAAGCAATACCGTCGGTATCGGTCAGTTTCCCTTCGATTGTAAAACTATGTCCGGCACCGGATTCGATGTGTTCCGTGGCCAAAGTCAGGGTCGGGCTCTGTCCGTCCACATCAGGATAGCCATCGTCGTCGCTACATCCTGTAGTCCATAAAGTCAGTGATAAGAATGCCCAGAGTAGGGCGGCATTGAATAAATGCTTCTTCATACATATTACTTTTAAAGTTAAACAATTAGATACATTCTTTACTAAAATATCACTTTTAGATAATGCAAATGTAAGCTATCTTAGGTTTCTTGAACTGCATAAATCTTGCAGTGAGGGGATGTAAATCTTGCAATGAACGATTTGTGTATCTGAAATAAAGAATTTATTTATACTTTTGGATTGCAATAGAAAATTGATGTCATGAAAAGCAGATTATTACTTTACTTACTGTTGTTACCTGCCCTTCTGACGGCACAACCTTATGCTGTCAGGCAATTGGGAATTGAGAAGGGATTATCCAATAACTATGTGGTTAGTATAGCCCAGGACAAAGAGGGCTTTTTATGGTTTGCGACTGAAGAGGGCTTGAATAAGTTCGATGGAACACGCTTCATTACTTACTATAAGAATGAAACAAAGAACGGCTATGGCATTACGGGGAATGAACTGAACTGCCTGCTGGATGATCCGAAGGATTCCATCTTATGGATTGGCACACAGAGGGCGGGGTTGAATGCTTATAATTATGTAAAGGACACCTTTACATTCTACCGGCATAATGAGGCTGTGCCTGAAAGTATCATTACGGATGACGTAACCAATGTTATTGCCGCTGCTGATGGAAATCTGTGGGTGACAACTTATTGGAAAGGAATTGAATATTTCGATAAAGAAACCGGTCACTTTTCTCATTATAATACGGCAAATATACCGGGGCTTGCCAGTGATAACATCTGGACTGTTGCTGATGGGGGGAATGGTAAGTTATATGTAGGCCATGTCCATAATGGTTTTAGTATTCTTTCCATTAAAGATAAAAGGGCGAAGAACTTCGTGCATGATCCGGGTGATCGGCACAGCTTGCCGGGTAATGAAGTGAGATGCGTATATAAGGATCTGAATAATAATATCTGGGTAGGGACAAACAAAGGTCTGGCATTGTTTAATCCTGAATCAGAGAATTTCATCCAGTTTAATTCAGACGGGAATCTTTCGCACTATATCTACGACATTAAGCAGCTTGACGGGAATAAATTGTGGATAGCTATGGAATTTGGCGGAATAGCCATAATGGATTTATCGCAGCGTTTGTTCCTGCTACCCGAACAGACTCAATTTCATTATATCAGGGAAGGAGATGACGGATACAGTCTCTCTAATTCAAGTACGAGGTGCATTTTTCAGGATTCATTCAAGAATATCTGGACGGGTGTATGGGGTGGTGGCATAAATTTCTTAAGCTATGAGCCACCTTTGTTTAGTGGTTATTACTATTCTCCCAATCAGAATTCAATGAGTCGCCTGAATAATAAAACAGCAAGCAGCGTTTGTGTGGATAGCCAAGGTAAATTGTGGATTGGAACAGATGGGGGAGGAATCAATGTCTTTGATCAAGGTAAACGGGTATCCGTTTATCAGGAAGAGATTGAAGATATGAGTGGAAACTCTGTGCTGGCCTCACTGCGCGACTCGGAAGATAATCTGTGGTTCGGCTTATTTATGGGTGGAGTGAATTATTACGATGCGAAGAGAAAGATATTCCACCGGAACTTTCTTAAAGAATTAGAGCACGAGGATATCCGTTCGTTCTATGAAGACAATCGGCATATTCTGTGGATTGGCACCAGTCGTGGTATCTACAAAGTTAGTCTGGCTGATAAGAAGATCGTGGGACATTATGAGTTTGAGAATAATCTGGTGCGGTGCGTTATGAAAGACTCTCAGGGACGTCTGTGGATCGGTTCTTTTGGGAGTGGCCTGGGGATAGGAGATGATGAGTTACAGGATATCAAGCTCTTTAATATGGAGAACCTGTTCCCTTCCAATACCATCAATGCAATTTATGAAGACAGCAGGAAGAATGTATGGATCGGGACAGGAGAAGGTTTGGTGTGTTTCTCCTCGCCATCCGATTGGGAATATAAGGTTTACCGCCGTGAAGAAGGCTTAACCAATACACATATACGTGCTATAACGGAAGATGCGCATCATAATATCTGGGTGAGTACCAATAAGGGAATCAGTTGTCTGTTGCGGGATAAGGATGTTTTCTATAACTATGACCATTGGGATAATGTGCCGATGGGAAATTTTATGAGTGGCAGTGTAGCTAAGGATCAGAATGGAGAGATTTATTTCGGTTCCATCAATGGACTTTGCCACTTCAATCCGGATTTTGTTCTGACAAAGCGTGAGTCTCCTGCGGCTGTTATCACGGAAATGAAGATATTTGCTCCTTTGGGTAATATGGGAGACAATGAAGAAGTGGTCAGTATTGACGGTCAGTCGAAAGTAAGGCTGAAGTATATGCAGAATAGCTTTAATATTACTTTTAATATACAGAACTATGCATTGGTCAACCAGGTGGAGTATGCCTATATGCTGAAAGGACTGGAAGATGCATGGTATACGGTGACAGACCCCAATAGCGTAACCTTCCGTAATGTGCCTCCCGGTGATTATCATTTCATGGTAAAAAACCGTATCAAGAACCAGGAATGGTCGGATGAGGTTACAACTTTGGATATCCATATTGTTCCGCCTTTGTGGCTTACCTGGTGGGCGAAATGCAGCTATGTATTGTTGAGTGGAGCCATCCTGTTCTTCATTCTTTATGCTTACAAGAAGAAGCTTGATATGGAAGTTCTGTACGATCTGGAAAAAAAGAATCATGTGCAAGAGCAGGAACTGAACCAGGAGCGTCTGCGTTTTTATACCAACATCACGCATGAACTTCGTACACCGCTGACATTGATACTGGGCCCACTGGAAGATATGCAGAAGAGTAATTCGCTTTCTAACAAGGATGCCCAGAAGATATCAGTCATCCATCAAAGTGCCATACGATTATTGAATCTGATCAACCAGATACTGGAATTCAGAAAGACGGAAACACAGAATAAGAAGCTTTGTGTGGCTCATGACAATATTGCCAATCTGGTATACGAAATAGGACTTAAATATAAAGAACTGAATCGTAAGCCGGATATTGAGTTTCGCATCGAACTGGAAAAAGAGGATATGCCTCTATACTTTGATAAAGAGATAGTGACTATTATCCTGGATAATCTGATCTCTAATGCTATTAAATATACCGAGAAGGGTTCTATCACCCTGGGATTGCACGATGTGGTACGGAATAATATCAGCTATACCGAAATAAAAGTAAGTGATACCGGTTTTGGCATTACTCCTGAGGCATTACCCCATATCTTTAATCGTTATTATCAGGAAGGAGGCGATCATCAGGCTTCGGGTACCGGCATCGGCCTGGCACTGGTGAAAAATCTGGTGACGTTGCATGAGGGGGAAATAAAGGTGGAGAGTACCTTAGGTACAGGTAGTACCTTCTATTTCAGTCTATTGACTGATAATACTTATCCTCATGTATTACATGCCGATTCATCGGAAAGAACCGTAGATGAAAAGGAAGAAAAAGAAGAGATTCCTGAGTCAGCTTCCGGTGGAAAGCGTATTATGTTGATAGTGGAAGATAATCAGGACATCTGCAATTATATTGCTGAATCCTTCTCTGATGATTTTGAAGTGAAAACAGCGGCGAATGGCGAACAGGGGATGGAGCAGGCATTAAATAGTATTCCTGATATCATTGTGAGTGATATCATGATGCCTGTGATGAATGGAATTACGATGTGTAAAATATTGAAAGAAGATGTGCGCACCAGTCACATTCCCATTATTCTGTTGACTGCTAAAGATTCGTTGCAGGATAAAGAAGAGGGATATCAGGTGGGAGCCGATTCTTATCTGACGAAACCTTTCAGTGCTACTCTCCTGCATAGTCGTATCAACAATTTGCTTGAATCCCGCAAGCGGCTGACAGAGCGTTTTAATACCAGTACTCCACATCATAATATGGATGAGAAACGTGCTTTATTGGCAGAGTCTTTGAATAAACTGGATAATGAGTTTATCGAGAAGATAAATCAGCTGATAGAAGCCCGGTTGTCATCCGAGAAGATTGATATAGGTTATCTGGCTGATAATATGTGTATGAGTAAGTCTACGCTGTATCGCAAGATGAAAGCTTTGACAGGCTTGTCTACCAATGAATATGTTCGTAAGATAAAAATGCAGCATGCTGAACGATTGCTTCTGGAAGGCAGGTATAATATCTCCGAAGTTGCTTTCAGGGTAGGTATAAACAGCGTGGTTTATTTCCGGCAATGCTTTAAGGAAGAGTTTGGGGTATTGCCCTCAGAGTATTTGAAACAATAGTGCTTTGTCGCACCTCTATTTGTTCTATTTTGTTTCTTCCTATTGAAACAAAAGTGCCTTGCCTATGGAACAAAAGTTTCACAGGCAAGAAACAAAAGTTCCTCAGGTAAGAAACGAAAGTTTCACAGGTAAGAAACAAAAATCTCACAGGTAAGAAATGATGGCTGATCAATAATGCTTGTAGTTATCATTAAATATTCGTGCTTAATTATCTGATACTATCTGTCATCCTGAGCTTATCGAAGGATCTCATTCTCTTCATCATTTCAAGAGAGGAGATACTTCGACTACGCTTAGCATGACAGATACTCCCCAAGCATAAACTAATTATGTTCACTTGCTTATCATTTCATTGAAGAAATTTATTTCTCTTCGAATGTATTGAAAGAGTGCGGTTGAAGTTCAATGTTCAGGTAACGGTCCCGCAACTTCACGGTTACTTTTTTAGCCTCATCATTAAAGTTTCCGGCTATCACTACCTTTTTCTTTTCTGGAGTTTCCACTACCAAGACCGGTGTTCTTCCTTCTGTTGAAGGCTTGTAGGCTATTACACGTGAACCGGGTGTTACGAACTGGCTATAATGTCTTACAGCATAATACTCCGGTGTAAGAGTTGCCGTACGGGATTTTGAATCAACATGTATCAAAGCATTTTGTTTCCAACCCCAGGGGCTTTCACCGTTATCGCAGAGGGTATTGTTCCAGAAGGTGTACTCTTCGCAGCCATTACCCAGGTAGTGGTTAATCAGATGGAAGGTGTGTTCGCCCGCTCTCCAGTCGAAGGTACCCCCACCGCATTCGCTTTCTGTCTGCATATACTTGTACTGGGGGTATTTGGCACGTATTTTAGGCAGTATCTGTCCTCCTTCCCACTGAAAGCCAACTCCCTGAACGCTTTGCGGCATGCGTGGATCGGAAAGTATTTTATCAACATAGTCATAGCGGTTGGTATTGAAAGTACCAAGGTAGAGAGCTACTTCCGGATGGCGCTTCTTTAATGTGGGCGCCAGATACTCTACGTTGAAACGTACGGTACCCTCAGCTGTCCAGGCACAACCGGGATACGGGGTATAACTGTATGCTTCATTCTGATACATGATCATATCGATGGGAATTCCTTGTTCTTTATAAGCATCAATGAACTTACAGAAGAAGTTGGCATAAGTTTGCAGATAGCGTGGATCCTGAATCATGTAGTCATTCACTGCGAGTTGTCGGGGGAAGACGTTATCGCGTGTCTCCGTATTATCCTCATAGAGTACTACATCAGACAGAGGCGACATCTTATTAGTCCTGTCACTGCGAACCGGATAGTCATTGTTAATTTTCATCCAGCTGGGAGGTGACCAGGGAGACATCCAGAAAGTCATATCCGGATTATACTTTTGCGCTGCACGGACAAAGGGGATAATAGCCAGTTTATCACGGTTGATATTGAAATACTTCAGTTGGAAGTCGCCTGATACTTCGTCGCAGCTATACCAGTCGCGGGCATAGTCATTGGCATTCATCGAAATACGGCCTCTGTTGAAACGAAGTTCTCCTTCAGGGGAAAACATTTTCTTCAACAGGTCATCTTGTTCATCACGGGTGAGCATGTTCAAGGCATCCCAGCACAGTTCGTTGAAGGTGGTTCCCCATGCTTTGAATGTGGTGCCTTCTTCCGTTCCGCTAATATCTAAAAGCGGGGTTTGGTCGGCGCTCGATTGTAATTTTACTTTTGATTGTTTCCAAGTGTTGCCTTCGGTGCTGCTGACCCAGTTGAAATTCTGGGCATAGGCATTAGCTGCCAAAGCGGTGAGACAACACAAGAACACTTTTTTGATGTTTTTTTCTCTCATGATAATAGTTCATTTATGTAATTAATAATTCACCACGGATTACACTGATACTCACAGATTGTTTATATTGAAGAGCAAGTATCTGTTTTTATCTGTATAATCTGTGGTGGTTTTTAATATATCCTTTCCGGTTACGATTATTCTTCGCTTGCCGTTGCCGATATTAAATAGGCTTCTACTTCATTCCCATTCACCTTGCATGTAAAGCTGAATGTTTTGTTTTGAGGATCGTAGCTTCCGCTTCCCTCTGTAACATTCAGGTTCTTCCATCCGGCAAGGCTGAGTGTGTTATCTTCGTTCACTGTAATGGTGAGTCCGGTATCTTTCGCTCTTGCAAGTTCCTCAGTGCCTGTATAATAAATACGAATTGTATTCTTGTTTACGGCAACGGCATTACGAATCAAACTAAAGGAAGCTCCGTTGTTGGTACCGATGTAATTGTAGTATCCCGAGTAGTTGTTGTAGGTCTTTATAGCGAACAGAACCACTGTTTCAGCTTGTGCAACAGGATACTCTTTGCAAGATTCCATTTTCAGCGGAAGGGTGTATAAGGAGTCACAATGTAATCCTTCCGGGTGGATGGCGACAGGGATGCGGGCATAAGATTCTCCGGCACGGATCACTGCATTCATTGAAGATATGTTGTAATTGGCCGTAGGAAGTGCCTGATATTGGATTTCCGTACTCGATTTATATTTTTGATTGTAAGAAGTGATGCCTGAGGGATCTTCAATCAATGTACAGTGAATGTCCCCATCCGGATTCAATGAGCCGCTGGTGCCTACCGATACGAAAGTTTCTGCACTTTCGTCCGCATAGTTGACGTTGCGGGTCACTAATGCTCCTTCTTCTCCGATACCTACCAGATAGGCTTGTTTTATATACTGTTCCTCTTCCCAAACATTGGTGTTCTCACATCCGGTGAGTACAAAGAGCGAACCTATTGCTAATGAAAATAAAATATGCTTTTTCATAATTGTCTTAATATTAAAGTTAATTACCAGCCTGGATTCTGAACCAGTTTTGCATTATGATCCAACGTTGTCTGTGGGATGGGGAAGAAGTACATCTTCTGTGTAAATACACGCTTCTGTATTCTCTCTGAATCCCATATTGTACGGGTGTAGAATCCGGTACGGTTATTTACTCTGGCTTTGGTGTTCCAGCCGATAATCTTTGTATTATAAGCTGCGTCCGCATCGCCCCAACGGCGTAAATCATGGTAGCGAAGCCCTTCGAGGGCAAACTCCACTTTACGTTCCTGCTTAATAGCTTCACGCATATCGTCTCTACTGTTCAGTTCGGCATCGGTAATGCCCGGCATACCGGCACGATAACGTATCATATTGAAATACTTCTTTATTTCTTCTGTATTACGGGTCACGGTGATACCTGTGGCCTCATCCGTATAACTTCCTTCCAATTCATTTAATGCCTCTACATAATTGAGGAGGATTTCCGCATAGCGGAATACGGCAAATGTTTTGGCACGGCAGGAACCTTTCATGTTATCTTCCTGATTGATGTATTTACGGAGAGTATAGCCTGTACGGTTGTAATTGTCCGGGTATTCGGGAAGCGGGCCTGCATTACCATCAGAGTAATAAGTCACTTCTACATTGGTCACCGGGTCATTGCCTACATAAGAAGTTCCAGGCCAGATACAATGATTATATCCTATGGTTGCGTAAAAGCGAGGTTCACGGTAAGCATCTACTTTGGCTACATTGCCATTCACGGTATAGCCGTCAGATACCCTGTAAGCAATATCTATCGGATCACCTGCATGAGAGGCATCAGGGTAAGGATAGTTTGCGCTGGAATGGTGGATGTCATATCCATCTATCATTTTATAGGAATCAATCAAATCCATACAGATGTTTATACCGTTGGCACCTCCCAGAGCGGTAGGGGTCGCCAGCCATTGAGGAGAGTTCTCTTTCACTATGGCATTGCAATAATAAATATATTCCGGAACTAACTCTGCATTCACAGAACCATCGAACAGGCTCTTGTAAGATGCGTAAGGATCGATATTACCGGCCCCGTCAGGGAAACCGGCCTGTGAAATATTGGACGGGAGTTCCTGTGTTCTTTCTGTACGGGCAGTTGTAAAGAGTGCGTATTTTCCCATATCAATGATTCGTTTGGCAGCTACAGCGGCTACACCCCATTTAGAGTTATCATTGTTTTGAGAAATGAAATTCCGCCCATCGGCTGTTTTCCAGTCCGCATAGCGGGTATTTCCGTTATACCATGGGCTTGCCGCATAAAGGCGTAGGCGAGAGATTACCGCTAATGCTGCACCTTTGCTTGCAATGTACTGGAATTGTTGTGTACGGGTGTCCGGAAGGAATTCCGCTGCCTTTTCCATATCACTACAGATGTAGTCTATGCACTCATCGTATGTGCTTCGTTCGATAGAGGCTTCGTCGGATGGGGTATCGGCATCGAAAGGCTTGTCGGGAACGATAGGCACCGGTCCGTATTGGCGCAGCAAACTGAAATAGAAATATCCGCGCAAGAAGTAAGTGCGTCCTGTATAGTCACGGCGTTCCATATCCGACAAGTCTTTGCATTCGCTGATGCGGGTCAACACGATGTTGGCTTTGCGGATACCTTTATAAAAGTTTCCCCAGTTATTATAGTTCGCGCTTTGGGGAGTTTCATCTCCCAGCAACAGAGCCATTGCGGCATGTCTGTAAGGGTCTTTCTCATTTTTCCCATAATCGTCCGCCCACGATGCGAAGCATTCGTCGGAACCCATGCCGAACGGGAAATAAGAGGAGGTGAACAGTTTGCTTTCATCCGGTAGTATGGTGGCAATGCCGTTAATGTATTCATTGACGCGAACTTTACTTTGAAAGATTGAATCAATATTTGTCTGGTCGTAGAAGTAAGAATCCACATCCAGATAAGACTCACATGAGGTTAATCCGAGACTCATCCCTGCCCAAATGGATATGCCGCAAAGAAGAGCTTTAAATGTATATTTGGTATTCATAATTATATCGTTTTTTAGGTTTAGAACTGAAGATTTGCCTGTATGGTAAATACACGTTGCAGCGGGTATACCGCACCGTTGTCGGATGCTTGTGCCGGATCCCATAGTTTGATTTTGTCCCAGCAGTGAAGATTATCACCGATCAAGCTGATCTGGCAACCTTGCAAGCCGATCTTCTTGAAGCATGGCAGAGTGATGTCATACATAATCTGTACATTCTTCAAGCGTACATAAGATCCGTCTGCAATCCAGAATGTGGATGCCTGATTATTGTTTTTGTTTTCTCCGTAGGTGAGACGCGGAAAACGGGCATTCGGATTCTCCGTGTCTTTGGTTCCGGAATAAGAAGCCGGTGTCCAGCGATTGCTGGCATCCGCTACAATGCTGAGTACGTTTCCTGTTTGTCCACCGTTGAAAGGGTGAAAACCACTGCCTCCATACAGAAAGTTCACTTGGCCTACTCCTTCAAGCAGGGCACTTACAGTCAGTCTTTTCCAATGGAATTCCAGACCGAAACCGTATTGCAGACGTGGAACATTGGAGTAGCAGATAGGTACTTCATCGTAACTGTCAATTTTACCATCGCCATTGATATCTTTGTATTTGATATCACCCGGCATTACACTGGTTACGAAGGTTTGTTTGGGGCTTGAATCAATATCTGCCTGGTCTTTGAATAGTCCTAAGGCAACTAATCCGCGTTGAGTTCCCCAAGGTGTTCCTTTCCATGCTTGGTAGGGATATTTAATTCCGCTTTGTTCGTATTCAAGCAGTTTATTGTTAGAGTAAGTGAAGTTGGCGCGTCCTGTCAGGCTCATATCATTTTTGAACCGGTAAGTGTATGAGATGTTACCATCCGCTCCCCAACTTTTCATTTCGCCTACGTTTGCCCAAGGCAGCGTAGCCAATCCCATTTCATCGGGAATACTTGCACGTTGCTGGAAAATTCCCGTACGGCGTTCACTGAAAAAGTCGACTGTAAACTCCACACTACTATTAAATAGTTGTCCGTCAATACCTATATCGAACTTCTTTGCTTTTTCCCAGCGTAAGTTTTGGGAAGCCTCCTGGCTTTCTGCTATATTCTTGCCACTTCCCCAGATACCGGCTCCACTACCTTCGGTCATGGTAGAAAGGAACGGAAAACGTGTGTCGTTACCAAGTCGGTCGTTACCTACGATACCATACGAAGCTCTGATCTTGAAGAAATTGATAAAAGACAAGTTCTTCTGCACCCATTCATATTGTGTAGGTACCCAACCTGCTGAGATGGCTGGAAATACGCCGAACTTCTGTCCTTTCTCAAATGCTTCTGAACCGGTATAGCCGATGTTACCTTCCAGGAAATAGGTATCCTTGTAAGAGTAGGTTGCACGCCCAGCCAAACCTGTATACCGTTTTGGGATAGATGCGATAAGTGTTTGCGCTTCACCGGTTATGAAGTCTTCCATATAAAAATCGGCTAATCCGGTTACGCGATGATCATTATTGAACAGGCGGTTATAGTTAACACGGGCGTCAAAATAGATTTTCCGTGTAGACAGATTGCTGTCTCTTATACACATCTCCGAGCCCACGAGACTCCTGAGCATCTCGT
>ENA-OZGA01000737-OZGA01000737.1-human-gut-metagenome-genome-assembly--contig:-NODE-737-length-12647-cov-4.469663_pt1 | contig 12647 bp, 10 predicted proteins | sample MGYA00245112_ERZ653649 | MGnify/ENA primary metagenome ERZ653649 (study PRJEB26926, sample SAMN06165071) | human gut metagenome | biome: ENVO:00009003; feature: ENVO:2100002; material: ENVO:00002003...
ATCTACACTTATGCGATCGTCGGCAGCGTCAGATGTGTATAAGAGACAGATTCACCCACTGTTCTAAAGACCATATGTCTTTATCTGACACTAACTCCATTATGAACAGTACATTATAATATTGAATGACACCTACTCTCTTCCTTTCCTCTATTAACCTTTTACACAATAACCTATACTTAATGTTCATATCGTTCCTATGTCTCTCCCTCTAATCTATATTTTCCATCCTTATATACGTTATATATATAATTATTATATAGTACATATAAGTGCCTGTAGCATATCTACCGCCTCGCCTCCGCGGACTTCACCCACAACAATACGGTCCGGTCGCATACGAAGAGCGGTCTTGATCAGATCACGTATCGTAACTGATGTTGCACCTTCTGTATTTGCCATCTTTGCCTCCAGCCGTACCAGATTCTCAATACCCTGAATCTTCAGTTCTGCATTGTCTTCAATAGTGATCAGTCTCTCGTCACTGGGTATAAAATTGGACAGAGCTCCAAGAAACGTTGTTTTTCCACTTCCTGTTCCTCCGCCAATGACCATGGAATATCTTGCCCTGACCAGTGTTTTCAGAAATTCCGCACATTCCGCAGGCAGACTTCCAAGCGCGATCAGTTTTTCCATGGTGATCGGTGTATCCGGAAAACGGCGGATCGTCAGTATCGGACCATTCAATGCAACCGGGCGGACCACCGCATTCACTCTGGCTCCGTTCTCCAGACGGGCATCCACAATAGGCATTGATTCGTTGACCACCCGGTTGCATTTTCCGACGATCTGCTGGATCACATCTTCCAGCTTTTCTCCGGAAGTAAAGGTCTTTTCCCAACGGGAAAGCTTTCCGGCCCGCTCCACAAATATTGCATCCGGACCATTCACCATGATCTCTGTCACCGTTTCGTCCTCGATCAGTTCCTGCAGCACATCCAGTTTTCTTACAGAATGAAACAATTCCTGACGGAGCTGTACTTTTTCCTTCAGAGAAAGGCAGGAATCCCGCATCCTCTCCAGAATCAGTGTATCAATTTCTTCCAGGATCTCTTCATCGGTCAGTTCTCTTGCAAGGTCCAGTTTTTCCATCAGAAGCATTCTCAGTGACTGAAAAGTTTCTCTGCTCATACCTCATCCTTTCCGAGCAGTTCTCTGACAAAATCGCCAAGCGTTCCCCAGACCAGCTGCTCTGCGCGAAACGGCTCTGCCAGGACTTCCTGTCCATACGGCAGATTCAGTTTTACCATACGGCTCAAAATCTGCGGATAATCCCGCACACTCAGAAGTTCTTCAAACTGTGCCAGTTTACTCCGTGACATTTTGTCTGTTTTTATCGGAGTATAAACCGTAGTACACATGTCCAGCATCTGAAAAACCTCCTCAATCCCGTTTCCTATATCAAGTACAATCGTCTCATAAGAACTGTGGAGAATGATTTCCTGCAAAAGATGTTCCCAATCCTGCCAGGAAGTTCCTCTGATATCCTCCGGTGACTGCACAGGTGGAATAAAATCCACGTTTCCCATACTCTCTGCCATTCCATTCATCTTAACCGCAATCCCTGTACTTCCCTGTTTTACAAAATACAGAAGATCACTGAGCGTATGTAAAAATTTTTTCTGCATCAGTTCTTCAAACCCGGCATACTCTTCCAGATTCAGATAAAGGACACTTTTTTCCCTGCCCAATATCTGCGCCAGTGTCAGTGCAAAGCAAGTCTGAAGGCAGCCTCCCAGCGGCGAATATACTCCCAGTATCTCCGTCGTCTTCTTTAATACTGGCAGCTGCGCCGGAAGAATTGCCTTCTCCGCACCATAACAGGCCATCACTTCGCGTACTACATCTGATGATGCCTGATATTTATACACACCAGTATACTTCTCCAGTTCCTTTGGCTTACTTCCCTCTGTCAGGATCACGATCTTACCAATATCCAGTTCTCCTACTTCCCGGCACATTGCCTCCGAAGAAATCAACAGCAACTCTACGGGGTTCTTCTTCACATATGCCACCAGACTTTCCACACTGGTAAAAGCCTGGATTTCAAAAGGGATATTTTTCTTCTGATTCAGATAGTCCATAAAGTTGCAGGCATACTCTGCCTCCAGATCACAGACTGCAAAAATTTGTTTTTTCAATACATACCTCCTGCATACAGCATCACACTCATAAAGACAGGAACCGTGAAATGAATATTTTCCCACGCAATCCCATTTCGGTAATAAGCTTTCCGTTCGCCTGTCCGGATATACGTTTTCATATATTTGACCAAATATTGGATTCGCTGGCTGAAACCGCCGCACAAGATCAAAATGGCCAGTGAAAGCAGCCCTCCTGTCAGAAATGCATACCAGATACACCACAGAATATGTACTGGTCCCATAATTCCTCCCAGTACACAAAAAAGTTTGATATCTCCCGAACCAAGCATTCGGAAATAAAACAGCCATCCGAGAACCACCAGTGGAATTCCTGTACCTGAAATAAAAAATGCCGTTCCATTCCATCCTCCACGCCACAGATCATATCCGAACCCGATCAGCATCGAAAAAAGGATCCAGCTGTTTTTTATTTTCATCTGATACAGATCCATTAAAACAGCAACTCCGGTGATCGTCAGAAGCAGTATCCTGCCACCAATAACACCAATCACACTCCTTTCTGTATACAATTATCTCAATTATAAAAAAGGGATTTCCGTCTGAACCGACGGTTATGAATACCAGAAGATCTCTGGTGAGTTTTATTATAGAACGGACCGTGCCGTTTTGTAAAGAAGATTCGTTCGCCAAATTCTCTGTATTTCCGACATTTATGCACCGGACTTGCAGTTGCACAATCCGCTTCTGTTGGGTATAATAAAAAGCAACAGCAAAAGGGGGCTTTATCTTCATCATGGAAAAAAATATCAAAAAAATCGAAGATATGTCGCTGAATGCCTGGCCATCTCACAAAATGGAGCTTTACGATGGCTGGATCCTGCGATTTTCTTATTTCTATACGCACCGTACCAACAGTGTGGAACAATTTGGAAACTCTACGCTTCCATGGCGTGAAAAGGTTGCCTACTGCGAAGATGTTTACAAACGTCTGGGATCTCCTGCTATCTTTAAGATCAGTCCGCTGGTATCTCCGGATTTTGATTATACTCTCGAAAACCGTGGTTATGAGGTCCAGCATGTAACTGAAGTCATGACGCTTCATCTGAGTGATGCACGTCTGGATGCGCCATATTCTGCCGTAACGATCACGGATGAGATTCCGGATATCTGGATCACAAGTCTTTTTGATCTGAAAGGAATGACAAACCCGATCCACCGGGCCGTTGTTCCTTCTATGTATCGTGCCATTCCCAAAGAAACGATCTGTGCTTCCATCTGGAAAGAGGGGAAGATCATCGCTACAGGACTTGGTATCCTTGACCGTGACTACATCGGAATCTACGCGATCCATGTAAAGGAAAACTATCGCGGACAGGGATTTGCACGCCAGATCTGTACTGCACTTCTCACGGAGGGCATGAAAAAAGGTGCTGAAAATGCCTATCTTCAGGTCGTTCAGGGAAATACCGCTGCCAAACGACTGTATGCATCTCTTGGCTTTACTGATTTTTATACGTATTGGTTCCGTGTGCAGCCTAAAGCTGTAACACAGAAAGGAGTTTCATGAAAAAAATACTGGTGGTCTGTATCGGATCACTTTTTCTGATTACTTTATCCGGCTGCAGTCTGGGAGATATTGTTGATCGTTTCTCAGATTCAGAAGATACACAGATTCAGGACATCAATCCTGGAAGCACCCGTGTATATATGGATGAGATCCGGGGTACTCTTCAGTATTTTACCGGTAATCAGCTTACTCTTCTCAGCGGATCGGATAACTATGTCTTTGATATTTCCCAGGCAACTCTGGAATGTGCAGACGGAATGCTCTGTGGCGATGCTGTCAGCGTAATCTACGAAGGGCAGCTTGACAGTACGGATACAGGTGCTGTCCGCGTGCTCAAAGTTGTTGACGACTATCATGATACTTCCGAGGTAAAAGAAGGAACTACGCGTGGACAGGTTCAGAATCTGACCGCCAATTCCATTACGATCAGATCTAAAGGTGGAAAAACCGTTACTTTCCCGATCACAGGAACAGAACAATATTATCAGGGCGGCATCAAAGCCGGCAATTGGGTTTATCTTCACTATAAGGGAGATTTTGGTCCAGCTTCAGCCGATGATCCAAATGTACTTGATGGTTCTCAGATGAAAATCTACAGTGTTTCTGATATTGATCCGCTCAATGTGCCTGCACCCACTCCTACTCCTGCACCTCAGGAGGGAGTTGAGATCAAACCGGAAAACAAACTCCGGGCTGTGATCCAGAACATTCAGACAAATATCCTTCAGGTATCCCCAGAAAATACCACAAACATCCTGAATCTGGACATGTCTGCAATTCCCTGTTATTTCAGTGGTGGAATCGAATCCGGAGCACATGTAAATGTAATTTATACCGGAGACTTCAATGGAACAACCCTTGATGGACTCACGATCCTCGGTATCACCGGAGATATCCCGGAAAACTTAAGTGAACGCAATACCGGCTTCACTATTTCCGGAGAAATTACTGCATCCACTGCCAACACCATCACCCTTCTGACTTCTGATGGCGTGCGGATCACCTGCAATACAGAAAGTGCCTCTAATGAATCCACTGGCGGACTTCTTACCGGCAGTTCCGTGAAGGTCACTTTCAACCCGGCCGATTCCAGGCAGACCAATATCTATACTGCATTAAAAATAGAAGACCTGTGATTGGGTCTTCTGCAACAGATGTTTGTCATAACTTAAAATCCCGGCAGTTTTGCCGGGATTTTCTACAGATATATGTTGATTTTGCATTTTAACATAGGCAGTCCCCTATCTATCACCACCAAAGAGTAATGCTACTTTCAGAGCTCTTTTCTCTTTGATTGCATCAAATCCTTCCTGAAATTTTTCAACAGGCAATACATGTGAAATCAGTAAATCTGTATTAATTTCTCCTTTCAGAATTGCTTCTGCAATCTGATCATGCGTTTTCATCTCTTCTGTCTCAATCGGCCATTGTACAAACTGAACCGTAAAATTTCTCATCTGACTGATATCAACTTTTAATTCATTTCCAGTCCGCAGACCATATACTGCAATCTTGCCCTCCTGTGCGATTATCTTCATTCCCTGATTAATCGTTGCCAGACTTCCGATTGTATCCAGATAAAGTGTAACTTTGCCTTTTTCTTTCTCCAGAAATTCCGCTTTTCGATCAGCATCATGATTATTGCAAACAGCTTTTGCACCAATCTTTTCTGCAATTTTCAGACTGCTGTCACGATTTCCAATCATTTGTACGTCTGTATATCCTTCACAAATAAGATTTGAAAGAAAGCACAAGCCAACCGGTCCATCTCCAACGATCATAATGTGATCTTCCTTTTTCACATTCATACGGTTTACAGCACTACAAGTCTCTTTCAATGTGATCATCAAAGATGCCTGTATTGCTGTAATTCCATCCGGAACAACCTGCTGCGTCAACCCTGGAGAATATGATTTTCCATCTGCTTCCATGGCTTTTGCATCTGTCACCAAGCCGTATTCAGAAAATCCGCCCCAGGAGCTCGCATATTTGTCAGTTGACGGCAGGCTTGCGCGGACAACCATGTCGCCAATTTTATAGGCTTTTACTTTTTCACCGATCTTGACAACTCTTCCGGCACTTTCATGTCCGAGAACTGTCGGGAATACCTGAGCTTCCGGCAGTTCTCCCCGAATAATTTCCATATCTGTTCCATTACATATCATACAGCTTTCTATTTTGACCAATGCTTCATATGGTCCTGGTTCTGGCATCGGAATATCATCTGCCAGACGAATCGTTCCATCTTTTTCTACTATAATTCCCTTCATTTTAATCCTCTTTTCTGCATATAAGTTTTACCTTATGATGTCCTTGCAAATTCCAGAAAATTTTCTTGACCTCTACTCCATTCAGTGTCATTTTTACAATTTTCCCTTCACCTTCTGAGGACACATCAAGACACATATTGACATATCTGAGATTGAAGATTCTGATTCCTGATAACACTGTCGGAATAAATCCCTCAAACCATATTCCTTCTATATCTTTTTTCAGACCGAATACACCTGACAGTAATAACGATATATAACCAATTGCATTCCATGTCTGTGCAGGCCATCTCCATGCTCGTCCATCATCTGCATTATAAACTTCATAAAATGTCTTATTAAAAACAGCATTTCTGATCTGCTGTGCGATCAAAGTGACAAGTAATTCTTCTTTTCCAAGTTCTGCAGCTGCAACAGCATATCCGGTCGTATAAACCGTCCATACAGACCTTGCCAAATGAGTTTTTTCAAGATGTCCCGGCATCAGCGGAATACCATACGGTGTTATTATTTTATGCTCCAGATTATCCATAATCAGATTTTTCTGCTCTTCAGACGCAATTCCCCAGATGTTCCAGACAGCACCTTCTTCCCCTGCTGTTTCCCATACCTCATCTTTAAATGCCACTGACCCGTTAGGCCCCGACGTAAATATTCCAGCGGTCGGATTCCAGTACTTATTTCGTATCATTTTCAACATCTGCGCTGCTAAAAATTTATAGTGTTCCGCTGGTTCTCCTAGACATTTCAGGATATTAAATGCACATTCAAAAGCATACATAAAATAAATTTCTGTGCTTAAGGCATAGCCCCCTGCCTCCGTATCTTCGTAAGCATCATTTGAGGAACAGAATGCTGCATAAACTAATCCTTTTTCTTCGTTAAATACTTTTTCACACTGTTGTATTTTTGCTTTTATCGTATCTGCATTTTTTAACAAGAGTTCTCTGTCATGTGAAACCAGATAGTACTCCCAGACAGAAATAACTACTGCTGCCAGGCCATCCACTGCATTGTCTTTTCCTGATTTTAGAATATATTCTACTGTTCTTCTGGTTATACCAGGTTCAATAAAGCCAATACCTCTTAGCAGCATCTGCATTGTATCCCGACACCAGACTCCAAATCCCATTCCGGTTCCCTGAAAAGCTCCGGCTGACCACATTCCCTGTTCACCCTCAAAGGCATATTGTGGAGATTTTGCCTTATCAAGAACATCCATTGCAATCTGAAATGCAGCATCTACAGCTGGAATTCCGGTACTGATTCTGAATTCTTCCCGTGAACTTTCTCTCTTCCATTCACTTCCTCTATTCAATACTCTTGTCATATCCCCCATAGGGTTATGTCGCCACTGAAATTCTTCAGTTACCCTCTGTGCAGAAATTATATGCTCAGGAGAAATTACATATGCATCTGGTTTTCCATACATCTCATCTTCAAGATGATTATAATAAATTGAATAATGATCATTTTTGAAAAATAATTTGTCCTTGCATACCAGTTCTCTTCTCGTTTCCTCTGAAATAATCTCTTCCTTATACTCATCGGCTGTATGAATTCCACATACCTCCATCCATACTAGCATCCCATTATTTTCACTTTCAAATGCTCCGGCATTTCCACATTTTGTATCAATCTGTACATTTAAATCATACTGCCCCGAATCATATATATTTAGTTCTCTCTCACCTCCCTGAACTCGACATTCAGTTCCTTTTCGGGTAATTTTCAGCTGGATAACTCCATTTTGATGATGAAGATAGGTCTCCTGATCGTTTAAATGTAATTTATTCTGAAAGGCATCCCATATAAGGCTGATTCCCAGTGTCCTTATATAAATTGCATGATTCATACCAACGTCCAGCACAAGACAGACTTCATAGCCCTCCGTTTTAAATCGGAAATCTTTCTCTTCTACATCAAACATCTCTATATCCGGCCATACCGTAGTCTTATATTCAAATGGTATACTGAAATCATTCTCTCTGCCTAATTTCTGATATCTCCATTCTCTTCTCCAGATTTTTCTGTTTTCATTTTCCTGTGCAATTTTAATTCCATTCAACATAAAACGGCAACTCTCTCATTTTACTTAATATATGTTCTCTGTACAGTTCATCCGGTTCCTCAAACTCCACACATTCTTTTCCAATCCACTGATATTTCATTTTACCTAAAGAATGATATTTTAATAGTTGAATCTTCTTGACTCCATTACCCAGTGAACTGATGAATTCTATCATTTCATTAAGCTCTTCTTCTGTATCATTTACATGATGTACCATTGGAATGCGAATCCAGATATCTGCTTCCTGTGATAATTTTTTCAAATTCTCTTTTATCATTCTATTCGTTACACCAGTATATTTTCTGTGTGTTTCTTCTGTTCCGGCTTTTATATCTACAAGAAAAAGATCTGTATATGGCAGTATTTCTTCTATTGTATCCCACGCTACATTTAAAGCAGTATCTATGCAGATATGTATTCCTTTCTGCTTCAGGATCTCTGCTGTTTTCTTTACATTTTGTGCCTGAAGAAGACATTCTCCACCTGAAAATGTGACTCCTCCAAACTCTGGAAATACCATAGAATCTCTGTATGCTTCCTCAGCAATCTCTTCGACTGTTTTGCTGATTCCATATACTGACAATGCATTGGTCGGACACTGTTTCGCACATTTTTCGCATACCTTACAGTCTTTTCTTTCATAAATATGTCTGCCATTCTGCACATCAAATCTGTGATGTTCCGGACATATTTTGACACACATCCCACATCCAATACATAATTCTTCATTGTAAGAAATCTGCGGTTTCTTCTGTATTGTTTCCGGATTATGACACCACTGACATTTCAGATTACATCCTTTGGTAAATACAGTTGTCCTGACTCCCGGTCCGTCATGTACAGAAAAATGCTGAATATTGGTAAGTCGAATTGTATTATCCATTTCTTAAAGCCCTCTGTATAATTTCATCCTGTAATTCTTCACTCAGCGATATGAACGGAGCACTGTAGCCACACACTCTGACTACAAGATTTCTGTACTGATCCGGATTTTCTTTTGCTTTTATCAATTTGTCTTTATCGACAACATTGAAGTCTAATGCACTTCCTCCACAATGAACAAAGGCACTCAGCACATATTCAAATAATGCTACATCTGTATCTGTCTGACTTACCGGCATTTCCAGATAGGTCACCCCACAGCCCGGATATTCTGCCATGTCAATTGACCGCAAAGAATTCATCAGTGTAGCTGCATCAATATTTTCCGAAGTTTCACCTGGATTACAGCCTCTTGATATTCTTTGTCCCGCATGCCTTCCATCAGGTGTGGCCCATGTATTTTCTTTTACAACATCATAAAAGAAGAATGCAAATAATGAAGCTTCGTAATATCCGCCTCTTGGATTCGGCATACCTGAAGAGTGTTTTGCAAGATCATGAAATACCTGTTTTGCAAGTTTATCTACTCCGGCATCCGGCTGTCCATATTTTGGAAGCTTATTCATCAGATACTGTCTATCTGCCTCAAACCCCTGAAAATCAGCCTTGATCATCTCTTTCAGATGTTCCAGTGTATATTTTCTGTCTTCAAATACAGTCTTCTTGATCGCATAAAGTGAATCAATAAACGTACCAATTCCAATCAGTGAAAAGCTGGTAGAATTATATACAGCCCCACCTTTTGTAATTTCAGTCTTCTTCTCAATACAGCTTTTCATAGTTGCAGAATATAATGGCATCGGATTTATTTCACTCCATATCTGTTCAAAGCGATAATAATGTACTGCACACATCGCAAGAAACTGTGCCGTGTTATATACAACGCTCTCATAAAACTGTTCAAAATTCTGTGCTGTATCAACTCTGGACATTCTGAGATTTTCCTTTGACCAGAAGTCCAGTTCTTTTGGAAATAGCATTGCATCCAAAAGCAGTGGTAAATTAAGATACATAAATGCTCTTGAATTGCATTCGTTGGAAAGAACCGGCTCCTGACATCCGCCAGCAAGATACATTCTGCAATCTTCCAGTTTTTTTCCTGCCCTGTGATGAGCTTCGATCAAAACATCATCATTCAGGATTGAAAGACAGTTGCGTCCTAATTTTGCGATCAGTGCAACATGTTTTTTATATTTATCAGGATGTTTTGAAGAAATTCTGACCTGCAGTTTAGGACTTGATACCTCATACTTTTCAAATGAATTTAATATCATTTCTGTAACTTCGTTATAAATGATATTTCCTTCCCTGTCACAACCACCAATCACTACAGAAGCATTTGTTCCACTTGTGTTCTCATTATGTTTCCATCTTGCTTCTGTTATCAGCATCATACAATCTATCAGATTCTGAGCCTCTTCTTTTGTGATTCGTTGTTCTTCAATGTCTTTTTTGTAATATGGATACAGAATCCTGTCATAGTGTCCCATGACTGCAAATCCGCTGCCTTCCATTGAAGTACAAAGTTCTCTTGTAAACCATACAGATGTCAACGCTTCATAAAATGTCTCTGCTGGAAGACGCGGAACTCTTCCCGCTGTGTCGCGGATCCTGATAAGCTGTTCCCGTACAGAATCATCATTTTCAGTCTGCAACATTCTGTCTGCTTCTTCTGAGAATTTATATCCCAATGTAATTGCTGCATCACAGGCTGCCAGCATACTATCCTTAAATTCCTGTTCTTCAGTACTTTCAACTTGCATTTCTGCAACTTCTTTTCTGATTTCTTCAAACCCATTATAAAGTACGCGTTCTACATCTGCATAATGATGCGAATGATCTGTCATCATCTCTGCAAAGAGAAGATCTCTTTTCACATACTCTTTTCTCCAGTCATCAAATTCCTTTACCGGATAATGTGTTCTGAGTGCCCAACACCCAAGCCCCGGTATTGGAGGAAATGCCCCTGCAACTGAATTTCTGTCCCTTCCTGTAATGACTTCTGAATAAAAAGGACAGTACCTGAAAACTTTTACTTTACATTTCTGTGCAATTGCTTCATATGTCCATTTTTTCTGTACCATTGCAGATACTTTTTCTTTCTCATAACGCTGATTCAATTCATTTTCGATTTCCGATACATCAACCGGATATGTGCTGTAAAATTCTTCGCTTTCTTTTTTGAATTCTGCTTCATTAAATACAAAAGACATTACTGTCCCTCCTTACTCATCTATCTTCCACCCATTCCTGTCAGCGAGATTCCTTCAACCAGAGATTTCTGGAAAATTATATAGAAAATAACTCCCGGTATAATGCTGATCGCTGTTGCAGCCATCAATGCCGACCAGTCTGTTCCGTACTGTCCGCTGAATGCATATAAACCTATAGGAAGAGTTTTGTACTTGTCTGATGATGTAACGATCAGTGGCCAGAAGAAAGATTTCCACGAATTTACAAATGTAAATATTGCCAGTGATGCAAGGCCTGGTTTTGACATTGGCAAAATGATTCTCAGAAAAATTGCCACCCTGCTGCATCCATCTATTTTAGCAGCCTCTTCAATTTCTGCCGGGATAGTAAGAAAGAACTGCCGGAGCATGAACACACCAAATGCACTGAAAACCGGAGGTACGATCAACGCGGCATAAGAATCATGCCATCCCAATATACGTAATATCATATATAATGGTATGATAGTTACCTGAATCGGCACCATCAATGTTGACAGATATACAAAAAATACTTTATCTCTTCCTTTAAATTTCAATCTTGCAAATGCATATGCCGCCATTGCTGATGTAAATACTGTCAGTGCCGTTGTTGCCAGTCCGACGAAAATTGAGTTAAACATATATCTGGCAAATGGAAATGCATTCCATGCTCTCTCATAGTTTTCAGTAGTTACTCTGGAACCAATCAATGATATAGTATCCTGCAAAACTTCCGACTTTGGTTTCAATGATGTAGAAACCATATATACCAGCGGAGTAATAAATATTACAGCTATTATGCTGATAAGAACAATTGATATAATTCCCTTTTTTTTCTTCATGTAAGCCTCCTGCTTATGAGTCATAATTTACTAAACGTTTTTGCTGTTTCATCAAAATGCCTGTAATAATAAGCATACAGAAGAATAATATCCAGGCAATTGCAGACGCATAGCCCAGTCTCTGATACTTAAATGCATTGTTATACAGGTACAATACCATCGTGTTTGTTTCATTATTAGGACCTCCCATTGTTGATACAAATGTCTGATCAAATACCTGAAAGGAACTGATAACAGTCATTACCACTGCAAAGAAAATTGATGGTGACATTGCAGGAAGTGTTATCTTAAAGAAGATCTGGATTGAATTTGCCCCGTCTATCTTAGCGGCCTCTGTCAATGATTTAGGAACGCTCAGTAACCCGGAAATAAAAATAACCATGTTATATCCAAATCCCTGCCAGATACTGACGATCACAACTGCAATCATTGCTGTCTTTGTACTTCCAAACCAGTTAAATCCTTCTGCTCCAAAAAAACGTAACACTGTATTTACAATTCCCGTATCATTCAAAATCCATTTAAAAATCATGGTTGAAGATACAATACCTACCATCATTGGAAGGAAAAAAACAGATCTGAAAAACTGATTTGCTTTTTTCAAACTTGTAATCCACACGGCCATTCCAAGTGCTATTACTACATTTAAAGCCACATACGCAATAACATATACCTGTCTCTTATACACATCTCCGAG
>ENA-OZGA01000739-OZGA01000739.1-human-gut-metagenome-genome-assembly--contig:-NODE-739-length-12631-cov-5.019800_pt1 | contig 12631 bp, 10 predicted proteins | sample MGYA00245112_ERZ653649 | MGnify/ENA primary metagenome ERZ653649 (study PRJEB26926, sample SAMN06165071) | human gut metagenome | biome: ENVO:00009003; feature: ENVO:2100002; material: ENVO:00002003...
ACGAGATGCTCAGGAGTCTCGTGGGCTCGGAGATGTGTATAAGAGACAGCCAAACATCAATTGCATGATGGCAATAGCAAAACTGACATCTTCATAAGACTGGCCACTGGAATGGACAATAGGATTCAATAAAATCCCAATATCGCTGCGGATACCAGCACTAATGCCATATAACATAACTCCGGCGCAAGCACAAAAAACTAAGACTTGCATTGGTACTTTTCTGGATGAATCCATGATACTCTTCTCCTTTTCTACGCATACGTATTCAAAAGATGACAATGCGTATCTACTGAAACATCTAAACAGATATTTCATCGTGAAAAACGCCTTGCATTCCTCGTTCATATATTCTCTTCTATCGTACTGTATTTGTATAGTTAAAAGCAACTATCCTACTATCGCCAACGACAGATACGTTACAAAAAAGTCGGTGTATCGTCATACTTCTAACGATACACCGACATCCTATCATAGTGCATTCTATCGGTTCTTTTTGTAAATGAAAACATATTTTATGCCTTCCTTGCTCCCTTTCTAGCAAAGAAGTCATTGTGGTCAACGCAGTGGCTATGCTACAGAATACGAATGTTTCATTACATTCTCAATTATTCGATATTCTTCAAGTTTATCCTGCTCCACTCCACACATTCATGCATGCAGTGGTATCCCCTTTGTCAGACGATCAACAGCGTTTTTTTCCCCCTGATACCAATTCCAACGATATTAAGGTCCTCCGCTTTGTGGCGTGCAATTTCTGCTCGATTGGTTTCATCGTCAAACGTCTGAAAGAGTTCTTCTGTATAAATAGAAATGGCAATTCCCTCTTTACGTATACATTTTTGTAAGACCGATTTCAGTTTTTCTTTGTATCATATGATATGGACCACGCTACGATGACAGCTCTTTCCGTCCGTAGAAAAGATGCTGACAGCAATCCAGTCATCCAATGTTTTGAAAATATTATTAAAAGTCAGCTGCCCCATTCTCATCCAAGTACCTGCCACATATAAATCATCCAGAAATAAAAAGTATGTCCATAGAATCAGCGGTTTGCATAAAGGGATTGTAACGCTTCAATACCATCTGTAATCCCTGCTACTGCTTTTTATACTGCGAAGCAGGATGATTCAATACGCTGGTACTCTGGCTCTGCGAGAACATCCAATCACGAATGCCTTCAATATTATATGCAAAAGACCACGTATACATATGGTTTCCATCTTTAAAGACAGTATACCGAATTGGAGCTTCTTGTTCGTTCATGACTCTTGTCATCTGATTAAACACCGATTCCCCCTCTTGACTATCCCACATCTTGCTACGAGCCACGGCTGTTCCTTCTTGTTCCCATAATGCCGTTGCTTCATTCATGGCTGGAAATGCTTTTGTATCTCCCTGGCAGACGACAATCCAGAGTTTTTTATCTTTTAACGCTTTCATTTCCTGTACATCCCATTGGCATGCGACAAGATACTGTGCTGCAAAAAGATCAGGATAGGCATCACTAATCGCAATATTAGCCATTCCGCCCTGTGACTGACCAGTTCCATAAATACGAGTCTTGTCTACACGATACCGATTAGTCACATCTAAAATAAGGTGTGTCACTAAGGATAAGCCCTTAGTCCACTTATGCGTATCCGTCGTCATCATACCAATAGAACGAATAAGTTTCTCCGTATATTGCGGTGCCAAAATAATAGCTGGATGCTTGGCCTGTTCTTCTGGCGTAGCCCAGACTGTCGCACCATTCCCCTGATACAAAACAGCTTTTGCATCCTCTATATTCGCACTAGCATCTGCTATGAACACAACCAGAGGATACACTTTCTTTTTATTTTTATCGTATCCTTCAGGCAGGTAAATATTATATGGCATTTCATATCCTGTTGACGGGTCTTTGTAGACGTACGTTTGAAAGGCATCCTTTACGTCATCTACAGTTTGATTAGCCCATAAGGTCTGATGTATCGGCCCATACGCAGTTCCATCTGTAGCATATACAGTCCCCGTTTGACGAATAGACACTCTCAGATCAGGAGCTTTGCGATCAGAAAACATAGGAGCATCGCCGCCATTCAGCGCATTCTTTTCTTCATTTTTCTGATTATCAGAGTCTGTTCGTGGTTTATGTTGGTAACTATCCATCGAGGCTGGCTGATGAGCAAAGGCCACGATGACATAGTTCCCCGGTTTACCGGCATCTGACGCTTTAGGGACCGTGTTCGTATATATATGGTCAATGACTTTCCCCACTACCGAAAAATCGCTCGTGTGCAATCGGCTTGCATCGATGGTCTTGGGATACTTAAGAGCTACAGCTGATACGAATTCTCCATCGCCATATACGGTACTCAGAGCCGTTATATCTTGTATTGACGACTGGATAGGATGCGAATCCATCTCCGACACTGCAACAGGCTGTGCCAATCCATCGGCATACGACACACATACGGGAACCATAAAACTAAATGTACAACATAGCGAAGCCAATATTGCTCCATATCTTTTTTTCACAAAATCCACCTCATCTTCATTATACTTCTCAGCTAGTTGAATTATACATCTCTCAAAAGGAAAAACAAAGGTATAAGAAGTTTAGATGTGTATTTTAAAATCGTCCTCTTCGCTTTATGAAATGATTCCGTATGACTTACAAAAACGGCTCACAAATCCTTATGCAAATGGATTTGTGAGCTGTTTTCTCTACATATATAAGCCTACGCTCGGGCTGCTCTGACAGCTGCAATGAATTTCTTGGCCTGTTCCGTAATTTCTTCTGGTGTTTTGTCTCCTCCCGTAAGAGCTCCTCCGGCTCCTACGGCAATGCAACCAGCCTTGATCCATTCTCCTGCGTTTTCTGCATTGACGCCTCCTGTTGGCATCAGTAGCGCTTGCGGGATAGGTCCATGTATTGCTTTTATGGCTTTCATCCCTAGTATTTCCCCTGGGAATATCTTCACGACGTCTGCCCCATATTCCAGAGCTTCGAGCACTCCATTCAATGTCGTCGTCCCCGGCATGACGGCAATGCGGTACCGGTTACATAATTTTATCGTTTCTACATCCAAGGCTGGCGAAACGATGAACTGAGCGCCGCTCAAGATGGCAATCCGTGCCGTTATGGCGTCTAGGCATGTACCGGCACCGATAATGACATCCGAATTATCTTTGTATGTATCAGCTAGTACTTCAATCGCTTTGTGCGCTTTCGGCGTTGTAAAGGCAAGTTCTATGGCTGTCACACCGCCCTTGATGCATGCATCTGCCATCGTAACAGCTTCTTCTGCCGAATTACCACGAATAACGGCGACGACTCCGATTTCTTTTATCTTTTGTACGGCTTCTATTTTGTCCATTTCGTATCTGTCTCCTTCCTTATACATGAGCCTGTTGGAACTTCTTCAATGCATCCCGCGTCGGCAGTCCTTCATTATCCCCTTCGACCTGGATAGCCATGGCCCCGATGGCAGCCCCGCGAAGCGCGGCTTCCTCCAAAGATAGCCCTTCTAAAAGAGCACTCGTGAATCCGACAGCAAATCCATCTCCAGCGCCTACAGTATCCACAATTCTCTCAACATGATAGCTTGGAACATAGTAGTCCCTATCGTGTGTACATACATAGGTTCCATCAGCACCACCGAGCTTAATGACGACAATCTTTGCACCCTTGTCCAAGTAAAATCTTCCTATGTCTTGTTCCGTTTCAAGGCCTGTCAGGATTCGTCCTTCTTCCAGCCCAGGCATAACGATATCTCCATATCGGGCAAATTCATTGACCGTTTCTATCATCAATTCTTTCGTTGGCCAAAGCATGGGCCGCAGATTCGTATCAAAGGAAACAGGGATTTGTTGTTCCCGTGCCATGATGAGGAGCTGTTTCATCGTGTTCCGGCAGGTTTCAGTCAAGGCCAGGGGAATCCCCGTCACATGCAGATGATCCACGCCTGTCCAATCTATCCGCGTAAGATCAGCTGGCACGATGTGAGAAAAAGCCGTATGCTTCCGGATATTGGCTACCAGAGGATCTCCCTCCAGCGCTTTTTCTTTCATTTGGAATCCCGTCATATGATCCAGGTCAACCGTAATATATTGTGTTGAAATACGGTTTTGTTGCAAGAACTGGCAAATACTCCGCCCAAATGGATCATCACCAATTTTCGTAATATAGGACACACGGTTTCCCAGCCGCGCCATCCCGACAGCATAATTAAGCTCTGCCCCACAGACATGCCGACTAAAAGATGATACCTCTTCCAAAGGCCCTGGCTCATTTGCAACGAGAAGACCCATGGCTTCGCCAATGGTTAATACGTTACTCATACTACCTCCTCTAAATAAGAGAAAGGCTGCTGCAACTCCCTTCAACCTTATGCAGCAGCCACTTTCCATTACAACTGTTCCTTAATTTTTTCAATTATATCCCGGTACTCTTCATCCGTCAAATATATCCGGTCCGGGTTCATTGCAAACGTAGTCCCCCATTCAAACGCATCTTTATACTTAGGAACAAGATGGATATGGAGATGGTGACCGGTATCTGCATAAGCCCCATAATTCACTTTATCTGGATGAAAAAGGGAATGGATCATACGGGATGCTTTTGCCACATCAGCAAAAAATGCATTCCGTTCTTCTTCTGTTAAATCCGTAAGTTCACTCACATGATCTTTATATGCTACGATGCACCGGCCACGATGACTCTGCTCTTTAAATAAGATGAGCATGCTGACCGATAAATCGCAGATGTATATCCCAAATTTGTCTAAGGGCTTTCCCTTTATACAATATCCACAAGTAACATCTTTCATGGCACAGCCTCCTATGCATTTGTAAAATTCTAGGATTCTAGCATATCAGTAACATTATATATTTTTCTGATCTGGCCAAAGTGTTTTATAAGAATGTCCTGTTAACTCTTCACAAACTAATCGAGCATCTACTGAAACATCATTTTTATCTCCCCCAGATTCGAGTCGAGCAATTTCATTTTTAAGAATTTCATGAGTTTTTTTATTAAGCTTAAATCGTCTCGATAATAAAAGTGCCGACGCAATCAATAGAACCGGTCCGACGAAGAAAATGATGGAAATCCCCATTTGAATCGTTTCTGGAGTAGTAGTGGCATCTAACATCGTCTTTGAATTAAACCCTATTTCAGCTAATAAAATACCTGCAATCCATGAAGAAACCGCTCCTGTAGATTTACGGAAAAATGTCATAACAGCAGCATAAATTCCAGCCCGATCACCTCGTGTAATCATGTGGTCAATATCGGGAACAAAAGGAAAAACATTCCAAGGCGTAAATTCCAAAATGCCCCTAGCTAGTTGATAAAAAACAGAAATAATGGCCAATATAAACAAAGGATTAGAAACCTGTAATGCCCAAACCAATACATATCCAACCATGGTAATAATGATTGTAGTATAACTAAGTGCATATAAAAATTTAGGCCCATGGGAAATCATCAACTTGGCAGCAGCCAATGTCGATAGAATTCCAAATGCAGATAACGCTTGCAACGTCCAAGGCCAATCTTGTTGAGCCCCTTGGATACAACAAATTATGAAAGTAGGTAACATGGTAGAATAAAAATCTTTTCCCGTAAAAGACAATAAGTAAATACCTAAATGTTGACGAAAAGCTTTATTCTTAAAAGTAGAACAATAATCAGAAACCATTTTTCGAACCATTTCACCAAGCGAGAGTTGTGGCCGACTATCTAATTCTTTAATAAATTCAGGAGTTAATGGGCGTTCCCACGTATTTCTATAGGATACAAATATTGCTACAACAAAAATAACTGTCCAAATAATACCGGTAATGAGATAAGCATTGGGATTTTGCATATGCTTTAGTATGGCCAATACTGCAAAAACTATGGCTGTTCCTGTTGCAGAAATAAACATGCGAGAACCTGAAAGTACTGTCCGCAATTTATAATCATTAGTCATTTCTGTGGGTAACGTTTCCCATGGAATTAATATCATTGCAATAACAATTTCTATAGCAATATAGATAATCAAATAGTATCTCCAATCATCCGATTGAACCCAAAATAATGGGAAGAGTACCGCAAAAAGAATACCGCCTAACAATATGAAAAAGTGACGACGTCCAAATCGTTTTCCCAATTTCGTTTTATAAAATTCATCCGTAATGCTTCCAAAAAATAAGGAAAATATCGCGTCAAATATTCTTCCTATCCCCGTTATAGCTCCAGCAAATGCAGGACTAATGCCTTGACTTAAAACAAATGCAAAAATAACGCCTGAAACAATATTATTCCATCCGCCCCCCCATAAGGTCCGTTAATCCATAGCAAATGCCCCGTTTAATATTAATCGTCTTAGGCTCATAAACCCAATTTGTTTTCTCCTTCATGCTATCACCTCTAGTGTACATTAAAGCGGAAATATGTATTAGCATTGTTAAAGGAAATGTCCTTTACAAGGTTTCCTAAATAATCATAATCTTCAATAACTTGGCCTCTATCAACCCATTCTCCGATGAGATTACACAATACTCTTCGAAAATATTCATGCCGTGGATAGGAAAGAAAGCTCCTAGAATCAGTAAGCATCCCCACAAAATTACCTAACAAACTTTGTTGAGCCATTGTCGTTAGCTGAAATTGCATGCCTTCTCTTGTATCATTAAACCACCATGCACATCCCAATTGTAAACGCTGGACACATTCTCCTTGAAAGGATTGCATTCCTGTAGCTAATTCCATCCAATCATTAGGGTTCGTTGAGTATAAAATCATCTTAGGAATACATCTTGAAATACTACCATCATTTAGCAAGTATAAGAGCTCTTTAGCAATTCCAGACTGTGTTCCAACTGAGTCAAACCCCTTATCAGCTCCAATATCTTCATACATTGGCAAATTCATATTACGCAATACATTTGCATGTATTTGCATAACCCAGTTATATTTTTTATTGAATTTCATGAATATCTTTAATAACCCGGTATGATACCCTGCAATCTCTTCTATGGATAAATCTTCATGTTTTAATCCTTTTTGAATAATGTAATCCATGTCTTTATGTGAAATATTACGATAAAAATACGTATCTAATCCAAAATCTGAAACATGGCATCCAGCTTCATCAAAGAATGCAAATCGTTTATCCAATGCATCCATTAACGAATCCGTATTATGAATATCTATATTTGTTAAATTACTCAATGTTTGAATATATGCGTTATAAGATTTTTGAGTAATTTTAAAGAGTCCATCAGGCCTCATCGATGGATATACACAAAAATCCTTTTCCTCTTCTCTTAATTTCTTGTGGTAGAGTAGATTAGAATTCAAATCATCTGTTGTGCAAACTACTTTTACATTTTCTTTTTTTATCAAATTACGTGGTTTAAACGCATCAGTTTGTAACAATGAATTTGCTTTTTCCCATATTTCAGGAACATTTTTCACCAAAAGTGGTTTTTCAATGTTAAAAAAACGCTTTAGTTCTAAGTTCGCCCATTCATAAATAGGATTACCGATAGCTTTTTCTATCGTTCCTGCCCACGATACCATTTTTTCATATTCATCACCATCACCAGTAATTAATGATTCCGGAACTCCGTTCGCCCGCTCTAATCTCCACTTATAGTGATCTCCTAACATACCATCATTAAGCCATATTCTTGTCAAATTCGGATAATTTTTATTTTCATAAATATCCTTAGGTTCCAGATGGCAATGATAATCAATAATTGGCATGTTTTCAGCATATTCATGATATAGCTTTCTAGCTGCTTTATTTGTTAACAAAAAATCATCATTTAGGAATGACATGACCAATACCTCCTATCACTTCACATACTTACGCAATGTATTCCGCACAGCTCCAGGTCCTGCCATGAGTTCAGCAAAATATCCTTCTATCTTCGTACCTAGTCCTGCTTCATATAAGTTACTTCCAAAAATATCGGCATTAGCTAAGATAGACTGTAGTTTCCCTTTTGCTGAATCAGGGTTTCCTAGTGTGATGCCCTGTAACGTAGCTTGTAAATCAGTTAATAAAGGGTCAGGACTCAGTTCAAACGATTTTCCTTCATCATCTACTCCCAAGAGATACCGCAACCATCCAGCAATGGCAAGCGGAATGAAAGTAAGATTTTCAGCATCCGTTCCATAGGCTTTGATGGTTTCTCCAAAACGGATTCCAACCTTTTGCGACGTATCCGATGCAATACGTTGAGGTGTATCAGGGAGGTTTCCATTCGTTAATCGTTGTTCTAAAACTTCTTTTATAAATGCTTCCGGTTCGAGTACACCCGGATCTGTTACAACAGGGAGTCCTTCTTGATATCCGATACGTTCAATGAGTCCTTTAATCTGATCATCTTTCATTTCATCCGCAATAAGGGTATACCCCAGGAGGCATCCATATACAGCCATTGCCGTATGCAACGGATTTAAGCAAGTGCATACCTTCATACGTTCTACTTTATCAACAGTATTTCTATCTGTAAAAATAACTCCCGCTTGTTCAAGAGCCGGCCTGCCATTGGGGAAATTATCTTCGATAACGAGGTATTGTGAGTGTTCTGCATTAACGAACGCAGCATACGTCCCTTTTTCTGTATGAATCAAATCCGTATCACCAAAGCCTACATCTTGGAGATACTTCTGCACTTTTTCCGAAGAACGCGGTGTGATTTTATCAATCATACTCCACGGGAATGTAACTTTTTCCCCATCTTCTATGTATCTGACAAACCCAGCATCTGCAACGCCATTATCAGCCCACTCTTTTGCAAACGTTACCATGGCTTCTTTGATTTTGTCGCCATTATGCGAGCAATTATCCAAGCTCAAAAAAGCGAATGGATACGCACCTGCTTTATACCGGGCATACGCTAGTGATGCAATACACCCCATAGAACTTGTTGCCTTTTCTGGACCCTGTTTTATATCTTCTGCAACGGCAGGAAAAAACGCTCCTTTATAATCTTTTAATTTGTATCCTTTTTCGGTAATCGTAAAACTTGCGATTTGTAAAGACGGATTGGTGAATATTTCGACTAAACGTTGCCAATCTTCAGAAATGTTACGATGGCATACCACTGATTCCATGACAGAACCAATTACTTCATTTTCAAATCTTCCATCAGCATACATGGTGACAGCCAAACTTAGGTTATCAAACGGACGGTACACTTTTTCAATGACTTCTTCATCATACGTTTCCGCTGTAATAATCCCAGTTTGAGCAGCACCTTGATTAAGGAGTTGCTGCTGAAGAGCTGCAATGAAAGCACGAAAGATATTTCCACCACCAAAATGAACCCATTGCGGCATCTGATGCGTTTTCTCAGCAACGAGAGCATTATCAAAAGAATACGTTTTAATGCCAGATTTTTTCCACTCTTCTCTGTCTTGTATTATGCTCTTTCGACTCAAATGTAACATATTCATACCTCCTTATATCTGTCCACAGGTCCGTACAATAGCATCCCATAATCCACAAATATAGTTGGCGCCTAACGCTCTATCATATAATCCATATCCTGGACGACCTTCTTCTCCCCAAATCATTCTGCCATGGTCTGGACGAATCGGCCCTTCAAAGCCAATGTCATAGGCAGCCTTTACGATTTCATACATATCGAGATTCCCAATCTGCGATTTATGAGCTACCTCATTGAATACCCACGGTTCATGGACTTGAATATTTCGGATATGAAGGAAATTAACACGGTTCATCTTTCCAAATTTACGAATGATATGGGGAATGTCATTCTGACGATTTGAGCCCAATGATCCTGTACAAATGGTAAACCCATTACTTGGACTATCCACCATAGCTGCTATCTTTTCTAAATCTGATTCATTTTTGACAATCCGCGGTAAGCCAAATACAGAAACAGGCGGATCATCAGGATGAATGGCCATTTTAATTCCTACTTCTTCAGCCACCGGAATAATAGCCTTTAAGAAATATGCCAAGTTTTTGCGCAAACCATCTTCATCCATACCTTCATATTGTTCAAAGAGATGCGACAATTCTTTTAATCGTTCCGGTTCCCACCCGGGAAGAACGAAACCATTACTATTATCCAATATTTCCTTTGCCATATCTTGCGGCGATTTACCGGCAATCAAATGGTAATCGTATGCAAGTACAGTAGAACCATCATATAACGGTTTTGCTAATTCTGTTCTCGTCCAATCAAAAACCGGCATAAAGTTATAGCAAACCATCTCAATCCCTGCTTTTGCCGCATTACGCAATGATGCAATATAGTTTTCAATATACTGATCCCGGCTTGGGAGACCTAACTTGATATCTTCATGGATATTAATACTTTCTAAATCCTTGAAAACTAAATTGTTCCGTTCTGCTTGTTCTTTAATATGTAATAAAGGTTCTACCGGCCATACATCTCCAACAGGGATATCAAATAAGGCACCTACAATTCCTTCCATACCAGGAATCTGATCAATTTGCTGTAATGTAATTTTGTCGTCATGTTCTCCGTACCAGCGGAATGTCATTCTCATGGATATATCTCCTCTTTTCTTTTTTATCTGTTATGTTATATCTTATTTATTCTTCTAAAACGTATACTACCATACTAGTATCCTTATTGCAATATTATCGTCAAATTTTGCATAATAGTAATAAGCAAAATGTGTCCTATGACTTTTGAACATAAAAAAATTCCTTACGCCTTCTTAGGCGTAAGGATAACGTAATTAAAAAAATACGGACTCCCCTACTTAAAATAATCTGGATAGGCAACCTTTAAGCGTTCTACATCACCATTGACTTTGTTAATATGATCGGTCATGATCGTGACACCCTTCTCTATATCATGCCCTTCAATAGCTTTTACGATAGAGCGGTGTTGCTGTAATAACGTCTCTAACTCAGCATACATCCGCGTATTGAGTACACGTACACGTAAGTAGTCCAAATTAGAATTTTCGATGATATTCCAAATATGCGATTTACCACATCCTTCGTAAATAAGCGCATGCATTATATTATCATTGTGAAAAAAACCGTTGGCATCATTATTCTCTACCAAATACGCCTGTTCTAATAAGCACTGATTCAACTTAATAAGGTATTCTGAGGGAAATTTTTGACAAGCAAGCTTCATCATTGCATTTTCAACAGTTACGCGTAAAAATCCAAATTCCGATAAAAACTCTGTATCAATCTTGGATACAAACGTACCTCGTTGCGGCAACACCTCCAACAAGCCTTTTTGTTGCAAACGAATAAACGCTTCTCGGACAGGTGTCCTGCTAACGGATAAAAGGGATGAAATTTCCTGTTCTGATATTGCCGTTCCTGGAACCAATTGAAAATTTATGATATTTTCATACAAAACCCGATGTGCATATTCTCGCACATTCTCCCGGTCTTCTTTTTGTAATACACGTAACGAATCCATAGCTTCACCTTTATATGACATAATCAATATTCTCTCTATCTATATCTTATCATAAAATAGCAAATACTGCCTACACGGTAAACCAAAAAATAAGATAAGAACCTTTATATTGATTCAAAATCTAGAAAATCAAATTATTGTATTAAAAATTACTCACTTTTTCTGAACACAAAACGAGCCAGAAATCCACATGTAATAGGATTTCTGGCTCATTGCATACGTGTAACTGTCAAATGTTCCATCATATAATGGAAATCCCCTCTATGACAGTCCGCGTATAGACTGCTGTTATAGTAAGTTTTTTACGGCTTCTGTAATGCGTTTGGCTACGCGAGGATTATTCATCGTATAGATATGGATTCCATCGACGCCGTTTGCCAGGAGGTCGACGATTTGGTCAATTGCATACGCAATGCCGGCATCTTCCATAGATTGAGCATTGTTTCCATATTTCACTAATATCTTCTGGAATTTTTTTGGTAGCGTAGCACCGCAGAGGGTAACCATCCTCTCAATTTGTTTCCTGTTTGTGACCGGCATGATGCCCGCTTCGACAGGTACATGGATGCCGGCATGATGGATACGGTCAAGGAAGTCATAAAAGAGTTCATTGTCAAAAAAGAGTTGGCTAATGAGTTCGTTGGCACCGGCATCGACTTTGATTTTTAATGCATCGATATCAGCTGCCAGTGTTTTTGCTTCCTGGTGACCTTCCGGATAACAGGCTCCTATGATGTTAAAGGACTGACCTTCATGTTCCCGGATGTAAGCGATGAGATCACTTGCGTGAGGAAAGTCGTGTTTAGGTTCTACTCCTGGTGTCTTATCACCGCGCAAGGCCAATATATTTTCTATGCCTTCTTGTTTCAGCGTTTGGAGTTGCTGTTGCAATGTCTCTTTGTCAAGATTGATGCACGGCAAGTGGGCCGCTGTGTCACATCCCAGATTCTTTAGTTTAGACGCGACTTCAACGGTTCTCATGCTGCCACCAGCCCCGCCAGCACCGCAGGTAACGCTAATAAAGTCCGGCTTAAGCGTCACGAGCTCCCGCAATGTAGGAAACACCGTTTCTAAAGGCATGTCCTTCTTTGGTGGAAACACTTCAAAGGAAAATACCGTTTTCGTCGCAAATAATTCGTTCGTTTTCATCTATCCTAAATCTGTCTCTTATACACATCTCCGAGCCCACGAGACTCCTGAG
>ENA-OZGA01000742-OZGA01000742.1-human-gut-metagenome-genome-assembly--contig:-NODE-742-length-12566-cov-5.444729_pt1 | contig 12566 bp, 11 predicted proteins | sample MGYA00245112_ERZ653649 | MGnify/ENA primary metagenome ERZ653649 (study PRJEB26926, sample SAMN06165071) | human gut metagenome | biome: ENVO:00009003; feature: ENVO:2100002; material: ENVO:00002003...
GAGATGCTCAGGAGTCTCGTGGGCTCGGAGATGTGTATAAGAGACAGCTCCTAAGTTGTTGATATATCTATTATATACAAAAAAAAGATACTCTTGCAAAGGCTACCTGAAGGTAAACCTGGGTTTATGAACTGGAGCTGGTACCTGAGAAAGACTATCTGTAACGGTTCCACGACTACGGTACTGCGCTCACTTAAAACCGCCCCAGACGTCTGCGCTGGAAAAGATGTACATGGAAAAAGACCTTTCTATAATGGCTTACAGTGCCATTGTGGAAAGGCCCTTTTTCTATATACTATGGATAAGGTTACAAGATACGGGCATCTTGTCATGCAGGAGATTAAGAGCGTCTAACGATCGCTTCTAATATAACTGCAATAAAAAGGGAATCACACCAGATTCCTAACCAGCTTCAATGCACTCTAAGAAGCCAATACCCCAGATAAACCACATCATATCAAAAGTAGCATGACGAAATACGTTGGGACGAACCATGCATTGATGAGGTTTTTATAAACCTAAACGAAGATAAAGTATACCTACGTTTTTTTAACGATTTCTCAGTCCGGCCAGGATAATTGGAGATATCAACGAATAATCCTGATAACCGACGCTCCTGTACGATGACCTTTCCATACTTTTCCCAAAATCTTAACGGCTACAAAGGAGAGAACCAGCCCTACGACAAAACCTATGGCAGCTGACGAGTTTATCGTAAGTCCCCATGCAGGTCCCTGACTGTAGAACAAGATAACCGATGCCAGAACGAGAATCATAGGAATTCCAAAACCTAAAAATCCGCCAAGGGCAATATTTTTCTCTGGCAGGGAAAATTCTACGAAATCGCCTACATTAGCGCCAATGTCATTACGCACTTCTATGGGCGCCGTCGCATTTCCAATAGACGAGGCATGACGAGAAAATAAGCTCGTCCGGCTCGCTTTGATGAGTACCATATGTTCCGAAATGATTTTATCGACCGTTCCTGTTTCTGTTCTCATAGTTTCACCTCATACAGATATACTAAGATAGCCTCTTTTGTACTATTCGTATCTCCGTTAGTACCATTCATTGATATAACATTTTTCTCTTGGAAAAAGTCGTGCCAGCGTGTCCAGTCCACCTTCTGTCCCTTCAAGCTTTTCGTGGAAAACCAAATCGTCTACATCCATCGCTCCAAAGACGAGAAGAGCCAGTGTACCAATGGGCATGGTCACGTCAGGCTTTTCACATTCTACCTTTTTCACCGTCCCTACTCCTTGTACTACAGTAAGTGTAAAGGTACCGCAATTCCACGGTGCCAGCGGATCGTCTGTTGCAAAGGTCACAGAGCCGTCCGCCCGATACGGCAACTGTTCCAGCGCCCCTTTTACGTCAACAATACGGCCTGTCATAAAAGGAATCGTGCTGTGACCCTTTTTGCCATCAGGATAGAATCGGTAACCTTCGTCGTGAATTCCTTCGTTCCACTGGAATGATTCTCCCTGGGAACGGTGGTTATACATATAGTTGAGAAGTCCTTTTTTTCCCTTTGCCGTCGCATAGACAAATTCACCACTCATAATAGTCGGTGCACCAAGCTGATAAAAGAGATACCCTATAGGCCGATCACCATCAAAGCATACGGCAATATTGCCTTCTGCCAACTGGGCTTCTATATGACTGCGCCAGCTCATTTCATCACGGACGGCATAACCAGAAAGATTTTTCGTATACGCCTCATAGACAGTAGCTAAATAGTGCCATTGATCTGGTGAATTGACAAATCCATAGCGCACAGTTCGATCTGTCAATGGCCGTAACGATTCCAGGGGTAGCGTTTCCTGCCATTGATGGCAATACAACTCATACCCATACGGCTGATAAAATCCAGCCTTAGACGGCATAAGAATATGGATGTAATGGCCTCTCTTCTTCATTTCCACTAGAGCGGCTGACAACAATTTACCGCCTACACCACCGCGGCGTGATGCCGGATGCGTTGCAAGGCCGACGATATACGATGTCGGTATCTCTTTTCCTCTCAGGCGGAGTGTATATGGATTGAGATGAGTCAGGCATGCCATCTGGCCCTTATCGAATCCCATGAGGACGTTTTCAGGTCGATAGAAATGGGAAAAATACCACTGAAAAAAAGGATTTTCACGAGGCTCAAAACAATAGGCCCACAAGCTTTCCACAAGCTGTCTGTCCCCATCTGTAGCTAATCGAAATTCCATGTCAATCACTCCTTTATATGAAACAAGCGCTGACTACGCAGCGCCTGATCCATTATTTTCGCAATGTAACGTCAAATTTTTCCACGTAATGATGTGGATTATACGATTCCTTTGAATGGCGCAATCCCGGAATACCCATATCTTCTTCACGGTTAATATACGTCGTATGACTCCATGCGTGAAGTACAAATTCATGGTTAATGACCTGATAAAGGCCACGGATAGAAGGATCGCTCTTTTCAAAGTGGATGATTGCCGTATCGTCATTGAGCATTTCGCCAATAGAAAAAGCGACAATCTTATTGTACATCCGAATGGCACCGCCTGTAGGCTGAAGGATATTCCAATTTTCGAATACCTTTTCAATGGCATGACGTTCACCTAAAAGCTCTTCGTCATCATCGCCATCTTCATGTTGCACGTACCAATCCTTTTCTGCTTCGAGGCACTCACCAAAAATTTCTTCTGTAATAGGGACATATTCCCAATTACCAAAGAATTGATTTCGGAAGTGATTCAAGTTGTTTTTCTTCTGCCGGAATTTCTTTCCTGAAAGGTTGATCAAATCCTGTGTCAGGTAAACGTATTCATAATTGTCCCGGTCTGTCGTAAACTCGTAGCAATCCGGGCAAAGAGCACGAATACGTTCAGCGGCCTCCGGTACGACGCCTTTAATGAGAAAAGGATACCCATGGGCTTCAAACCATTCATGCATCCGTTCAATTCCCTTTGTGAAATCATTGTCTTTTTTCGTAAACGGCGGCAGCCAGAATTGCTTCTTTCCACGGCCAGAGCGTATATACAGAACATTATCTTCTTCAGCCCATTGAATTTCATACGGTTCCTGCCAGGCGAAGAGCGTCATAAACGTCGCATCGGCTTGTTCATAGCGCTTCTGTTTGAAATAATCGTCAATAATTGGCTTATCTTCCAAACGGAATTCTCTAAATTGTATAATAATAATCTCCCCCTACTAATGCAATATTCCGCATTCACTACGGAAAAATGAACCGGATTGAAAGTCCGGAACGATCATGTTGATACATAATCGTTATGTGTTATATAAAAACGCCACGGGAAAGATTTTCCCTGTTCAGCGTAATTAATATTAATACGCGGTGATGTTGCAATCGTGAACGCTTCATACTGTGCAGGACGAACAATATACAGCTCTTCTCCACACAGGTCAATGCCATTCTGGTCACGCGTGATATCCATGGCCTGACAGAGCTTTCCCGGACCGTTAGTGACGGTCTTTTTCCATTTTTTCATATGTCGGTTCGCAAGCATAGCCGAAAGACCTTCTACTGGCTCTACCGCACGAATGAGGACGGCCTGCCCATCTCCTTTAGGGCCGGTGACGACATTAAAACAATGATACATGCCATAGATGAGGTACACATAGCTAACCCCTCCGGGACGAAACATCGGTTCATTCCGTTTCGTCATCCCCCGGCATGCGTGACTGCCATCATCGATGAGGCCTTCATACGTCCCTCCATAGGCTTCCGTTTCTACAATGCGGCCTACATAAGTCATAGTCGGCGTAACGTGGACCATATATTGTCCTAAAAGACGCGGCGCAATCTGAACCGCTGTATCCACAAAATCAGAGTGCTTCCATTTCCGACCTATCATTGTTTTCTCCTGTAGCCTAAGGAATAGGATATTTCATAGGCATACTGACTCATCGTAAAGAGCATTTTTTGCCGGATAGAATCGTAAAAACGCATACTCGGTCCGGCAATAGTCAGCGATGCGACGACTTGTTCTTCAAAGTTAAAAATAGGAACGGCAAGAGCGAAGAGGCCATGTTCACTTTCGTCCTGCGTAATAGCATAGCCATTGTGGCGAATTGTCGCAAATTCATCTTCCGAAAGATTGCCGCATTGTACAATGAAACGATTCCGTTCCGCCTTGTTGGCCCACGCCAGGAGTACTTTTCCTGCAGCACCCTTGTAAATGGGCAGTGATTCCCCCATGGGAATGACGCGGCGCAGGGAATGGGTACTTTCAACATGGTCCAGACAGATACGATTATCACCTTCAGCAACGTAAATACTGGCCGTTTCGTTGAATATCTGCTGCAAACGCCGTAAATACGGCTTAGCTAGCGTAACAACATTTTCTGTCCAGTGTGATGAATACCCCAGAGCCAGTGCTTTCGGGCCTAGACGATATTGCTTGGATGATTCATTTCGTGTCAAATACTGCCGTCGTTCCAAGGTGTTGACGATACGGAATGCCGTAGACGTATTCAGGCTCGTCTGCTCGGAAATTTCCTTCAACGTTAATCCTGTATTACATTCTACGAAAATATCCAGGACGTCGAGACTTTTTTCCAGAGACTTGAGCAAACTATTCTCGCGCCCCTTCTTACGGCTATCTCCAGTTTTCATGAAATCGCCTACTTTCTCCTTATGATGTAACCTTCATGCCGATTTCCAAGGAATCAGGCGGATCGACGACGACCCGTTCCCCTTCCTTCAAGCCGCTTAATATGACGACTTGTCCTTCTTCTTCATCACCAGTCAGGACAGGACGGGCATCGGCAAGACCCTGGTCATTGACAATATAGACAAAGTCACCACTGTCCTTTGTGCGTACAGCCGTCTTTGGAACCGTCACCTGCGACACTTCCTGTGGCGTCGACAGGCGAACGTGATAGAATTCGCCTGGCACAAAGAGGTTCTTATCATTATTAAAGGTAATCTTCGCCATATACGATCCCGTAGCAGGATCTTTTACAGTCGATAAAAAGGTTAGCTCCCCTACTTCAGATTCTCCAGACGCAGCGAGGATAGACACCTTGATTGTCCCTGATTCCTTTGCTGTCGTCAGCGCATCGATATATTCCTCTGGAACGGCAAACGTCGCTACAAGAGGCGTCATCTGCTGAATCGTCGCCAACACATTGCCGGCTACAGCAACAGATGGATTATCGGAAACAGCTGTGACACGACCGTCAATAGGCGAGTAAATAGCCGCATTGCTTACCATCTCCCGCGCCGATTGGACGGCTTGCTGAAGCTGGGCAATTTCCTGAGAATCTACAGCTGGTGCTGCTGGTGCCGCCGGCGCTGCTGCCGGTGCAGACGCACTCTTCATACGATTGTATTCAACTCGTGATATAGCACCCATGTTGTACCAAACATCGAGCTGGGCTCTGCCAGGGCCACTGCTGTCACTAGCAGCTGGTGCGGAATAGGCCGGTGCTGCCGCAGCCGCTGACGTAGCCGCTGCCAACCGCGATTCCGCTTCGCTCACGCTTTGCTGATACGGTGTGGCATCGACTTGGACGACAACTTCGCCAGCCTTGATTTCCTGCCCTACCGCAAGCGGTGCTGACGTAATCTTTCCTGACAGCTTTGGCACAATATTCGTCATATGAAGAGCCGTAATATTAGCATCCAATGTCAATGCGACAGGATGATCTGATTTCGTTACGACCTCTGTCTTCGTAGAGATGCTGTTGCCACAGCCTCCTAAGAAGACTGCTGCCATAGTGGCTGCCGCTACGAAAACTGCTAACTTACGAAAATGCACAATATCCCTTCTTTCAGGCGACACCGCCTAAACCAAGTTTATCCTTCACCTTAAAAAAACGTATAAACTATCGTCAAAACAGCCACTCCCGGAAGACCGAAAATACCGATGATGATCCCTGTCACCATAGTAATAGGAACGTGACCGATGCCGAGGCCAGGGCCGAAATGGTTTATGAGCATCACGACGACCAGACCGGCAATTACATTTGCCAGCATTCCCCGGAAAGGCTTTAGAATGAATTTATGGATGACATAGAGTACAACAAGACCAATAAGGATACCTGAAACATCCATCCTGCACCTCACATTTCCTGCCGGTTTGCCACGGCTCCCGCCAATGTAGCTTCATCGGCATACTCGATATCGCCGCCCATAGGAAGACCGCGGGCAATACGGGTCACCTTGATACCCGCCGTCTTTAAGAGATTGGCCAAATACAGAGCCGTCGCTTCGCCTTCTACGTCAGGATCTGTCGCGATGATGACTTCCCGCACATCTTCCTTCTGCAATCGCTGAAGCAGTTCTTTGATGCGAAGGTCTTCGACGCCGATACCATCTAAAGGCGATAAAGCCCCATGAAGGACATGGTAGACACCGCGATAATCACCGCTCCGTTCGATAGCCTGTACATCCTGTGGCGTTTCGACGACACAGATGATGCTGTGATCACGGCGGGAATCCTGACAAATCTCGCACGGGTCCTGATCAGATAAATTAAAGCACACCGAGCACAGTGTCATGTGTGCCTTTGCATCACGGACAGCCTGGATAAATTCATCGACCCGTTCTTGCGGCTGCTGGACCATGTAATAAGCCATTTTCCGTGCCGTTTTGACACCAATACCTGGCAATCGGCGAAACTGTTCTGCCAGGCGGTCAAGAGCCGTATCCATTAGAACATGCCCGGCAGCTTCATGCCGCCTGTAATCTTGGACATTTCCTGTGCCATCATGTCATCAACTTTCTTGCTCGCTTCGTTCATACCTGCAACAATAAGATCTTCCAGCATTTCCGTATCATCAGGATCAATGACGTTCTTATCGTTAATTTTGACACTTTCTACCGTTTTTTCACCATTCATGATAATTGTCAGGGCGCCGCCGCCAACTGTGACTTCTACAGTCTTTTGCTTAAGTTCTTCCTGCATTCGTTTCATTTCTTTTTGCATCTTCTGTACTTTTTTCATCATGCCTTGCATATTTCCACCAAACATATTCGTATCCTCCTAACTTGCAAACTCATTTTTCTTCAATATATATATGACAGTCTCCCAGTGTCTGTAAGAGCGGTTCCAACGCAGTCCGTTCTTCTTCTGAAACAGCATCGATACCAACGGGTTTCCATGCTGTCTGTTCAGTTTCTTTGTCAGACGAAAGCGGCTCGTTCTGTTTAACTTCATTCTCATTATCAGGATCCATGGGAGAACGGGTCATCTTTAAATGACTGTTTTTTTTTTCGTATTCTTTCAAGGCCGGATCATTATGGACAAAGGCGCGCATGTGATACCCGGTCCCTAAAACCTTTTCAGCCGCAGCATCGACGTAGGTAAAATAATCTTCCCGATTTGCCCGACTGGCCATAAACGTAGATGAAACGGAAATAATGATTTCCTTATCCCCTATGAATACAACTTTCCCCAGACTGATACAAGAGTAAACCTGAGGTTTTCTCATAGCTTTCAATGTGACGAGTATCTTTTTCCATATATCGCGATACTGTGCTGCTTCCGGTATAGAACCAGTCTGTTTGTCATCTGCCTTTGCGGTATCAGCCGATACTACAGACGGCTTAGAAATCGCTTCAGAACGTTTGGGTACTTTTGTTTCTGCCTTTGTAGCTACCCCATCGTCAGGCCTTTTTGTAAGAAGAGATGTGTCATCAACAGGATTAGGTATATACGGTGCCGGTTCGTCGCTTTCCGGCAAGGGGGGATCGTCGTACATAGATACAGCCGCAACATCGCCGGCAGGTTTCCCCCGTCGAAACGCTTTCTGTGTCAACTGGGCCAAGAGCTTTTCCAGATGTGATACACGCCGTGACAGTTCCTGAATAGCACCTGCATCAGACGGTGCCGTTACTGCTCCATCTCCGTGTCCTGGACTATGACTTGCCATGAGAAGCCCCATTTCAACGGCTACACGCGGCGTTGGCGATGTCCTTGCCAGGAGCAGTGCCTGTTGCAACGTCTGCAATATATGAAAAATATGTTGACTGTCAAATTCCTTAGCCTGTTTTGCCAATTCGTTCATCGAATCGGCATAGGCTGCCAGCGTATCCGACTTTGGTGCCGCTTGATACAGCATGAGAGCTCGTAAGTGACGCAAAAGCTCTGTCAAGATAACCCGAGGTTCTTTGCCCATTCGAATAATATCATCGACAGACTGAATGATGACATCGCCATCTCCTACGCAGACAGCATGGGCCAGTGTAAAGAGCCAGTCCCGACCAACTAATCCCAACAGTTGGCGCACCAGAGATTCATCAATTGTCCCTTCACCGTTACTGACACATTGATCAAGCATGCTCAAGGCATCGCGCATACCACCATCAGCCTGAACAGCTAAAATATGGGCAGCGCCTTTCGTAATGTTAATACCTTCTTGACCTGCTACATACAAAATCCGTTCAGCAATATCAGCACTTGTAATGCGCCGGAATTCATAGCGTTGGCACCTCGATAGGATTGTCATAGGAATCCGTTCAGGCTCCGTCGTCGCCAAGATAAAGATGACATGGGACGGTGGTTCTTCCAATGTCTTGAGTAAGGCATTGAACGCTTCCGTCGTAAGCATGTGCACTTCATCAATGATATAAATTTTTTTATTACCTTCTGCCGGCATGAATTTAATCGTTTCCCGTAAGTTGCGGATGTCATCGATACTGCGATTCGATGCCGCATCAATTTCAACGACATCCATAGATTCGCCATCCATGATATGACGACAGGCTTCACATTCATTACAGGGATGAGACGTCGGACCATGGACACAATTCATGGCTCGGGCAAAGATTTTTGCCGTACTCGTCTTACCGGTACCGCGAGGTCCAGAAAAAAGATACGCATGGGCGACCTTATCTGTATCTATTGCTTTTTGCAGAGTTTCCGTAATATGACGCTGGCCTACTACGTCTTCAAATGTCTTAGGCCGCCACTTACGGTATAGCGCAATATATGCCATGACAATCCTTTCATAAACGTATGAAAAAAAGCAGCTAACGGCGTTAGCTGCTTCGGCCAACTAAAAAGTACTCGTGTATGGCAACCCGCCAGGTTACCTCGTGGCACATGAAAATGACTACTTATCGCTGCTTCCTCTCGGACCTGACGAGGTTCATAGGTTCCCATTGCACAAGCCCCGACGGATTACCACGCACCAGTACTTTATTGTGTTAGCTATGCTATTATAGCGTAAATTTGAAAAAATAGCAAGCGTTTTTACTATGTAAAATTCGCACGGGACATGTCTCCTGTGCTTTTGTATACTATTTTTTATTTGCACGAATGTAAACGAAGCAAGTCGTCTGTGCATGGGGAATATTTTATATTTTTAGGCGAAGCTACGTTCCATTTTTTTAATTTTTATTACCACTTAGGTAAGAAACCTTAGTTTAAAAAAGTTTATATAAAGTTTCCTATCAACGTCATCGACGTCTAAAAAATTGGAGAGTTATGAGTTGTAAATCGGGAGCAGCGGCAAGAAATACGTAAAAGTCGATTTGCTCCAATCCGGCGGCATTCGCCGCCACCTTCCCTCGATAATCGGAGGAAGGTAGTCATGCGAGGAATCGGCGTTACTGTTTCTATCGGTTCTTTAGGCGAAGCCGTGCGTCCTCTTGGTGGGCAAGTCCCCTGCGACTGCCTACGTTCACAACTACCCACCGCTACGCGGTACTTCTTCTTGTCCTTCAGAAAAGGACACGGGCCTTTGGCCCTAAAAACACCTATCAGAAGCCTCGCTTCCCACCAGTTCCATCCTCCAAAAACAACGACAGCTATGAAACTTAGTTTCATAGCTGTGTCTGTTTGCGTAACAATGCACTTTTTATTTTTCAGATTTACCATCATCTGTTTCAATTCAAGAATCTGCTGTTCCAAGTTGTTGATTTTATCTTCTTGTTGTTTCAGCAACTCATCTTGCTGTTTCAAGCGATTCGTTTGATTAATAATGATTTGCTGCAGTGCATGAGGTGTAATTCTCGGACGTTCACCGTAGCTTCCCAAACGCAAGGTAATACCGGCATTGACCATGCTGTCACCATTTCCAAGTGTCCGCCAACGTTAAACATTACATCTTGATTCGGACGGTAGAACAAGCCAAGGGCTGCGGCATTGGCCGCTTTATAGTGACCATAACCGAGAGCAAATTCAAATTTGCTATCCGGATCCCATTCCAAGGGATGGAGCGCTGCCAGGGCGGCTGCACCAGCGCCAGCACGGCTCACTTCGTGGGTCATGCGGCTATTGAGGCTCTCTACGCGGTGATCAACATAATCCACATTAGCTGCACTCGTCGGATTGCTTGGCTCTTTGGCAATTCCTGTAAGGATCCTCGTGACACCATCTTTACCGCGAACATCGATGGTCTTTGCCGTCCCGGTCTGATCGATATTGATGGTCACGCCATCGGTTTTCACAAGGGTATTTCCATCCACCTCTTTAAGGGCGTTATAGAGAGTGTCGCCGCTGATGAGGCGATGGTCACCGCTTTGTGATTCGCCCGTACCAACGGCGCTGCCCCAAGCGTTGAGGTTCTGCTGGATGGCATCATCCGAAGCAGCCGTCGAGCCATCGTCCCCTTTGAGGTTCTTGCCGACGTTCGACGCATCAATATTGGCCTTGTTCTTGACCTTCGTATCCGTATCGGTATCGATGGCATTCTTTGCTTCTTCAATGGCGTTAAAAACGCGATCACCGGAGACGAGGTTCGTATCGCCCGCTTCGATCTTACCATCGTTCTTCGCGGAAACGGTGTACGTAACGGAAGAACCGTCCGTCGCTTTTTCCATCTGAACTTCTACGCGGTCGCCGGCTTTTACTGTGATGGCCCCTACAGCAGCTTTCTTGATGACCGTTTGGCCGTCAGCTGTAATATTGGAAAGATTCTTCAAGTTCCTAATATCTGTCGTGTTGCTCGCAATGTTTGACGTATTGGCGGAGATATTGTCGGCATTACTCTTTACCTTTTTATCAAGGGCAAGGAGGTTGTCGCCGGTGGTACTTGCCATTTTGACGTAATCGCCATTCTCACTCGGCCGCACTTCACTGTAGACCGTGTCGCCAGAAACAAGGTTCGCATCGCCATCAGCAACAGCACCGTCATTGTTGACGCTGACCTTGTAAGTGGCAGCTCCTGTCGTTTCATCTGTTTTCCTTGTTACACTGACGCGATCGCCTGCCGAGACTTTTGTCAGCTGATCCATGGTCGCCACATCGTGGCCATCTTTACCGTATCCCACATTGACCAGGCGGTTATAAAGATTGCTGTCATAAGCCTGTACCTTGACTTTCCCCCCAGTCGCTGTATTATACGCTGTCTGATAATACTGATCCCCTTTTTTATGTCCAACAGAAATGATTCCTGCTTCCGTGGCCACAGCACCTGCACCGATGGCAACCCCATTTTCGACATTTGCCGACGCACCGCTGCCAATTGCAATGGCATCTTTTGCCGTATCTGCGGTCGAAGCCCCGCCAATGACAACAGAATATTGTCCTTGGGCAGCTCCTCTTTCTCCGCCTACCATAAGCGAATAGAGCCCACTTGCAGCATTAGACCAGCCGCCTAAAATGGCAGTCACCGTTCCGGACGCCGTATTGCTTGCCCCGCCGTACACAGAAGTCAGCGTACCTGTTGTCATATTATATGTTCCGCCAAAAATGCCCGCCGATTTTCCCCCAATGGTATTTCTTGACCCCCCAATCAAGACGGACTGATTAGCATCCCCTGAAGACTTGTTTCCCGTTCCACCAACAAATACAGTATCTGTTCCACTCGTCAGTTCATGTTGATTCCCACCAATGATGATCCCGTTTGCCGCGCCATTTTTATTATTTGATCCTCCAATGATTGTGCTGTTGGTGCCGCTTGCTGTATTGGTGGAACCACTTACAACAATGGAGTTTCTCCCTGAAGCTATATTGTTGGCGCCGCCTGTAACGACAGAATAAACGACAGACGCTGTATTTCCTGATCCCCCTAAAACAACGGAATAATTTCCGCTAGCCGTATTGTATTGGCCGCCTAGGACCTGTCCGTATAGTGCAAGAGGTGCCGTTTCGGTCCCAATACTGCCTTTATCAGTAACAAAGATTTTCCCTGCGTGGCCCCACCATGAATTGGTTGAATCAATGAAAGCATAGTAAAGGTCTCCCGTTGTTTGGGCAGTCGTACCTTCTGATGTCTTATAATCCATCGAGACCTGTTTTTCCGGCGTGATTTCCGCTGCGTACCCCACAAAAAGTACATTTCCATCTAATCCCATTGGACAGAGTGTAAAAATCCCAGACATAGTCATAGAGGCCATAGCGATGATGGCCATTTTATTACGTATTCTTCTTGTCGTCATGATACCAGACCTCTCCTCTCTTCTTTTTTATGTCACTCTATTATGACATAGTGCGTCATATACATAACATATCTATCAACGTTACATTTTCTATACATATTTCATAAAATGTGCTAAAATACCAAACTATGTCCTACCCATAGCAGACACAGGTATATCAGTTCCTTTTTTACATTTCTTTTTCTTACTCTCTCCTTGATCAATTGCTGTCTCTTATACACATCTGACGCTG
>ENA-OZGA01000745-OZGA01000745.1-human-gut-metagenome-genome-assembly--contig:-NODE-745-length-12514-cov-4.884742_pt1 | contig 12514 bp, 14 predicted proteins | sample MGYA00245112_ERZ653649 | MGnify/ENA primary metagenome ERZ653649 (study PRJEB26926, sample SAMN06165071) | human gut metagenome | biome: ENVO:00009003; feature: ENVO:2100002; material: ENVO:00002003...
ATTGCGGGTGCTATTCATGCCGACGTATGTGAAATTTATACAGACGTCGAAGGCGTATATACATCAGACCCCAGACTCGTACCGGGTGCGATGAAGATGAAAGAAATTACGTACGGTGAAATGCTGGAAATGGCTAAACTCGGTGCAGGCGTCATGCAGCCCCGCGCAGTAGAAATGGGAAGCCGCTTCAATGTGCCCATTCATGTCCGTTCAACATTTTCCGAAAATGAAGGTACTATGATTCAGGAGGCGTATTCCATGGAAATCAAACAATATTTGATTCGCGGCGTTGCCGACGATAAGAATGTAGCAAAAATCACGGTTCTCGGTATCCCGAACAAACCGGGTCATGCGTATAGAGTATTCGATTTAATGGCAACGAACAACGTCGATGTCGATATGATCGTCCAAAGTGTCCGCGTTGCCAATGAAGGTGTGACAGATATTACGTTTACCATCGCTCGTTCCGATCTGGCATCGGCTGAGGCGACACTGGATCAGCTGAAGAAAGAAATGGATATTGAAGATATCCTCGTCGATGACCATATGGCAAAAGTATCCATCGTCGGTGCTGGTATGGCCGGTCATCCTGGTATTGCATCGGGGATGTTCGGTGTTCTCGGCAAGTTAGGCATCAATATCGAAATCATTTCCACGTCGGAAATCAGTATTACCTGCCTCATTGACGAAAAAGATACGGATCGCGCTGTAAAAGCTATTCACGAACACTTCTTTGGCGAAAACTGAGGTACTCATGTCTGTACTGGATAACTTTGTCGATGAAATGTTGCAATCGGAAGTGCCTAAGCGAGTGCTCATAGAGCGGTTGATTCGCGGCCTGGACATCCAGAAACCGCCGACGTTTACGATTCCCGCACCGAAATATACATTTGAAACGAATCTGCACGGTCTGCAATATGATTATGCGGCAAAAACGGTGACCATCAGCTATAAAGTTGCCCCGACAGCATATCCTGACATGACCGTATCCTTTACAACATGGCGCGCCTTGCTGGAGGGCATCGCTCTTTGCATCCGTATGCAAAAATGGTAAAATAAAGCTCTGTACAACAGGTACAGAGCTTTTTTTAGGAGGGATTGCTGTGAATTGCGGTATCGACATCGTTCAGATAGAACGAATAGAGATGTTTGTCGAAGGCCATGAACAGAGTATGAGCCGTTTCTATACAGCCCAGGAACAAGCGTATTGCCAAAGCCGCGGCGCTGGCAAATACGAATCCTACGCAGGTATCTTTGCTGCTAAGGAAGCATTTTGGAAGGCTTTGGGAACAGGCTTTCGCAAGGGAAAATGGACAGATGTCGAAGTGGTACACAATGAATTAGGAGCACCATCTTTTCGCCTCCATGGCTTGTACGCCATGGCCTTGAAGGAGCGGGGCAGTGCTCCTGCCTTATCGATTGCTCATGACGGAGCCTATGCCATTGCGCAGGTAATTTGGTAAAAACATTTTCCTTTGATTGTGCTATAATATAACAATGAATGAAAGTTGAAGGAGTCGATAAGGTGAGAAGGATACAGGTTCTAATTACGGCAATGGTGCTGACAGCTTCTCTGGCCGCTGCGCCATCAGGTTTTGTTCATGCCGCCGCAACGACGGTAACACAAGTTCGATCGGTCACACGCAATGATGCAGATACGCCGTTTGTCCGGACTGTCCTTGATACTTCGAGGGCTGTTAAACCGACATATCGCATTGAAGACAATGGAAAGACCCTCATCGTAACACTGCCTCAAACGCTGGCAAAGTCCGATGTCGATACGAAACACGCTATCAATAAGAATGTCATATCGAAAATTGATATTTCGAACTTTCGTGGCAGTACGATTGTTCGTATCAGAGTACCCCAGCGGATTTCCGAAAAAGACGTTAAAGTATTTACGTTGCCAGGGAATGCACGGCAGAAAATTAACAACCGCGTCGTCATCGACGTCAATGATAAATCAGGAAAGGTAAAGCAGTGGAGCCATTGGCACGATTCACAGGATAGTATTTCCAAGCCGTTCTCCGAATCTATTGACAAGGACTTCAAAGGCGGGAAACGCTTTGTCGGCAACGGTAAAGCAGCCATGATCTGGCCTGTCCATGGCGTCATTACGTCGCCTTTTGGCTATCGGGTCCATCCTATTTATGGACGTCAGATTCTCCATTCCGGTATGGATATCGGCGTTGATTACGGTACGCCTGTCCATGCGGCTCTTGACGGTGTCGTCATCGAGGCTGAATGGATCAGTGGCTATGGCAATGCTGTCGTCATCGATCATGGCAATAATACGACGACCCTCTATGGCCATAATCAGAAGCTCAACGTCAAGGTTGGTCAACAAGTCAAGCAAGGGGATGTTATCGCCTATGCTGGTTCAACGGGGAACTCGACGGGACCCCATGTCCACTTTGAAATACGCGTGAACGGTGAAGCCGTCGACCCTGCACTGTACCTGTAAGATGAGGGTATACATAAAGGAGTAGTTTATGGATAAAGTAACTAGAGCTGCCCAGATGCGGCAAATGGATCAGGACGCAATGAAAGGTGCTTTTGCTATTGCTCCGGAAGTGCTTATGGAAAATGCCGGTCATGCAATTGCCAGACATGGCGGTCATTTTGTAGATGGCTGGTCCGGTAAGGACGTCGTCATCCTCTGTGGGAAGGGAAATAATGGTGGTGACGGTTTCGTTGTAGCCCGCCACATCCTGACAGAAGATGCTCGGGTCTACGTATATCTTTTTGGAGGCCCTGAAACATATAGCGATGAGGCAAAGGCTCATCTTCATACGTTACAACAAATGGCTGATGATGAATACTGCATTGTCGACGTGTTCCATGACAATCCCGATGAATGGACTCTGTTGACGAAACGACTTCAGTCATGTCATGTCATCGTCGATGCCCTTGTAGGTACGGGTTTCCATGGTGATTTGCGTTACCCCCTCGATGAGGTTGTAGCAGCTGTCAACGAAATTTCAGCACAGGGCATGGCAACGGTCATATCCGTCGACATGCCTTCTGGTGTCAATGCCGATACAGGTGCTTGTAGCGGAGCGGGTGATGATAGTGAAAACAGTCCGGTCTTTGCTGATCTTACGGTTACCTTTGGCACGCTGAAGAGAGGTCTCCTCTTATATCCCGGACGGACCTGTGCCGGTGTCATCAAAGTTGATCCCATTGGCATGCCACGGCAACTTCTCTTACGAAGAGAAGAAGACGCAGCCTATCTGTTGGAAGCCTCAGATATAGCGGAAGTCCTCGTCCCCAGAAGCCCTGATTCCCATAAAGGCACACATGGGACGGTTGCTATCGTAACAGGCAGCAGTGACATGGCCGGTGCGGCTCTTATGGCGAGCCGCGGCGCCATGCGGGCCGGTGGAGGGAAAATTTTTCTCCGTGTTCCTGGTAAGACTGCGCCGTATTGTATCGGCCAACAACCAGAAATCATGGTTCACGGCGTAGGTGACGGCGCCTTTTTTACAGAATCCGATGCAGAATTGATTCTAAAGGAAAGTTCCCGTTGGTCTGTCATCGCCATGGGACCCGGCATGGGTCGCCATGAATCGACGAAAAACTTTATCAAGAACATCATCGCTCATACGACGTGTCCCATTGTTCTGGATGCCGATGCGCTCATGGCCCTTCAAGATGAACGAGACTTCATTTCTTCACAAGGGCAGCGCCTCATCATGACGCCGCACCTGGCTGAATTCAGTCATCTTGCCGGTATTCCCATAAAGGCTGTCAAGGAAGATATCATTGGGGTCGCAAAAGAATTTGTCCGTCAATGGCGTGTTACTCTCGTCCTCAAAGGGGCTCCGACAGTCGTTGTATCGCCTAAGACACTTCATGCCTACATCAATTCCACTGGCAATGCCGGCATGGCTTGTGGTGGCATGGGGGATGTTTTGACAGGCATGACAGCGGCTATAGCCGTTCATGCTGGCATGACTGATTTGTGCAGTGCCGCCTGTGCCGCCGTTTATATCCATGGTCAGGCTGGCGATTATTGCTATGATACATATGGTTCCTATGGCTTTTCTCCCATGGATGTAGCCGATGCAGTACCGCGAGTCATTAAAAAGCTGGAACAGGATATGCCCATTCCCGTGTTGCAGCAGCCTTTATACAATGAATAATGTTTTCCAGGAGTGATCGTAGTGAGTATATTCCATAAGGCCTTAGGTGCCATTGTCGTTTCCGTCATGATGGTAACGACGCCGCAGGCATTGGCCAAGACAATCTTATATGTCCCACAAGATAATCGGCCCGTCGACTATGCCTATACTGTGAGCACGGCTGAACACGCCGGTTACACCGTTATTACGCCGCCAGAACGCTATTTATCAGGATCCAATTTCCAGGGATCACCGGAGCAACTTATGATGTGGGTCCAGAATAATGCATCTCAGGCAGATGCCATGGTCCTTTCCATCGATTCTCTCGTCTATGGCGGTCTCGTAGATTCGCGCAAGCATAATCTTTCTATGGATGTTCTCACACGACGGATTGAAAAAGTAGAAGACCTGCATCGTCAATTTCCCAAGAAGCCCATTTATGCGTTCAGTACGGTTATGCGAAGCCCTTGGGCTGGAGGTAAAGGAGTAGAACCCGATTATTATTTGCAGGTCGGCAGCGACATCTATCAACTTGCATCGCTGCAGGCTAAGATGGATAGTGACAACTTGACGCCACAGGAACGAAGTGACTGGTTCGCTATCATGCGCCGTATCCCTCAGGAATATCTTCAGGACTGGTTCAACCGTCGCAATAAGAATATGTCTATCAATTATCGGCTCATTGAAGATACGCGGAAGGGAATGTTTGCCTATTACAGCCTGGGGCATGACGATAACTCCGTGAAGACCCAGTCATCATTGGAATCAAAATATCTGGAGCTTGTCGGGAAAGATATTCCGAAGGAACAATTTGGATCGTTCCCTGGTGCAGACCAGTTGGGCTTGCTTCTCATTACGCGGGCCAACAATGATTTTACAGGGTACCATCCAAAAGTCACCATCATTTATCCGTTAGGTGGAGGTGAAAAGACGGTTCCCAGTTATGACGGCCAGGCCATTGGCAAGACTATTAAGGAACATATCGAAGCAATTGGTGGCGTCGTGACGGATACGGAAAAACCGGATCTCTTATTAGCCGTCAATACACCGCTTACGACGTCGACAACGGAATCAGGAAATTTTGAAAATTTTCCTATCATGCTTGACTCGACAAAAGCCTTCTTAGGACAGATTGAAATGGCCGTTCAGCAACAGATTCCCGTCAGCCTTGTAGACATGGCTTTTTCTAATGGATCGGATAATACGCTTATCTATGGGCTATATAAAGATAAGATGCTCTATCGCCTGGCAGCGTATAATGGATGGAATACGGCTAGTAACTCCGTTGGCTATGGGATTGCGCAAGGCATCCTGTCACGCTATATGACGCCAAAAGCTCATAAACAAATGCTGACGACACAGTATCTGGATAACTGGGCTTATCAGGCGAATGTCCGCGATTACATCTATCGGCTACAACAAAAAATCGAAGCCGGAACGGAACAAAAGCGCTATCCTACAGTCATGCAGGAACTTCAGAGCCGGACGAAGGAACAACTTCAGCGCTATGCCCAGACATACCTGGAAGTAGATCCTCGTACAGTAGATGTCACATTCCCATGGAATCGTCTCTTTGAAGTCTACGTCGACGTCCACGATACACCTGATGTTACGATAGAACGAAACACGCGTCTTTCTATGAAACAACGTGTATTAGATAATTTGGAAAGAGACGTTGATACTGCGCAAAAAGCCTTGGATGACGCTAAGAAACAAGCATCTGCCGTACCAAATGGAAAAATCGATCCAGCCTTGGAAACGCAGCTTCAAGAAGCCATTGAAGCTGCCCAAAAACGGTATGATGAAGAACTTCAGACACAACGACTGGAAGAGACAGAAGAAAAAGCCCAGCAAAACCGGACATGGGCACCGACAACGTAACACACGCAATGCGTCAGCCTTGACGTGAAACGTCTTAAGCTGGACGGCAATAGTACCGCCGCGAGAATTCATCTTGCGGCGGTGTTTTTTTTTATCATGACAGAAAATTGTACAATCTGTCCCATTTACTTTGACTAAAAATTGTAATAAAATAGAGGACAAATAACAATGAGACATAGATGATGGGTAGTGCCACACCATATGTCATTGTACAAGAAAGAAGGTAGACTATGAATCAGTCCTCTAAAACTCGTTCTATTTGTTTTGCTGCCGTCTTAGCAGCTCTTGTTTTTGTCATGACCTATGTACCTCGTATTCCCATTCCGTTGGGGTATGCCCACTTAGGGGATGCCGTCATTTTTTTAAGTTATGCCTATTTTAACCGTCGTGATGCGGCGTGGGCAGCATCTATTGGTTCCTGTCTATCTGATTTTCTTGGTGGATTTCCTATTTGGATTATTCCGACTTTCCTCATCAAGTATGTCATGGTCGTCATCGTCTTTGCAGTGGCCCAGAAAGATGGCGAGAAGACGCCGGTCGTATCGCTCCGGACGGTTCTGGCGTTCTTGCTCTCGGCGGCATGGATGGTCGTATCTTACACGGTGTCAGGCGGTATCCTTTACGGCAGTTTTGGCGCAGCTGCTGCCATGGTGCCGGGGCTTATCATGGAAGGACTGTTTAATGGGATTATTGCCATCTTGGCAGGAATGGCTCTTTCACGGGTACGTCTTTCGTAAAAAAGCTAACATATATAGTAGTGAGGAGATTAAATATGAAAATACCAGAACAGAAGCGACTGGCTCTCGTTAACGATGTCACCGGCTTTGGCCGTTGCTCTTGTGCCGTTGAAGTCCCTCTTATTTCGGCTTTGAAGGTACAGGCTTGTGTGCTACCTACTGCCATTTTGCCAGTCCATACGGAATTTCCTACGTATGCCATCGATGACTATACATTACGCATGGAAGCGTATATAGAGTGTTGGAAGAAAAACCACCTCACGTTCCACGGAATTTCGACAGGGTTCATGAGTTCAGTGGCGCAGATTGATATTGTCTTATCCTTCATCCATCAGTTCAAGGGAGACGATACGATCCTCATCGTTGATCCTGTCATGGGCGATAATGGCAAGCTCTATGACTCGTACACGGAAGACATATGCAATGAAATGAAACGCCTCATCCCGTATGCTGACGTCATCACTCCGAATCTGACAGAGCTTTGTCAGCTCGCATCCGTTCCATATCCAAAGGAGACGCCATCTATGGAATGGCTTCAGGAAATGGCAGAAAAAATTGCTCATCAAGGGCCGAAACAGATTGTCGTTACCGGTATTCACCGCAATGGACTCATCGATAATTTTATCTATGATAAAGGCCGCATCGATGTCGTAACGGTACAAAAAGTAGCCCGCGATCGTGCAGGTACAGGGGATGCTTTTTCTGCTATTGTATCGGCATCTATCGTAAAGGGGGAACGCCTCTACGATGCCGTTAAGAAGGCGACCGATTTCATTAGCAAGGCGTTGATCTATACGGATCAATTGGAATTGCCGACGTGCTGGGGACTGGCTTTTGAGGAATATTTGACAGAATTACGATAAAGGAGATAGGATCATGATTATTTACACCTATGACAAAGGACATTACATTACGGTAGCAGAACACATTGAAAAATACCCGGAAGGGAAGAGGAGCATGTATATCAACCTTACGAACCGATGTACTTGTGCCTGCACGTTCTGCCTGCGCAACTTGAAGGAAGAGGCAGAAGATAAGGAGTTGTGGCTCAAGGAAGAACCATCTGTCGAAGCTGTAAAGAAGGCCCTTGATGAACAGCCCTGGAACTACATCAATGAAGTGGTGTTCTGTGGTTTTGGCGAACCGACCATGCGCCTTCGTGACGTAGTTACACTCCTTACATATATCAAGGCCAATCATAAAGACGTGAAGACGCGAATGAATACAAATGGCCTGTCGGATCTTGCATATGGACGAGACACGTCGAAGGATTTTGCCGGTTCTATTCTCGATACTATTTCTATCAGCCTTAACGCATCTAATGCTGAACGCTATCTGGCTCTGACGCGCAGCAAATTTGGATTCCCGTCGTATGAAGCTATGCTCAACTTTGCCCAGCACTGCAAAGCCTATGTGCCGAACGTCGTTTTAACCGTCGTCGATCATGTTGAAGACGAAGAAGAAATTGAAAAATGCCGTGCCATCTGTGCAAAACGGGGCCTGACGCTGCGAGTCCGGCCGTATGAAAGTAAATAGACATCAAACCTTTTCGGACTTGTCACGGCGATGAAATGATTTTGTAACAATTCCATCGTATACTAAGGACAATTCAAGAAAAGGAGTGATGGTCATGAAACAAATCAGAACATGGCAAAAATACGTAGCTGGTGCATTATTGATGGGAACGGCAACGGTTCTGTTTTCCCTTTCATCGGTACTTCCTGTAGAAGCTGCCGACGCTACTTCTGGAGCGTCTACGATGCCGCCTCAACGGCAGGAAGACCCTATGGCAGGACGAGTAAACCCCATTGACCATAATATCGATACATTGGTTCAGGAAGGCAAGATTACTCAAGACCAAGCAACAAAACTAAAAAAGGCATGTCAGGATTTCCAGAAGAAAGAACAAAAAGATCACCAAGCCTTCGAAAAGAGCCTCCCCTCTAAAACGGGAATTGATGAAAGTACGCTCAAGGAAATTTTTAAACGGCCTCAAAGACGGGGCAATCACAGAAATCCACAGGCCCAACTGAATTCTCTTGTGGCACAGGGAAAGGTTACACAAGAAGAAGCAACGACATTGGACACATATTTTAAGAGCCACAGACCGGATAAGGAAAGTACCAAAACGCGTGCAGAACGGCCGGATACAGATAGCATGATTTCTCAGATGTCCGAAGAAACGGGCATTTCCAAAGATCGTTTGCAGGAAATAGGCACTCTTATGCACAAAGGCGACAGAAATGATCGCCAGTCTTAATCGTTCTGTGGAAAAAGGAATATAACGTGTGTATAGTGTCCTTAATTAAAATAGTGGAGGGGTTAAAATGAAAACAAAATGGAAACAAATGGTAGCTATGTCTGCTGTGATGGTCATGACGATTGGCGGTGCGGCTTTTGCACAAAATACCGCATCTCCCCAGCAGGATGGATTCTTTCAGACTCAACAGCAAGTACAAAGACAGAAAAACGATAGGGTTGCTCCGCCGAATAATACGAATCAGAACCAGTGGCAGGACAACAACAAACGTTTGCAGCAGGATTTGAACAAAAAAGACGAAAAAAATAAGACGAATAAAGTAAAATCGAAAAAGAAAGCACCGAAAAAAATAACTAAGAAAGCATCTGAAAAAACGCCGAAGAAAGATACCAATTATAATCAATACTGGAATCAGTCACGCTGAGTTGAAAAGTACCTCTTTTACTGGAACACGTACGGCTTCCCAATTGTTGGACGTAGGGAATAACCATTGGAAGACCGTGTGATGATAGTAAAAGAGGTGTTTTTTTGTTCAGAACGAAAGGAATGTCATCAATTGCGTACTCTGTTTGAGCGATTTATGACGGGAGACAGGACGCAAGGAAGGTTTCTTAACAGTCAAACCATGTGAACCCATGTGAACCTATGCGTATACGTTATTACAGGAAACTCTCTTAATTTGTTATAATGGAAATAGATACCGTTCATATACGGAGATGTCTATTTGGTAAAGAGGAGGTCACTATGACAATTGTACTGGTACACGGATTTTGGGGAAGTGCCTTTCAGTGGAAAGGTGTTGTTGATGAACTTCATGCAAAGGGGCAGGACTCGATCAAAATCGTAGAGCTTTCATTGCAAAATCTGGCTACTGACGCCCGCATCTTGCAAGATTGTTTGAACAGAATCGACGACGATGTAACGTTAGTCGGTCATTCCTATGGTGGAGTCGTTATTACGGAAGCAGGAGTGGATGAAAAGGTAAAAAAACTGGTCTACCTGGCGGCTGTTGCACCTGATGCGGGAGAAAGCATTGCGTCTATAGGGAAACAGTATCCCATGGATAATGGATTGGGAAACGTCCTTTTTCAAGATGCTGATGGCAATATTTGGATTAAAGAAGAAGCGTATAAGCCATTTCTTTGTGGGGACGTAGAGGATGATACAGCGCGTTTTATGGCTATGGCTCTCAAATCGACGAAGGCCACTCTTTTTGGGGAAGCCGTGAAGCATGTTGCATGGAAAACGAAACGGTCCATTTATCAGGTGTCGACGAAAGACGAAATGATTCATGTCGATATGCAGAGGTACATGGCAAAGCGCATGGGTGCTACCGTATATGAACTGGAAACGAGCCATATGTCTATGATAGCGGCACCAAAACAAATTGGAGAACTCATCCTGGGATAAGAGGAACGATTTCGCCTGAAATCTCAGGGCAAGACAGCGAAGCTGGCGAGCCGTCTATGCAATAAAGTGGAAAATCCTTTGTATCCATAGTATAATGGACAATGGATTATTGGATAGAAAGGATATAGACATGAAAGTTACAGATAAAATTATTCATTATACATCAAAGGATTTGATTCGTGTATCCGTTGCAGTGACGAGGCAGTTAACAGAAAAAGCTCGTCAGTGCCATTTATTGTCGCCGGTAGCTTGTGCGGCTTTGGGACGTACGATGACAGGCGCCGCTTTACTAGCAGGCGATTACAAAAACCATGAAGGCGTGTCTCTTGCGTTTCACGGTGGCGGTCCTATCGGCGGTGTCCATGCGGATTGCTTTGATACGAATAAGTTGCGTGGGTACGTAGATACGCCTCAGGTAGATTTGCCGTTAAAGGCAAATGGCAAACTCGATGTCGGTGGTGCCGTAGGAGTGGATGGTCAGGTATCGGTAACGCGTTTTACGCCGGAGAAGACGACATATACGAGTCAGTCTCCTATCGTGTCAGGTGAAATTGCAGAAGATCTGGCATACTATTTATTGAAATCGGAACAGGTTCCTTCGACAATCAGCCTTGGCGTCCTTGTCGACCGTGATTACACTATTGCTGCATCAGGAGGCTTCCTCGTCCAGGCCTTGCCTGGTGCAAAAGATGAGGCTCTGGCAAAAGTAGAAGAGAACATCAATGCCATTGGACCTATTACATCTTATCTACGCGATAATCCCGATGGAGAACATGTAATCGAGCTTATCTTAAAGGATATGGAATATAAGGAATTGTTCCGCCAGGATCTTCATTGGCAGTGTACATGTTCAAAGGAACGTTTTGAAAACATTCTCCTGACACTGCAAGAGAAAGATAAGAAGGAGCTTTTACAGGATCCCCAGGTAGAAATGACATGCCATTATTGCAATAGCCGTTACGTTATTTCTCACGATGAACTGGTGAAATTGTTTGACACAAAGAAAGGATGATTACCTATGGGCCTCATCGCCGTTATTGGCGGTACCGGTGTTTGTGATGTAAAGATGATGGAACACGTTACATCTGGCCAGATGGATAACTATTATGGCACCATCCATTATGCGAAGGGGACGTACAAGGGAAAAGATGTCATCTTCTTGGCCCGTCACGGCCGGAATCATTCTATTCCGCCTCATCTTGTCAATTATCGGGCCAATATCCTGGGATTGAAAAATCTCGGTGTGACAGCTATTATTTCAACGACGGCTGTTGGCTCCATGCGGGCTGATTTACGGCCTGACGATTTTGTCTTACCGGATCAGTTCATCGATTTTACGAGCCATTCTCGGCATGCCTCGTTTTTTGACGGCGGTACGAATGGTGTCGTCCATGTCGATATGTCCGAGCCTTATTGCCCGACGTTACGAAATTTCATTTTGAAAGCCGGCTCAGAAATGGATGCGTCGATTCATCCTTATGGTACGTATGTGTGCACGGAAGGGCCGCGCTTTGAAACACCGGCAGAAATCAGCATGTTCTCTAAACTTGGCGGTGATATTGTCGGCATGACCAATGTACCTGAAGTGTGCCTTGCCAGGGAAGCAGAGATGTGCTATGCCACGATTTCCATGGTGACGAACTACGCTGCTGGCATCAGCAGTGAACCGATGGCACATGCCGAAGTAGTGGCGCGGATGAAAAAGAATGCCGAACGGCTCCGTCGATTTATCATGCGGACTATTGAACTCTATGACGACCGTGATTGTTTGTGTCGTCATACGTTGAAAGAATACGGAGGATTTTCAGTCTGATGGATACATTACGCTGGAATGACGGCGTGCTGTACCTGTTAGATCAACGCCGTCTTCCATTTGAAGAAATATATTTGACTTGTACAACCTGGCGTGATGTGGAATACGCCATTTCCGTCCTTGCTGTCCGCGGAGCGCCGGCTATTGGCGTGGCAGCCGCCTATGCAGTCGTCTTAGCATCAGAGTCTCTGGTGTCTATACGGAACCGAAAATTCTATGATGACGAGATGGGCCGTATTACGACTGTCTCTTATACACATCTCCGAGCCCACGAGACTCCTGAGCATCT
>ENA-OZGA01000752-OZGA01000752.1-human-gut-metagenome-genome-assembly--contig:-NODE-752-length-12439-cov-4.332284_pt1 | contig 12439 bp, 7 predicted proteins | sample MGYA00245112_ERZ653649 | MGnify/ENA primary metagenome ERZ653649 (study PRJEB26926, sample SAMN06165071) | human gut metagenome | biome: ENVO:00009003; feature: ENVO:2100002; material: ENVO:00002003...
ACGAGATGCTCAGGAGTCTCGTGGGCTCGGAGATGTGTATAAGAGACAGCGATATGACACTTTAATTACAATTACATCTCTATATAATATCGTTTTTACCTTATATTGTCAATATTTTCGTGTCAATCCGTATTTTGTGATTCTGCACAATTCTTCTGGAAATTTTTTAATCTGCCAAGGCATATAGTGTTTTTTCACAGAAAGTTCCATCGGAATTTCTCATAAAACAAAAAGAAAACGAAGAACTCTTCTTAAGTCCTTCGCCTTCTTTATTATATTACTACTTTTTATTTATCTTCTACAAGATGGCATGCTACCTTATGTCCAGGAGCAATCTCTTTCATCTGCGGCATTTCCTTAAAGCAACGTTCTGTCGCATGCTGACATCTCTCAGCGAAACGACAGCAGTTCTTCGGATTGATCGGGCTTGGGATCTCACCCTTGATCGGAATACGCTGGTTCGCTTTTGCTTTATTCGGATCTGCTTCCGGGATTGCAGAAAGCAGTGCCTGTGTATATGGATGCATCGGATGAGCATAAAGTTCATCTGTCTCAGCAGTCTCGACCATTGTTCCGAGGTACATAACAACTACACGGTCAGAAATATATTTTACGACACTAAGGTCATGCGCGATAAACAGGTAAGTCAGTCCTCTTTCTTCCTGCAGTTCTTTCAGCATATTGATAACCTGTGCCTGGATAGACACATCAAGAGCTGAAATCGGCTCATCACAGATGATGAATTCCGGATCAACAGAAAGAGCACGTGCGATACCGATACGCTGTCTCTGTCCACCTGAGAATTCGTGTGGGAAACGTGACATATGATCTTTATTAAGACCAACTGTAGCAAGCAGCTGCTCTACTTTTGCATCTGCATCCTTTGTTGACATTCCATGCTGTTTCAGACCTTCTCCAACGATATCCTTAACAGTCATACGTGGGTTCAGTGATGAATACGGATTCTGGAAAATCATCTGTACCTTCTTACAGAATTCTTTCTGCTCTGCATGATTGTATTTGAAAATATCTTTTCCATCATAATATACATTTCCCGAAGTCGGATTGTATAACTTGATCATGGTACGTCCTGTTGTAGATTTACCACAACCGGACTCACCTACCAGGCTGACTGTCTCACCTTTATAAATATCAAATGTAAGATCATCAACCGCTTTTAAGGTTTCTTTACGGCTGATTTCAAAATATTTACATAAGTTTTTCACCTGTACGAGAGGCTGTTTTTTTTCTGTATTTTCCATTTTACACCTCTCCTTTCTCAGTTACTTTTCTTTTCATGTCTGTATCCGGTGCATATTCATGCTGCAGCCAGCAACAGGTTTCATGTTCTTTTGAAAGCTCATAAGTCTGTGGTGGCATATCTTTACAGATTTCCATGCAGTATTCACATCTTGCCGCGAACGGACATCCTTTCGGAGGTGCAAACAGATCCGGAGGTGTTCCTTCGATTGGCTGCAATTTGTGGCCTTTTGCTGTATCCAGTTTGGCAATTGAATGCATAAGTCCTTTTGTGTAAGGATGTGCTGTATCATAGAAAATCTCATCTACAGATCCACGTTCTACGATCTTTCCTCCATACATAACCAGTACACGGTCGCAAAGCTTTGCGATAACACCAAGGTCATGTGTGATCAGGATAATAGATGTCCCAAGTGTTTTCTGAAGATTTTTCAGTACATCAAGAATCTGCGCTTCAATTGTAACATCCAAAGAAGTAGTCGGCTCATCGGCAATAACGATGCTCGGGCTTCCTACCAGAGCGATCGCGATCATAACACGCTGTTTCATACCACCTGAAAGTTCATGTGGATACTGTTTGTAACGGCGTTCTCCATCAGAGATACCTACCATTTTAAGGATTTCAAGTGCTTTTGCTTTTTTCTCAGCTGCACTCATACCTTTTCTTCCGACGAATACTTCTTCAATCTGTTTTCCGATACGCATTGTCGGGTTTAATGAGGTCATAGGATCCTGAAAAATATAACTGATCTCTTTTCCACGGAACTGACGAAGTTCTTTTTTGTTCATTTTCAGAACATCTTTTCCTTTATAAAGAATCTCTCCGCCTTCAAAGAATCCAGGCGGTTCCGGATTCAGTCTCATCAGACACTGAGAGGTAACACTCTTTCCACATCCGGATTCTCCAACTATACCAAGAATTTCTCCCGGACGGACTTCAAAGCTGACATCACGAACAGCTTTTACAACTCCACCGTATGTACGGAAAGAGAATTGCAGATTTTTTACTTCCAATAAATTTTCCATCTTCTATACTCCTTCCTACTCGGTTCCTCTAAGTTTCGGGTCAAATGCATCACGAAGTCCATCACCAAGAAGATTCAGCGCAAGCATTGTTGTACAAATCAGGAATGCCGGTACAAATACCTGGTACGGATGAATTCTCAGCTGTGCGATTCCGTCTTTTGCAAGTACACCCCAGCTGCAGTTCGGTGGTTTGATACCCAGACCAATATAGCTCAGGAATGCCTCCTGGAAAATAGCTCCCGGAATAGCCATTGTCAGGTTTGTAATGATAAGTCCCATGATATTCGGTAAAATATGTTTTACAATGATTACGATATCCGGCACACCAAGGATCTTGGCTGCAGATACGAAATCAGATTCTCTCAGTTTTAATACTTCACCACGAACGAAACGACATCCACCGATCCATCCGACGCAACACATAGCAAGAATCAAACAGTGTACACCGTTACCAACAACTACCATAAGAAGAATGGTAACGATCAGACTTGGGATTCCGTATAATACGTCAACGACACGCTGGATAACCATATCGATCTTGCCACCGTAGAATCCTGAGATACCACCCATGATAGATCCAACGATTGCATTGATGATGCTGGCTGCAAAACCAATTGTCAGAGATACTCTCGCACCAGACCATGCACGAACCCAGAGATCACGTCCAAGAGAGTCTGTTCCAAACCAATGTGCTTTTGAAAAACTCTGGTTCATCTCTGCCACACTCTGTGTTGCAATGTCATATTTGCTGAACATTGGAACAAAGATCGCCATAAGTACATAAAGTCCAATCAGGCACAATGAGAAGAATGCAATCTTATTCTTGCGGATTCGTCTCCATGCATCCTGCCAGTAACCAATATTCGGACGGGAAATAGACTCCATTGTCTTTGTATTTTTTCCTACAACTTTAAACTGTTCTTTTGTAATTTCTGCCATTTCTCGTCACCTACCTTTTTTTACCACTCAGACGGATTCTCGGATCTACAATACCGTATAAGATATCTACAATCAGGATTGATACGATCAGGAATGCTCCGTAGAAGATCGTCATACCAAGAACCAGTGTATAATCTGCCATGTTAATACTGTCTACATAATGTTTTCCCATTCCAGGGATTGCGAAAAGGGCTTCGATTACGAATGTTCCTGTTAATACAGATGCAACTGTCGGTCCCATAATGGTAATGATCGGTGTGATCGCATTACGGATCTGATGTTTAACTGTAATTCGGAAATCCGATAAACCTTTCGCACGTGCTGTCTTTGTATAATCTGAAGATACAACTTCCAGCATACTGGAACGCATCAGACGGGAAATGGATGCCAGTGTATAGAATCCAACCGCGATTGACGGTAAAATTGTGTGCTTAAAGCTTGTGTACTGCGCAACCGGAAGAATCTGCCATTTGATTCCGAAGAAATACTGAAGTACAGATCCCATGATGAAGTCAGGAATCGATGTACCAATGATCGCAATCAAAATACAGACGAAGTCCAGTTTCTTTCCTCGATTCAGTGCTGCTACAATTCCAAGGATCAGTCCGAAGAACAGTGCAAAGCACAGTGAACGGATTCCCAGGTCTGCTGAGTATGGGAATGAGTCAGCAATAATACGGTTAACTGTCTGACTTTCATACTTCATAGAGTACCCCAGATCACCATGAAGCACATTCTTCATATAAGTTATATACTGCTCTGCAAGCGGTTTATCCAAACCATAGTAAGCTTCCAGATTTGCTTTGATCTCCGGTGTCATCTTGTCACTTGAGAACGGATCTCCCGGCATCAGACGAACCAGGACGAATACAACACTTGTAAGTACCAAAAGTGTTACGATGGCTAATGCAACTCGTTTAGCTATATATTTTGCCATTCTTTTATCTCCCTTCATTTTTCTTTATTTGATAGCTTTGATTATTTCACATACTTCCTATTGGCTGATACATACCAAATCTACCCCTCGAAATAATCAAAACCCTCAAATAAGCAGCCGGTGCGGACCAGTAAGTCCGCGCCGACCGCAAGGTATGTTACCATCCAACTGTATTATTCGCTGATGTCTGCATATACCAGATCGAAGTCATATCCGACAAAGTATACATTGAAGTTAGAAATCTTCGGATTGATCAGATACTGGTCTCTACGTAACTGAAGCGGTACAAGAGCGGAATCTTCTTCAAGGAAGATCTTTTCTGCCTGGAACAGCATATCCTGTCTTGTCTTAGCATCTGTCTCTGTCTGAGAATCTTTAAGAAGCTTGTCGTATTCAGCGTTCGCATATCCAGAGTGGTTATACTGACCATCGCTGATCCACAGTTCCAGATAAGAGTATGCGTCAGAGTAGTCCGGAACCCATCCTGTTACTACCATATCGTAATCTTTTTCAGTTTCCATCTGAAGTCTCTGTTTGTAAGTTACCTGGTTAATTTCTACTGTAATACCAAGGTTCTTCTGATACTGTTCCTGAAGAACTTCAGCCTGCTTCTTAGCACCATCTGTATCAGTTGTAAGAAGAGTAATCTTGATATCTGCCGGATTAGAAACGCCCATTTCTTTCATTGCTGCATCCAGATATTCTTTTGCTTTATCATTATCATTTTCTGCCGGGAATGGTGTATATGGATAAGCTTCTCCGTATGTCTGGTCATCTGCCGCCTGCACGTTTGGAAGTACAAGTCTCTGTGCAACGTCATATACGTCATTGTTAACCAGCTTGTTGTATTCTGTTCTGTTGATTGCATAGTTCAAAGCAAATCTCAAGTTCTTGTTAGCAAGCGGTCTGTCTTCTGACATGTTGAGCATGATGTAATCATCTGCACCTGTATAGTAGAATTCAGTATTTTCTGTATACTGATCTGTCATTTCAGTAGGTACAACTGTGATATCAACTTCGCCCTGTTCCCACATAGCAACCGCTGTCTTAGCATCTGCAACTGTCTTTACGCAGATTTCATCAAGCTTGATGCTGTCTGCATCCCAGTAATTTTCATTCTTAGAAAGGATCATTTCATCGCCGTGTTTCCACTCTGTCATCTTGAACGGTCCGTTATAAACAGATTTTTCCGGATCAGCTGCATATTCTTTTCCGTATTTTTCTACATAATCTTTTCTTGTAGGACCGAATGTTGCCATAGCAGCCATACTAAGGAAGTATGTAGCCGGATGTGCAAGTTCGATAACAACTGTCTTGTCATCTGGTGCAGATACGCCAAGTTCATCGACAGGCACAGAACCGCTATTTACTTCTGCACCGTTTTTGAGGATATATCCGATGAATGCGTAATCGCTTGCCATTTCTGGATCCATAAGTCTCTGGATACCATAAACATAATCGCCTGCTTTTACATCTTCTCCGTCAGACCATTTCAGTCCATCACGAAGGTGGAATGTGTAAGTAAGTCCGTCATCTGAAATATCCCAGCTTTCAGCTGCATCTGGTTTGATTTCGCCTTCCACGTTACGTGTCAGCATCGCATAGGTGCAGATTTCTGCTGTTGCACATGAGATAGAGTTACTGTTCTGTGGATCCATAGAAGGAAGGTCTTCACGAAGTGTGTAAGTAATTCTCTTCTTTCCTGATGAAGCACTGCTGTCATCTTTCTTGGAATCTTTGGATCCCGGTGTACCACAGCCAGCAAACATTGTTACTGTCATTGCTGTAGCAAGTAAAGCTGCTAATAATTTCTTTTTCATAAATGTTGTCCTCCTTTTTCATTTATAATTCTATTAGCTCATGTGTAGCACTGATCAGGTTTTCATATCCGTCTTTTGTGATGATGCCCTGATCCTCAAGTCTGACACCACCCCAACCCGGAATATAAAGTCCTGGTTCTACTGTCATTATGCTGTTCTCCTGTAAGATATTCTCACAGTTCAGTCCGATATTCGGAAGTTCATGGACGAACAGCCCAACTCCATGACCGATTCCTGTATAATTATACGGAAGGTATTCTGTATCTTTGATTGCTTCAAGTGAAGCTTCATAGCAGGAAGTTCCTGTCACACCGGCTCTTACAGATGCTTCTGTATCTTCTGTCATACGACGGCAGAGATCATACACTTCTCTCTGTTTGGCGTCTGCCTTGCCGACAACTACTGTTCTTGTCATATCTGAAAGATAGCCTTTGTACTGGCATCCATAATCCATCAATACGAAATCTCCGTATTCGATTGGCTTACTGTCCGGAATCCCGTGAAGCAGAGAGCTCTTTGCTCCTGAAATAACGATTCCACCGTACGGTTTGGTATCTGCACCTTCCATTACCATGTAATGTGCAAGTCTGGATGCGATTTCTTTTTCTGTCACACCCGGACGGATGTCTTTTATAATTTTTTCAAATGCTCTGGATGCGATATCGCAGGCAACGGTAAGGTTCTTGATCTCTTCCGGCGTCTTGATCGCGCGGAAGCCTTCGATTACGTTCAGCGTCGGAACCATCTCAGCACTGAGTTCAGCCTGCATAGAGTTCCATTTTTCAAATGTCAGATGATCCTGTTCAAATCCAATTGTTTTAACTCCATCTTTGTCTGCGCAATATGCAACAGCTTTCCCCATGCTGCAGCCAAAATTGATTCGCCAGTTTACAAGTTCGTAATCCGGACATTCATAAGATGCCTGCTCTGTGTATCTTGCATCAGTGATAAAATACTGATTCGCCTTTGTGATAAAAAGGAATGAGTCTTCCCCCGTAAATCCGCTGATACAACGTACATTCGCCGGCTTTGCAATATAAAACGCATCCAGTCTTTCTTTTTCCATGTACTCTCGCAATTGAGTTAATCTGTCCATTTTTGTTCTCCTCTCATGTACTTTTGTTCTTCTGATACGGTATATTTACCAGATATGTCCGTCCATCTGCGACAATGTAATACTTTACTAGACCACAGTCTAGTAGTGTAAACAAAAGAACGCCATGATTTGCATCATGACGTCCTTGCCTTCTTTCAAAGGTCATAGTTTCACGCTATGACATCTATGTTTAATTATTAGATTGTCCGTATTGTATGTATAAAATCAGTCTTTATACACTTTCGTAAATAACACTGTCTTCAGAGTTGCGTGAATTTCGAAGAAACTCCGTTTTAACAGTTCAATTTTGTAAATTCACTTAGATGAATATTTATTCATATGTGTAATTTTCCTTATTATAGAACCATACTCTAAGATTGTCAAGAGGAATGCTATTTATTTCACAATTTTATTTTCATTCCTTTCAAACCGTCTTGGTACATCCCGGTGATATACCCATATACTGACACAAGGTTCTTTTCCGGGATTGGAAATACTATGACGCTCTCTGCTCTTTATATATACACTGTCTCCCGGATGTAAACTGCAAATTTTTCCTTCCACCTCTACATTCAGAGTTCCTTTTATCACCATACACATTTCCGAAAAGACATGACGATATTCTTCTTTTTTCGCAGATTCTCCCGGTTCAATCGTAATATATTCAAAAATCGATTCTCCCTGACCAAAGTCTGCAACCTCAACCGTCATATTTTCTTCCGGATAAAGATGCTTACTCATTTCTTCTCTGTGTATAACCGTCTTTCCCGGCATTTCCCCTTCCAGTGCATACTGTATATCAATATCCAGTGCTTCACAAATTCGCGCAAGACTGTCCACATTCGGAGATGTCTTATTCTGTTCCAGCATACTCAGATAGCCCGCTGAAAGTCCTGTATATTCTCCCAAAACCCGGATTGTCATCATTTTCTTTTTTCTGCATTCTCTGATCCGTTCACCAATATGAGCTAAATCCAGCATATCACACCCCCTGATTTTTGACTGATTATTTATATGCTACTGTATTTTTTCATATTTTGCAACCCTTTATTTTTGTAAAGTGTTAAAGAATTAGAATTATTTTTCAAATTTTTTGTTTTTCATGTCTTTAAAGCAAGAAAAGCAGACACGCCATTCAACGTATCTGCCTCTCTTAGCATATAAAGCCTATTCTTCAACTGTAACTGTTTCGTCAGCATTTTCTTCGGTTTCAACAGTTTCTGCTGTCTCTGCCGGTGCTTCAGACTCAGCATCATCATCCATATCAAAATCATCAAAACTGATTTCGTCGTCCATATCCATACCAAGACCTGTATCAAGCTTAACGTCACGGTATTTTCTCATACCTGTTCCTGCCGGAATCAGTTTACCGATAATGACGTTCTCTTTCAGACCGATCAGATGGTCAACCTTACCTTTGATAGCAGCCTCAGTCAGAACCTTGGTTGTCTCCTGGAAAGATGCAGCTGACAGGAAGGAATCTGTTGCCAGGGATGCCTTGGTAATACCAAGCATGATCTGTTCTCCTGTTGCAGGTTCTTTACCTTCTGTTACCATCTGTTCATTTACATCGTTGAACTCAAGGACATCTACCATTGTTCCCGGAAGGAATTCAGTATCCCCTCTTTCTTCGATGCGGATCTTCTTCAGCATCTGACGAACGATAACTTCGATATGCTTATCATTGATTTCTACACCCTGCAGACGGTATACTCTCTGTACTTCCTGAAGCATGTAGTCCTGTGCAGCACGAAGACCTTTGATCTTAAGAAGGTCATGTGGGTTCACGCTACCTTCTGTAAGCTCGTCACCGGCTTCCAGAACAGCTCCATCCTGTACTTTAATACGTGATCCATAAGGAATCAGATAAGTCTTTGTCTCACCTGTCTGCTGATTGGTAACGATGATTTCACGCTTCTTCTTTGTATCGTTCAGGTTTGCAACACCTGCGATTTCTGTGATGATAGCAAGACCTTTCGGCTTTCTTGCTTCAAAAAGTTCTTCGACACGAGGAAGACCCTGTGTGATATCTCCACCGGCTACACCACCACTATGGAAAGTACGCATGGTCAGCTGTGTACCAGGTTCACCGATTGACTGAGCTGCGATAATACCGACAGCTTCACCAACCTGTACCGGTTCACCTGTTGCCATATTGGCACCATAACATTTCGCACAGATACCAATGTGTGATTTACAGGTCAGGATTGTACGGACTTTCACTTTCTTAAGCGGTGAATTTCCATTTTCATCCACACCGTATTTCATAATCTTTTCTGCACGTTTTGGTGTGATCATGTGGTTTGCCTTTACAAGAACATTGCCATCTTTGTCACAGATTGTATAGCATGAATATCTTCCTGTAATACGTTCCTGAAGACTTTCGATTTCTTCATTTCCATCCATAAATGCATGCAGATACATTCCCGGAATTTCGGCATCTTTGCTTACACAGTCAACCTCACGGATGATCAGATCCTGTGATACGTCAACAAGACGTCTTGTCAGGTATCCTGAATCGGCTGTACGAAGGGCAGTATCTGACATACCTTTTCGAGCTCCATGCGCAGACATGAAGTATTCCAGTACGTCCAGACCTTCACGGAAGTTTGACTTGATTGGCAGTTCGATCGTATGACCGGTTGTATCCGCCATAAGTCCACGCATACCTGCAAGCTGTTTGATCTGTTTGTCAGATCCACGGGCTCCGGAATCTGCCATCATGAAGATATTGTTGTATTTATCAAGTCCTGTAAGAAGGGCTTCTGTAAGCTCATCATCTGTTTCTTTCCAGGTTTCTACAACCTCTTTGTAACGCTCTTCTTCTGTAATAAGACCACGTTTGAAGTTACGTGTGATCTTATCAACCGTTGACTGTGCTCTTGCGATCAGTTCCGGTTTCTGTGGCGGTACAGTCATATCTGAAATAGATACAGTCATAGCTGCTCTTGTAGAGAGCTTGTATCCCATTGATTTTACATGGTCAAGTACTTCAGCTGTAGCTGACGCACCATGTGTGTTAATAACTTTTTCAAGAATCTGTTTCAGCTGTTTCTTTCCTACATGGAAATCCACTTCAAGAACCAGTTCATTTCCTTCTTTTTCACGATCAACAAAACCAAGATCCTGCGGAATGATTTCGTTGAAAATGAAACGTCCAAGTGTAGACTCTACTGTACCGGTCTTCTTTGTTCCATCCGGCATCGTCTTTGTCACACGTACTTTGATTCTTGAGTGAAGAGTTACAACTCCGTTTTCATAAGCAAGGATCGCTTCATTCACACTCTTGAATACTTTTCCTTCTCCCTTGGCTCCCGGTCTTTCCTGCGTCAGATAATAAATACCAAGAACCATATCCTGTGAAGGAACGGCTACCGGACCACCATCAGACGGTTTCAGAAGGTTGTTTGGTGAAAGCAGAAGGAAACGGCACTCAGCCTGAGCTTCTACAGAAAGCGGAAGATGAACCGCCATCTGGTCACCATCGAAATCAGCATTGAATGCGGTACATACCAGTGGATGAAGCTTAATTGCTTTACCTTCTACCAGAATCGGTTCAAATGCCTGGATACCAAGACGGTGAAGTGTAGGAGCACGGTTCAGCATAACCGGATGCTCTTTGATTACATCTTCAAGCACATCCCATACTTCCGGCTGAAGACGCTCTACCATTTTCTTAGCATTCTTAATATTGTGAGCAGCTCCGCTCTCAACAAGTTCTTTCATAACAAACGGCTTGAACAGCTCGATTGCCATTTCTTTCGGAAGACCACACTGATAGATTTTCAGTTCCGGTCCTACAACGATAACGGAACGTCCTGAGTAGTCAACACGTTTTCCGAGCAGGTTCTGACGGAAACGTCCTGATTTACCTTTCAACATATCAGAAAGGGATTTCAGTGCTCTGTTTCCAGGACCTGTTACCGGACGTCCACGACGTCCATTGTCGATCAGAGCATCTACAGCTTCCTGCAGCATTCTCTTTTCGTTTCTAACAATAATGTCCGGAGCTCCCAGTTCAAGGAGTCTTCTCAGACGGTTATTTCTGTTGATAATTCTTCTGTACAGATCATTCAGGTCAGATGTTGCAAAACGTCCACCATCCAGCTGTACCATAGGACGAAGATCCGGCGGGATTACAGGAACAACATCAAGAATCATCCACTCAGGACGGTTTCCTGACTCACGGAAGGATTCAACAACCTCAAGACGTTTGATGATCCTTGCACGCTTCTGGCCTGTTGCCTTAACCAGCTCTGCCTTTAATTCAGCGGAATCCTTCTCAAGATCGATAGCCATAAGGAGCTCTTTGATAGCCTCAGCACCCATGCCTACGCGGAAGTTATTTCCGTAAGACTCACGGGCATCCTGATATTCTCTCTCTGTAAGGATCTGCTTGTACTGAAGTCCGGAATCTGCCGGATCCAGTACAATATAATTTGCAAAGTAAAGAACTTTCTCCAGTGTTCTTGGAGTCAGATCCAGGATAAGTCCCATGCGGGACGGAATACCCTTGAAATACCAGATATGGGAAACAGGAGCAGCAAGCTCAATGTGACCCATACGCTCTCTACGAACGGAAGCCTTGGTAACCTCAACGCCGCATCGGTCGCAGACAACACCTTTATAACGGATTTTTTTATATTTACCACAATGGCACTCCCAGTCCTTACTTGGCCCGAAAATTCTTTCACAGAAAAGTCCGTCCTTCTCCGGTTTCAGAGTACGGTAGTTGATGGTTTCCGGTTTCGTTACCTCACCTCTGGACCACTCTCTGATCTTCTCAGGGGACGCCAGTCCGATCTTGATGGCATCGAAAGTCATTGGCTGATATGTTTCATTTGCTGTGGTTGATTCTGCCATGTATTCTTTCCCCTTTCTACTCGTTGTCTTCATCATCGTAGGACTCGTCGAAGTCAATGAAATCATCATCGTCTTCCTCATCCTCTTCAACATCTACAAGTTCTTCACCTTCGAATTCCTGTTTGGTGTAACCATGTTTTCCGAAGGACTCTTCTTCTCTGTGATGTCTGCTGTCACCTTCGATTACAGAACGAAGGTCTGTATCACCATAATCTACTGTTTCCAGCAGATGTACTTCTGTATTGTCATCTCTGAGGACTTTGACATCCAGGCCCAGAGACTGAAGTTCTTTCAGAAGAACTTTGAAGGACTCAGGGATACCTGGTTCAGGAATATTGTCGCCCTTGATGATTGCTTCATAAGTCTTAACACGTCCAACAACGTCATCGGACTTAACTGTCAGGATTTCCTGCAGTGTATACGAAGCACCATATGCCTCCAGAGCCCAAACCTCCATCTCACCGAAACGCTGTCCACCGAACTGAGCTTTACCACCCA
>ENA-OZGA01000756-OZGA01000756.1-human-gut-metagenome-genome-assembly--contig:-NODE-756-length-12413-cov-4.091682_pt1 | contig 12413 bp, 8 predicted proteins | sample MGYA00245112_ERZ653649 | MGnify/ENA primary metagenome ERZ653649 (study PRJEB26926, sample SAMN06165071) | human gut metagenome | biome: ENVO:00009003; feature: ENVO:2100002; material: ENVO:00002003...
TACAAAATCTTCAGGTTATAACAAAGCCCCAGCTTGTGAAAGTCGGGGCTTTGGGCATAAAAAAGAAGGTGAGAATTTTGACACACCTTCTTTTTGCATATAGAGTTCAGCTCTTGTTTACTCGTTGCATTTGAAAGCATAGACATTGCCTCCGAAATCGGTTGCGAAGATCATGTTGCCGTTTGTTGACAGGGTGGAGAATAGCGGAGCTCCCGTTTTATGTTTCCATGTCGTTTGCCCGCTTTCCTTATCTATGCCATAGATGATGCCGTCGGATGCTCCGAAGTAAATCGTATCTCCGATGAGTAGGGGGCTCGTTTCGACCGTGGCAGCCGGATGGCGGGAATAGGGAGCCGTATAAACCAGAGCTGGAGATGTCCGGGCTTTCCATCTGACCTCGAATGTCTCACGGTCGAGTGCGACCAGGCCATCAGTCTGCGTCCCGAAAACAATCAGTTTATCCGTGACCAACGGGGTCGAATTGACTTGGACATTGAATGGTAACTCTTTACGGACAATGACTTTCCCCGAATGGCAGTCGATGATAAATAAAGATTGGCGCGAAGTAACATAAAGCAGATTACCGTCATATGTCGGTGTTGCGCCTCTATCCGTAATTCCGTCTTTATCGAGTTTCCAAAGCAACTCTCCCGTTTGTGCGTCGTTGCCGTAGAAGCCTCGCCAGTTGGCGCCTGAAATAACTACTCCGTTTGCCAGCAGAGGAGTCGATGTCGTGGCTTCTCCTTGCGGCCAGCCTTTGTTCAGCCAGACTGCGTCACCCGTTTTACCGTTGTATGCTCCGAATGCCTTTCCACTTCCGGCATAGACAATGCCATTGGCGGCTGTCAGCCCGTCCACAAGGACAGGAAGGCCGGCGACATCCATCTTTTTGTCCCATTTTAGTTTGCCAGTCTGTGAGTCGATGGCGTATAAATAACCTTCCGCATCTTGTGCGAAGACGGTTCCTTCGTCTACGGCAATCGTGTTTTTGATGGAGTTGCGAACCGGATATCTCCATTGTAATTCACCAGTCTTTGCATCCAGAGCGAAGATTGCACCTTCTCCCTTCAAATCTTCATCGAGAGAAGCGACGTACACTTTACCGCCGGCAACGACCGGAGAAGAGAAATACAGGTTGGCATTTACGTTACGGGTCCATGCCAGTCGGGGTGTTTTGCCGATCTCTTCCGGCTGGTATACGAATGAGGAACGGCTGATTGCTGTTTCCCCATTGTTGAACAATGCTTTGGCTGTAATGAAAATCCGTTTGCCTTTACAGTCTGCCGGGAGTTTGGCCATTCCGGACCAATTCCAGTCTGTATTTTGAGTAAGCTGTGTTTCCGGTAGGACAGTATTGCCGTCTACGACGCAACTGTAAGTGACACGTATGGCAGGAGCAACTGCATTGTAGGTGTTGACCGATACCGGAATCTTTTCGTCTGACGTCATTGTACATGCTTCATTCGCGATAGAGGCGGTTTCGATGGACTTGTTTATATAGGTATAGCGGAGCATAGTCTGGACATCTCCTTTTTGATCCACGTCTACCACACGGAAGGCGGAAGTCGAGTGGTCGATTCCCCCTTTGTCGAGTGTTGCGGTCGAGATTGTCAGGACATCTCCTTGTTTCCGCACGAAATGATTATGCCAATGGCCGTACAGCCACGCTTTCAGGTTATGTTCGTTCAGGTTAATCTTCTCGTTATCGTCAATACCGAAAACAAACTCGTTCCCGGAAGTCAGCAGGTCATGGTTAAAGACGATGACCGGTTTTCCTGTCGGTACTTGCGCCAGGTCATTCTTTAACCAGCGGTATACATCTTCTTTTGTATAGCCGGGCTGATGATCTCCTCCTGCCATTGGTGTAACGACGTAGTGGACATTTCCGAAGTCGAAGGAATAATAAACCGGACCGTAAACATTTTCAAAAACCTCTTCTCCATATTTCCCTTTTACAAGGTCATGGTTACCGATACAGTAGAACATCGGGCAGTCCATGTTTGACGTGTTCATCAGATGGATATGGTTCTTCAATCCATTTTCATAGCAGATGTCGCCGGTATGGATGATAAATGCGATATCCTCGTTAGCCGCATAATCCCGGATGTTATTCGCCCAGTCTTCTTGGTTTTCCGTGTTGAATATCTCGGTATCGGAAATATGGATGAACCTGTGACTGCCATTCGGCTTGATGCGTCCTTTCCAGGGTTGCAGACCGAAATCGTATGTTTGCCCTGTGCCGTTGATCCGCCGGTAATATTGATTGTCTGTCCTATAGCCGGAAGGAGTGGTGATGAAGATAAATCGTTCTCGTTCGTGTCCGGGAAGTGTATATACTCCTTCGGCATTCGTTTTGACAACGTTCAACCCGTCGGAAACCCGGATGCCTTTTAAGACTTTCTCTCCTTTGTCGTAGATTCCGTTCCGGTTGGAGTCTACATACACGCGGCCTTGATAGGCAGCATGAGCCTCCGTGATTACCGCGCAACTTAGTAATAGCAGTATAAGTTTTTTCTTTTCCATTTATTTATTTCTTTGCAGACAGATTTTCCAAGAACAGGTCCATCATCCGTTTGGCTGCAACGAACGAACTGATCTCGTTATTCAATACCTGCTGCTCCGTGAAGTTCAACATTTTTTCTACCGCCGGATTGTGATAGAACGTTTCGCGGAGTGTGCCGTTGATACTTTCGTACATCCAATATTTGGCTTGTTCGTTGCGCTTATAGTTGAAGTAGCCGTTCTTTTGAGTGAATTCCATATATTCTCCGACCATATCCCAGATTTCTTTAATCCCCAAATTGTAATAACCGGAATAAGTCAATACTTTCGGACTCCAACCGGATTCGGGGGCCGGAAACAGGTGCAAGGCGTTGCGGAATTGCGCCGCTGCCAGTTTTGCTTTTTCGAGGTTGTCACCATCCGCCTTATTGATGATGATCCCGTCCGCCATCTCCATGATCCCGCGCTTGATGCCTTGCAATTCGTCTCCAGTACCGGCAAGTTGGATCAACAGGAAGAAATCGACCATCGAGTGGACAGCCGTCTCGCTTTGTCCGACACCGACCGTTTCGACAAATATCGTATCGAATCCGGCAGCTTCGCAAAGAACGATCGTTTCACGTGTTTTACGGGCAACGCCACCTAAGGAACCTGCTGATGGCGAAGGACGGATGAAAGCGTTCTTTTCACGGGACAAGGCCTCCATACGAGTTTTGTCGCCGAGGATGCTGCCTTTCGAGCGTTCGCTGCTGGGGTCGATTGCCAGCACAGCCAGTTTACGTCCTTGCCCTATCAAGTGCATGCCGAACGCATCGATCGAGGTGCTCTTACCTGCTCCCGGTACTCCGGTGATGCCGATACGGACAGACTTTCCTGCATGCGGCAGGCATTTTTCGATAATTTCCTGTGCCATTTGCTGGTGTTCGTATTTGGAGCTTTCCACCAGTGTTACCGCCTGGCTGAGGATCGTAATGTTTCCTTTCAGGATACCTTCTACAAATTCGGCAGGCGTATATTCTTTGCGTTGAATCCTTTTTTTCAGATAAGGATTTACGGTCGGTACATCGGCTACTCCCTTGTTCACCTTTAATCCTTTGTACAGATCGTCGTTTTCGGGATGTTCCATAATTTAGTTGAAAGTTGAAAGGTGAAGGTTGAAAGGTGGAAGAGGAAGCTGTTTTAACTTTCACCTTTCAACTTTCACCTGGTTATTTATTGGCTGTCACCTTCACAAGCCGTACCGGACCGTTCGGGTCGTTGCATACGAAATTGATGAGGGCTTCCAGTTTTGTTTTTATCTCTTTCGGGCGTACTGTCACTTTGAAAGTGGCTGTCGTGCCCGGTTTTATTTCTCTTTTGCCACCGGAAACAGCTACGCGTTCGTCTTCGCAGGTCACACTATAGATGACAAGCGGTGATTTTCCTGAGTTGGTAATTTCGATCGTGCCGCTCACCCGACCGCCGACCAGTGGGATGAAACTGCTTTTGTCAGGTAGTTTGCCGAAGTCGAGCAAGGTACCCGATAGCTGGGCTACCGGAGCTTTCGCCTTCTCCGAGGCAGTCAGTTTGCTGAAGTCGTCTATGATATTGGCTGCAACATGTAGTTTGCCTTCTGTTCCTTTCTTCTGACCGATACTTTCGACCGTTACCGGAATTTCGGCTGTCATGCGGCCTTTCCGTTTTGCCTCTTTCGCATTCATGAGGATGGATATTTCGCCTGTTTCACCCGGAGCCAGTTTTGTAGGATTGGCTACGACGTTCAGATAATGAGGCGTCTTTCCTAAATGAATGTTCAGAGATGTCTTTCCTTCATTGATTATGTTGATCTTCTCTCCCAATGTTTCTTCCGGACGGACTGTGCTATAGAGGACATTCTTGGTTTGCAACTTCAAGTCGCCGATACTGTAAGGATAAATCAGTATGGGTTGAGCCTCTTTAGGAGTAACGTTTCCTTTGATACCCAAGGAGAAGCTGCCTTTTTTGCCGTTACTGTAAATGGCTATGGTCTTGTAAAAAGGGCCGGGACGTCCTTTCGGGTTGTAGGTTACTTTTACTTCTCCGGTCTTTCCCGGAGCGATGGGCTCTTTGGTCCATTCGGGCTGCGTACAGCCGCAGGATGCTGTGATCCTCGTGATGACAAGCGGACCGTTACCTGTGTTTTTGATCGTAAATATGTGACTTGCCAATCCATCGGATTCTCCAATCGTACCGAAGTTATAGATCAGCTCATCTGCACTGATTCGGGCGTTATTTTGTGCCGATATACTGCTTATTGCAAACAGTATACCGGCAAGAATAAAGACTAGTTTGTTTCTGTTCAACATTCTTTATCGTTCAGTTTTCCTGTTATTATTCTACTTCTCCCCGGATCGTCAGGATAAAACTACCGGTTTTACCATTACTGTATACGGAAATAGTCTTGACAAAAGGACCGGGGCGGTCTTTCGGATTATAAGTGATTTTGATATCACCTGTTTTACCCGGAGCTATCGGTTCCTTTGTCCATTCCGGTGTCGTACAGCCACAAGAGGCGATGACACGTGTCAAGACCAACGGTGCTTCGCCTGAGTTCTTTATTTTAAAAGTGTGCGACACATTGCCGTTCGCTTCCTTGATCGTTCCGAAATCGAAAGAGGTTTCATCTGCCGAGATTACAGCTTTGTTTTGAGCTGAAGCTATTCCTGTTGCCAGCAGGATTGCCATAAAAATAAAAATAATCTGTTTCATCTTCTCTTTTTATTTAGCTATTGTTTAAAATGCAAAGATAATGTTTACTACTGAATTAGTTTCTTTAAAAAATAAAATTCTGCTTCCATCGCGAGTCGGGGATACCGGATTTGTGTGCACTTGCCATCGCTGGGAGTCTCACTCAATCTACCTTGATGATGTTTCCTTCCGTATGCGATACGAATTCCGGTGCGTACAGGCATTGGATCGTACTGATTCCTCCTGCATATTCACCGGTACGTGACACGTATACGGCATATTCTAATACAAAAGTCCCCTGGGGCAGGCGTTCGAAGAAGAAATTCTCCGAAACATCCGTCGGCGACTGGTAATACCAGACCCCGTCCCTATAGATAGAACCGGAAAGTTGGTCTGCCGGTTCAAAACATCCGGCTCGGAGGTCTTTCAGGAAGACGTAATCCATTTCGCGATCGGTACGGACCACAAGGCGGACGACCACTTTGTCGCCGACACTGAGCGGTTCATCCGGGGTGACCGGACGAAGTTGCCGCTCAGTCCCGTTATTGGTTTCTACGAATAGCAGCTTTTCTACGTTCAGGACGCCTTTCTGTTTTTTTACCTCGTTGATGTTCTGGAAGTATTGCTCGTAGACAGCTCCCCATGCAGGCGCCGAGCCTTCTTTCCGGATAGAGATGGAGGTTCCTTCGGATGAGGTCGCTTTTTCATCCGATATGGTTACTTTCAGATAGCCGGTGGCCAATTCGCCGCTTGTCGTGCTATAGGTTTGCTTGCCCCATTGGGCGGTGCAAGTGTTGGCAGTGTCCAACCAGTTGCTGCCTGTCAGAAGCAAAGTATAAATAGCGTTGACCGTTGCCGGTACGGATTTCCAGTTCTGCGTCTGTTTCTGGTTGAGTAACCATTGTTTCATACGATCTGTTTCTTGTTTGTCGGGCGAAACTTCATTGAAGAAAGCCATCAGCAGGCAATGGGTGTCGATCGGAGAGGCAAAGGCGTTTGCTCTGCTCCGGTTGTTCGCCCAATACATACCTTTGTCCGGAGAGGTCGAAGCTGTTTTACGCAGCCAAGTGATAATCTTTCCGGCAATCTCTTTATTTCCATTCCTCCACATGAGCCACCCTATTTCTCCTTTGCCGTGGATGGATTGTTTGTCCCACTGCTTTTCCGCCAGGTTCGTATAGTAGCGGATTGCTTCACGGGCCGAACCCAACTCCGGAATGTCTCGGTAATTGCTGCGGACAAACAGATATTCGATTTCCAATGGAGAAATTTCGTTTTTCTGCCAGTTCTTGATCTTTTGTAATGCCTCATAATCGGACTGGATTTGTTTGTCAACGAATTTGAGTGCTTTCATCTGCATCTCTTTTTCCTGCTGGTTATATTCGACTGCATTCAACTCCGTCAGTTGGCTCATCCCTTTCAGAATATAGAGTGTGATCTCCTGGCTCGGATACATGCCTTTGAACCAACCCCAACCTCCATCCGGCGTTTGCAGGTCGAGAAGATGTCGGAGGGCGGTTTCCCGCTGTCCTGCTGCCCGGTTCATATCGAAAAGGAGGGACAAACGCTGTTTTTGTTCCGTTTCATTGTCTGCTTCCAATACCCAGGGTGTTTCCTGTAGAAGGATGTTTTTCAGTTCTGCATTCTTTTCCAGGTTGGAATAGAGCGTAGAGGCATTTCCGCCCTGTGCTTTCCACTGGCTGATGACCTGCTGGATACGCGGGTGGACGGTGGCGATGTAGTTTGCTAACGTATTGCTGTAATAGGAGGCGAACCAGGAAATGACGTTGTCGTTTTCCGGTTGGGATAGGGTCGGCAATGCCTGTACGGCGTACCAGATCGGGTTGGCGGTCAGCTCCAGTGTCGTGCGGAACGGCCGGATACCTTTGCTGTCTTTCAGGCGGATCACTTCTTCGCTTTTGTCGAACAGGTAGAACGGGGTACTTTCCGTTACCAATATCTCATTCGAAAGAACCGGAATCAAATGTTGTTCGCCGTCACTCCCTTTATCCGAATCGGCCACGATACGGCAACCGATGACGCCGCCCGCTGCTGCCGGAACCTTGAACGACCAGCTTACGGTCGTGGTGCTGTCGGCCGGCAGTGTGAACGGTTTCTGCGATTTGGTGAGGCAGATCACCGGCTGGCCGTTGCCCGGATCGAACAGTTCCAGGCTGGCGCGTCCGTCCATAGTGGCAGACGACTGGTTGCTGATTTGCGCCGTGATGGTCACTTCATCGCCCTGGCGCAGGAAGCGCGGAAGGTTAGGGGTTACCATCAACGGTTTGCTGGTGATGATTTCGCGGGACAGGTAGCCGTATTTCAGGTCTTCCGTCTGGGCCAGCAGTTGCAGTTTCCAAGTCGTGTTGCTTTCGGGCATCGTGAAGCTGAACGCTACATCGCCTGCTTCGTCGGTCACTAAGGCCGGATAGAAGAATGCGGTTTCGGCAAAGTTTTCACGAAGTTCGACCGGTTTGTTCGGGAAGAACGGTGTTCCATTTTCTTCCACTTCTTCTTCTGCTATGATATTAGCGACACCCTGGTACGCTTTTACTGCCGGTTCTTCTAGTGGCATACTGTCTTCGGTGATGTTGAGAACTTCGGTTATTGCCGGTGCTGTCCCTGATTTCATGACGGCTCCGGTTGCATAGCGTCGTTCGCTTTGTTCATATTGCCAACCGATTCTCAGTACGTCCTGCCAGTCGAGTCGGTCGTATTGGAACTGTGGGACGTTCAATCTTTTCCGATCTCCTGTTTCGTACCTGCTGCTGTTAGTGAATGCTGTCCCTTCAGAAAAACGAGGAGCATACAGATAAACATATCTTTTAGGAGAGAAAGACCAGCTGAAAGGCAATAACTTGTCCAATGAAGCATCGTACATGCCAGCCAAAACTTCAGCGGAGACGGTCAAGGAATCAGCATCCGTAATACGGAATTTCCAATTTTCCTTGCTTCCCGGCAGCAGGTGGTCACGGAATGTCTTTGCCTGGATATTCAATCTCCGATCCGGTTGCCGGCGTTGAACCGGAACTTGTTTCACATACATCTTGCCGTCTTTGACAAATGTGAAAGACACGGTGAAACCTTCCCCGTCCGTTTCTTTGAACGGGATGCGGAATGTCCGGTTTTCATCGCTCAACCGGATCAGTTTGCGTTCCGTGCATTTATTGTCTGCTGTATAAATTTCATATAATATATGTGTGTCTTTGTCGGATGTTCCGAAAATAAATGCGGCCTCTTCTCCCGGCGCACAGGTCGTGTGCTCATTAACCAGCCAGGTATGCATAAATACGGGTGGCCGTTTATCCTGGCGGTTGTACAAGATGAAATCCTGATTGGCGGAAACTTCTTTTCCGTTGGAGTCGGTCGATTTCACTTCCAGGCGATAGCGTCCGGCGGGAAGTTCGCGGAATACGGCAGGTGATATTTCGTATCCCGTTATGAAAGTTCCAACAGTCACCAGTTTATTGATTTTGTACCGGTCTGCACCGAACATATCCTTTTCTGGCTTTTCGTCCGACAGTGAATAAATCGTGTAACTTCCTTCCGCAGATGTTTTTTGCCTATTCACGGTATAGGCCGTTACCACAGCCTTGGCGGAATCATTTTCCATTTCCTCTCCGAGCATTTGGATATCCAACAGGATACCTGTATCGCCGACGGAGAAGGTATAGCTTGCCTCTTGTGTCTCTCCTTTGCTGTCGGTCAGGGTTGCCGTTACTTCGTAGCTCTGGAAGGCAGGGCGCATATCTGAAGTTTCCGGCCGTTCGGGTATGAAGGAGATCGTGAAGTTTCCTTTATTGTCAATTTTTGCCGTTCCGTTAGCCACCTGCTTGTATGTAAAATCGAACGGGTCCGGCATATAAAAACGTGCCCAGAACGGGCGACGGGTGATCGTCCAGTTTATTTCGCCTTCCTGCAAGTTTATACCGGAGAAAGTTTGTGCTTCACCTGTCAGTTTCACCGGATGGCCGAAAGACACCTCTTCCTTGAGCGGCAGGAAACTGACTTTGAAAGTCGGGCGTTTGTATTCTTCTACCCGGATATTCGTACGAGACCTTTCTGTGACAAGCGTGAAGTTCCCGCTCAAAGTCTGTGCCGGGATGGTGAACTCTCCGTTGAAGGAACCGAACCGGTCGGTCTTGAATTCTTTGCTGGCTACTTCTTTATAGTTGGCATCCCGCAGGGTGACGGTATAGGAGCGTCCAGCCACGACATGCGGGTTGTCCGTATCTTTCACATAAGCGATCCCTTTGAAGAATACGTTTTGCCCCGGCCGGTAGATGCCCCGGTCCGTAAAGAGTGACAAACCGACTGTCTCCTTTTCCTGTCCGGAGCGGGAAGTGCCGTAAGGATATATATTTGTGATGATGGAAGAGGAGTCTTCGCGAAGTACCGGACGTATGTGCTCGATCTTCTTTTTGGCCGGGAGAATGGCGATTCCCAACTGGTCAGTTTTGACTTCTCCCTGGCGTTGGATGGTTCCGTTCATCATATTGGTTTTGTAATAGATAACGGTTGCCCCTTCGATCGGTTTACCGCTTTCGAGGTCGGTGACAAGCACTTCCGGGTTGTTGGTCTGGCTGCGGGTGAGGGCTGCCAGACGGCTGACGCTAAAACGGTTGGAGACTGTCAGTTGCTTGCCGGGAACCGTGATCACATATTCGTATAATCCCAACCTGTCCATCGGAATGGCCAGCGTGGAATCGGCTTCGGTGTATGAGTTGGCGAGATTCATTTTGAATGTGACCTCTTTTACCAGTTCTCCCCGCATGCTTTTACTGTTCTTGCCGTAATTCCGCCAGGCATCTTCCGGCTGGCGAAGGCTTTTGTAGATGCGCACAACTAACCGGGGTGTGTTGACATACTTGATTTGCAATGTAAGGTCCTTGCCCGGATACACATTGTTGTCGGATTGGATATTCAGGACCGGCATTTCCATTTCGTTTAACTGGTTCTTGAAAACGTTTATGCGGTCGTATTTGGGATATTGCGCGATACTTTCTTTGCAGAGCGAATAAATGAGCGCCTGGACGGAGTCTTGGTGAGCCTTGTTGCCTTGATAACGTTCCCGTTGGAGAAGATTCATCTCGGCAATGCGTATTTCGGCGGCAAACGGCTCTTTGCCGTATACATTATACAAACTGTCCAACGTGTTTCTGTAGTCGTTGGTGTTTGTAGACTGGCTGTCGTATTTATATTGCCAGTAGTCCAGTTCGTCCAGTAATAAGGCTTTTTTCTCCGGTTGTGTACGGCGGAAGTCGATCACATCTTCATACCATTTATCCGACGGCTGTATGTCGATCGCCCGAAAAGCCAGGAAATCATATAGAGTAGGGCGAAGTTGAGGCGCGTCTTTCCCTTTTTTCAGGATCAGGTTATATTGGCTGATCGGTGTTTGTTGCAGCAACCGAGCCGGTTGGAGAGAGAGCGTCAGTTCCTGTTTGATCTTTTCTCTGAACAGATTGGAGGTCCATTCCCGGATATCATCGGGAACATAGCCTGCCAGTTCGGTCCGCTGGTTGACGTTCCAACGGTTTTGCATATAATAGTTGTTATACATCTCCGCGATCATGGAGTGGAGTATGGCTACAGATGCGGAGTCGGGACATGTACCGGCATAAGTTTCCACCTCTTTGATCAGTTCGGGGAATGTATTGACGTCTTTTTCCAGCTGATTTTTCATCCGGGTGATAAGCGCCTGGATCAATGCCGGAGTGTTTTTCGTTTGGATGGCTTCTATGATAGCCTTTTCATTGGTGGATACCTGATTTGCTTTCACGTAGAAGATCGTGGATACTATTCCGCATACGATCAGGGCTAAAACAATAATTGCTCTTATCTTCATATCTTTCAGATTTATGATTTCGGATTTATGAAGTATGACTGATAAATCATAAATCCGAACCCGTTTCTTATATATAGATACAAAGAAAGAGCAAAAAGTTGTAAAATTACCGTTAATTAGGAGTAATTTTATTTTTTACGGACGTAGGTCAGGAATGTGTAAGGATACGGATTTTTCTCGTCAGCGGGAAATTCCTGTCGTTCCACCTCTTCCCACAGATCCCAGTTGACAACCGGGAAAAATGCGTCTGCATCCGGAAACTCCCCGTGAATACGGGTCAGATACATCTTGTCGGCAATCCCTAATCCTTGTCTGTAAACCAGAGAACCTCCGATGATGAAGATGTTTTCTTCCTTTTCGCAGATATCCAGTGCGTCATGCATGGATTCGCAGGCAAAGCAATTGATGAAACCTGCTTCAGGCATCGTCGTCAGCACGACATTTTTACGGTTGGGCAATCCGCCTTTTGGCAAAGATTCGAAAGTTTTACGCCCCATTATTACGGCGTGTCCTGTTGTCAGGTCTTTAAAACGCTTCATGTCTGCCGGCATGTGCCAGAGCAGACCCAGATTCTTCCCGATCGCATTGTTGTCGGAAATCGCTGCTACAATTGAAATAGTACTCATTGCCATTTATGATTTATGATTTATAATTTATGATTTATGATTTCAAGTTTATGGTTTATGAGGTCTGACTATATGCAGTTCATAAATCATAAATCTGAAATCATAAATCTCTTATACGGCCACTTCTCCCTTGATATGAGGATGAGGGTCGTATCCCGTTAGGTTGAAATCCTCGTACTGGAAACCGAATATATCTTTTACATCCGGGTTGATTTCCATCCGGGGAAGAGGCCGTGGATCGCGTGTCAGTTGCAACTTTACCTGTTCAAGATGGTTCGTATAGATATGTGCGTCACCAAGCGTATGGACAAAATCTCCTGCTTTCAGTCCTGTTACTTGGGCCATCATCTGTAATAACAGGGCATACGAGGCAATATTAAAAGGTACGCCTAAGAAAATATCGGCACTGCGCTGGTACATTTGCAGGCTCAGGCGGCCGTTTGCCACATAAAACTGGAAAAAAGCGTGGCAGGGAGGCAGATTCATATTGTCCAGGTCTGCTACATTCCAGGCGCTGACGATGATACGGCGTGAATCCGGATTATGCTTGATTGTCTCTACCGCTTCACTGATCTGATCGATATTGCCGCCTTTATAGTCCGGCCATGAGCGCCATTGGAAGCCGTAGATATGTCCTAAGTTTCCATCCGGATCTGCCCACTCGTTCCAGATCCTCACTCCATGTTCTGTCTCTTATACACATCTGACGCTGCCGACGATCGCATAAGTGT
>ENA-OZGA01000759-OZGA01000759.1-human-gut-metagenome-genome-assembly--contig:-NODE-759-length-12343-cov-14.589111_pt1 | contig 12343 bp, 10 predicted proteins | sample MGYA00245112_ERZ653649 | MGnify/ENA primary metagenome ERZ653649 (study PRJEB26926, sample SAMN06165071) | human gut metagenome | biome: ENVO:00009003; feature: ENVO:2100002; material: ENVO:00002003...
AGATGCTCAGGAGTCTCGTGGGCTCGGAGATGTGTATAAGAGACAGGTTTTTATTATCGGTAAAAGTGTATTTATACAAATTACTTTCTTTTACACAATATATAGCATTATTTATATACACACTTTTATATTTACTTAGTTTTTCAGGTGCAATATTATCAACATATTGTACATTATTATTGTCTTCAGTCGCTTCACAACCAACAGCACTTAACTCTCCGTTTTTGCCTAAATTAACTATTATACCTGCATCTAAATAATAGTCATTGCCATTATTATTAACAACAACTTCATTACCTGTTGATGTTTTTTCGGCTGACGAACAACCCGAAATCACAGTCATACCTATTACAGGCAATAACAATAAAGCGAATAATTTGTTTTTCTTTTTCATAATTGCACTCTCCTCAATAATTTATTACGACCATTTTCTAAATATTATATTCATATCATTCATATATTTAAGTTCTGCCTGAGCCTGTTGTGAATAATATGCGTCCAATGCTGTGTTGCACTCAATTTTCTTTAATGTGCGATTATTTTTTGATTCAATTTCTGCTTTCCTTACAGTTTCTCTGATTAACCTATCCCCTTTATTCTTCATATCTAATAAATCACTATAAATTCTGCTTTGATTATCGATTATAGTATCGAGCTTACTGTTTATCTCGTCTACTGTATATTGTAATCTGTCTGTTTTTATTTCTCTTTTTACAAGATAATATAATCCGTCGGTACCGCCAAGGTGATCGGTAATTTTAAGTCTTAAAAATTCATTCATATATCCTATAGGAATAATTCCCCAATAATTCTTATCAATGCCGCTTTTTAAATACATATCATACAATAATCTGCCGGACTCGCTCATCTTTTGTTTCAGCATATTTCTCTTAGCAATAAGTATTCTCTTTTCAGCCAATTCTGCATTTACCCTTGCGGTATCATTATCTATTTTTTCAAGATAGTTTTTATATGCTCTTTCATACTTTCTCTTTGCTCTGTCTTGTTGTTCCGATTTCTTTGCAAAAGTAATAATACTGCCTATAATTAAACCAATTGCAATCGCAATTACAAAACACCAAAAGCCAAACACCAAGCCACTGCCCAATGCCGAAAATTTAGCACCGCTTAAGGCTCCTCCTCCTGCTTTTTCTAATTTAATAAAAATATTTATTATGCTTATGATGAAAGCTATCAAAACACTTGCTCCTGCACTTTTTCCGATATAATTATCAAAATCGGCATAAACCGTTCTTTTTTCAGGTTCAGAAAAGTGTTCTTGTTTTCCAAGTCTTGATATTTGTCCGTCTAAATCATTTAATACATTTTGCATAAGATAAATATTCTGTTCCATATTATAGATGGTTTGTATTCCTCGTTGAAGTTCACTCATACCGCAATACCTCTCTCGAATTTATAACCGAATGGTTATTATATAAAGATTTTATCACAATTAATGTTATTCTGTCAATAGTAAATAATAAAAAGGGTGATAGAATGCATTACTATAAAAGATTGAGAGAATTAAGGGAAGATCACGATTTAACGCAAAAAGATGTAGCCGATTATTTGCAAATGAAACAACCGCAGTATTTCCGATACGAAAGCGGCAGCAGGGATATTCCCTCGGAGGTATTAATATCTCTTGCAAAGCTGTACAAAGTTTCTGCCGACTACATTTTAGAATTGAAAGATACAACCGATTAATTTTTATATGCAAAAAGCTGTCGCAAACCGAAAGATTTGGCGACAGCTTTTTAAACATTTTATTGTAATTATGTTAATTTTTTATTTAATAAACATTGTTTAGCAAACCGTTTAAACAAAGCAATTATAAAAGTTTGGTCAACCTTTTTTAATTATTTGGCTTAAATCGTGTGCTAAACCATAATCCAAAGATTTAAGTTTTATCAATCAAATAAGTTTTTTTATTTTCTTAGTGTATGCTGACAGCATACACTTTTTTATTTTTATTTTTATATAATAATGTCAACGGATTTACATTAAGGAGTCCTGCAAATAAAAGTCAAGCCATAAAATGAAAACATCATCTAATTTGATATTGGAAACAGTCAGGCAATTTTTCGCACGGTTTTTCTCACCGACAATAAAATTGGTTAGCTTGTTTCGATAACGGGTTAAATCCCTTAACTGATGAATATCAGCCGGAGGAATAAAGCTACCGTTAATTAAATCATGCTTAAAAAGGTCAGCAATCCATTTGGCATCCCTTTTGTCAGTTTTCTTTCCCTTAATTGCTTTAACATATTTTGAGTGAATCAAAACAATATTGCAGGACAATTCAAGAATGTTGTAAACAGGAATCCAATATTTGACCGTGGATTCCATACAAACATCCTTACAATCATTCTCTTTGAGCCAAGTTGCACATCGTTTCAGTTGATTAGTAAAAGTCGAAAAACGATTGCTTTTGTAGGTGGTAATACCCTTGTTGTCGGTAGTTGCAATGCAACAATAGATAAAGGTTTTGTGGACATCTATTCCACAGCAAACAGGATAAACGATTTTTAACACAACACATCCCTCAAAATTAATATTTTGAGGAAACAAACAGGGATTGGATGCTCACTGAAAGATTGAGTAGTATATCTCTCCAAAGATAAGTTTACAGGGTTCAATGCCCTAATTAATTGTGCTTGAAAGAGCATCTGACACACATAAATATTCAGTTCAGTATACGCTGAACCTACTCACCTCTTCGTGCTCTATAGTGTGTTTGCTTTCTCAAGTACATTCTAACAATTTTTACATAGCTTTACTACAAGTTGCTTTCATTTATTTTTGCGCCTTGTAGCAAGGCGGAAAGGAATGGTCATAATTATGAAAAATACCGTTAAGAAAAATTTATGTACATTTATAGCTGTTATTGTTGCGGCGTCTGCTACAATAGTTTTTGCCGGATGCTCCGACAATGGAGCACCGCAGGCTTCGACAGGCAGTGAGGGCGTTGCAAGTCAAACAAGCGATGATGCATCTGCTGTATCACAGACAAAACAACTGGCAAAGAAGAGAGAAACAATTAAAATTGATGATATTGCATGGAATGTGGATCAAGGAATTGTTGACGGTGAAAAATATGTTCTTTTAGACTATACAAACAATTCAAAATATACAGTTACGGATTTTGAAATGACATTTAAAGAAAAAGGCTCGGTAACGGAAGAGGACAAGGAAAATTTCTACAACGAGATTAAAGATAAATTTTCAATGAGTGATGATGATATTTCCGAATTAAAGCAAAGGGATATTTCTATGCACGCAGAAACCGAAAAAATTGTTGAACCCGGAGAATCCGCAAAAAATATAAACTGCTATTATTACAGCGGTATTTATTATTTAAAAGACATAAATCACTTTAATTTGGTTGAACCCGATGTTGCTACCATAAAATACATTAATGACAATAAAATCTACACTTCATATTATGATTTCAGCACTAAAAAATATTCAGAAGATGAAAATACCGAAGAGGCATATTATTGGACCACATCGGAACTCGGCACAAAAATTCCTAAGCCTGATGTAAATGTGGTAAAGAAATCCATAGATAATGAAGATTCTTTTGGATTTGAGGCTTACGGTTTATCTTTAGACCAATTTAACGAATATGTTGACAAATGCAAGCAACTCGGCTTTACCGTTGACGAAAGCAGTTATGAGGGCTATTATTCTGCAGATGATAAAGACGGCTATAATGTATATCTTTCATACAAAGAAGATGACGATTATATGACCGTAACCATTGATGCTCCGTCAGAATAAACAATACACTAAAAGGAATCTTGTACAAGGTTCCTTTTTTTATTATGTTAATTTTATATTTCAAATTATGGTTTATCGCACTGTTGAAGCTAAATAATTTAAAAATTTAGGTCAAGCCTTTTTAAAGGCTTGCGGGTTTGGGCAGAGCCCATAATGTCTTATGTTATAACAAATTATTATGCACTGACTGCTTGCTGTCAGTGTGCGTGAAACAAAGTTTAACAAAACAGGCGGCAGCCATATAAACAAAAACAGTCAACGCATTGCGCTGACTATGAAATAAAGTATATTTTCTTTAGTTGCTATCGCAAAACCTTTCGCCGTTGTGTTCAAGCCGCAAAACAGCGAGCTGTTTGACTATCGTTAGATTGCATAAACGGAAAGTATTTGTGGGCTTTGCCCAAACCCACGACCTTTGAAAAGGTCGACCAAACTTTTATAATTGCCTTGTGAAGTATTCCGCTAAACCGTAAATTACCCCAACTTTTGATAAAGAACCTTATTTCAAGCAAAAACGGCAGCACTTGTGAATTTAATTTCAAAGTGCTGCCGTTTAATTATTAATTATTTTTCAAGAAAATCAACGAATTTCTCGCCGAGAACCTCTCTTGAATATACCTTACTGATTTTATCATAGTTACTTCTGAGTTGGTCATCCGTAACCTGTGGGAACTTACGAATCTTATCGAGCAAGTCTGCATACGAAGTATAAATACAGCCGTCAATGCCGTTAAGAACTTCCCTTGAACCTGTGTTCTCTGTACAATAAACCATCTTTCCGTTGAGGATAGCCTCAATATACGGCATACCGAATGAATGGTTGAGAGTAAAGTCAACAACAGCATCGTGAGTTTTCATCTGATTTTTAGGGTTCGAGGTTTCGCCGCAATAGCAAATGTAGTCCTCCACCTCGTTGTCAAAAATCTTATCGAGAAATTCGTTAAGATAGTCGCCCGTACCGTAAACATCAATTACAATGTCATCAACATTCTGCTCTTTAAGATACTTGGCAAAGCCGATAAGATTGTTAATGTCAGCCTCACGCTCATGGCTGATTCTCAACAGATACATACCGAGGAAGTAATCACGCTCCGGCACATCAACTTTCTTTTTATTATCGTCCTCTTCTTCCGCTCCTATGTCCTCTCTTGCCACACTTCGGCTTGACTCAAGAGTATTGCCGAGAACGATATAATCCTTATAGTTTTTAAAATTAAATTTATCAAGGTAAAGCTGACGGTTTTCTTCACTTACAAATACAGCCTTGCCGATGTCGATTTTCTCCATTTTATTAACAATGTCGGGGAAAAGCTCATTTACAAGTGCGGCTGTACAATGGAAGAAATAGATTTTCTCCTCAATTTTCTCCGATGTAGCGTCATTAAGGAAAAGGTGGAGAGATTCTCTTGTTGAAATTACAGTCTTACTGTTTATATTCTCAAGTTTCTTTCTCATTGCCATACCTGCATACGGAGAAAGATTCTGTCTGCTGCAATCGCAGTCAAGGTGACCGTAAAGTCCTTTCCATCTAAAGAAGCCACGCTTTAAAAGTTCAATCTTTCTGCGTGAATTTGCCTTATACAATGCTGTAAGCTGCAATCCGTAAGGCATTTCCTTTGGCTTTGCCGTACATTTAAGCGACAAAAGCTCTACAAGGTAATTTTTCTCAAGCAAAGCCTCTGCAAGCGAACGGGTAGCAAAAACCGTACCGCCTACACCGTAGAAGTTATAACCGAGGAATGTTACCTTATTCTTCTGAATTGAAGAAAATTCCTCATACATTCTGTCAATATGAGCACCGCTCTCTATAAAGTCATAGTCAATCTCTTCCGGAAGTCTTGACTTAAAGAACGGATTTATCGTATAGGTTTCGTCGGCAATAGCGTCAACAAGCTGTCTTGCTTTTGTGTAAGAGCACTGCTCAAGCTCCTCTACCTCGCAGTAAAGGTTACGCTTTGCAAGGTAATTCTTCAAATCAGGCTGATACAAAATTACAGGCTTATTGAGCACCGTAAAGTCAAAGCCTACTGAAGAATAGTCTGTAATGAGAACATCATTTTTCGCAAGTTCGTCAAGCACATCTGTTTTGTGCGAATGAATAAACTTGATTCTGTCTGTCTTTGCACATTCCTTAAATTCTTCGATTTTCTCTTCATCAAAAAATTGGTGCAAACAAACCGTAAAAACGGAATTTGTTTTATCAAGATAATCGGCAAGTTTTTGGCTTGAAAGCACACCCTTAATCTGATGCATAAGCATCTGTGTCATATAGTTGTCGCCAAGGTACTCTCTCCATGTCATAAACCAAAGTATATTCTTGCCGTTGTGCGGCTGTGCATGGTATGCCTTGTGGCGCTTTACAAGCTCAATGTAGCGTGGCGGATAAATTCCGTAGTAAAGCTGATAATCTTTGAATTTATTGTAATCCATAAGAGTGGGCTTAATGTTCTTGTTGTAATACAAAAAGCGGAACATATTATTATTGTAGCCATAGCCCTTATATTCAATAGCTTTAATGCCAAGCGTGCCATGCTGTAAGTAAATAAGAGGCTTTTCTATGAAAAAGTCTGTCTTAAAAAAGCCGAGCTTTGTAGGAGTAATATCCTTGTAACTCAAAGAAACAAAGTACATATCGGCATTTAAGTAAATCTTAAAATGCTTTACTGTGTTTTTCCAAACAACAAAACTCTTTTCTTTGTCAGAAAGAGAGGCGTAGGTTTCTTTATTGGCGGCATTTTTTTCAAGCACAATGTACTTGTCTATACCGTCCCTGCGGCGTACTACCTGTTTCCAAAAATAATATGAGTTATTATTTGAGGTTGCGGCAAGATTTTCGCCAAACAGCCATATAAAATTTCTACCCATCAAATTACTCCTTTAGTATATGGTTTATGCCTCGGTAATTTTACCGAAACCGCAAAATGCAAATTAAATAAACTGAAATTACAGCTCAAAAGTTGATTTTTCAGGCAAAAGTTTTTCAAATGCGTCAATGACGCCCTGCTTTTTCACCTCAAAATCCGTAGTTTCGGCTGTATCGTTAATACAAATCATATTATGCTTTTGTGAAGGAATATCCCTGCACAAATCGGGATAATTATACTCCTTGACATGATAGCAGTATGCAAAGCTGTCCCTGCGGACTGTATAATTGCCTGCCGCCAACTGCCAGAACTTCATAAGCCACTGGTTTACATTGCCTGTTTTTCTGAATTTATCCATACAGGTAGAATCCAGCGCATCGTATTCTTTTTCCCAAATTTCTTCAAAAGTCGCTTTCATAAAACTCGACGGAGTGTGCTGATAGTAAAAACCCGGAAACCAATGCCACGGCAACAAAAGCGTCGTTTTTAAATGATTTTTCATTCCGTTCTTACCGCTATACCACTTTTTCCAGTCACGCTTAAAGACTTTTTCCTTATCGAAATGGTCGTTAATGATAGAAACATCCGCACCGTTAAAGAAACCTGCGCTGTCCTTATTAAAACAAATGCAGTCAAGCGCAAATGTGTCGCAAGGCATACCGTCTTTGAAAAAGTCCTCCGGTTTAGTCGGTGCGGTAATAAACATATCGTCATTAAAATACACAAACTGTTCCGAAAGTCCCTTTATACGGTGCAAATTAAGCTCAATAGTATGTGAATTAAAGGTAGGAAGATACTTTGACGGAATGTAATCTTTATGATTTACAATGTTAAGTTTTGGGTTTGTTGTATCAAGCCACTTCGGCAGATGTCCCCAGGTGACAAAGTGAATTTTATTTACCCAAGGGGCAAACTTTTCCACACCTCTGAACCAATACTGCAAGTTGTCCCAATCTCTGAAACGAACTTCACTGTTGGCATTGGTGACCGTTTTGCCGTCATACTTGGCTTTTTCCGCCTGCCACTGCTTATCGTTGCCGTCAACCCAAATTATTACAAAATCAATCGGGTTTGTGTTTTTCTCTTCCATACATACCTCACGGCCATCTTTCTTTGACAGCCTCGTAATTTCTCTTTGAATTTTCCGTATCGTACAAGTCAAAAAATTCCTTGTGTCTGTTTAAATAAAGCTCTGTGTTTGCAAACGAACGCTGTGCCATCTGCTCTATATAGTTCATAAGTCCCTGTTCTTCGTTATAAACAGGGCCAAAGCCGTCCTCGGCATAGTCAAAATAACCTTTACCATAGTGCTGCTCCGAAAATCTTTCATAATCAAACTGAAAATACGCAAGCGGCTTTTTCATATAAGCAAAGTCAATCTGCACGCTTGAGTAATCGGTAATCATAAATGCTGAGCTTTTCATAAGCTCCTGCACGGTGTATTCGGGATATTTGCAGATTGTAAGGTACGGATTGCTCTTTGAAAAGCAGTCGATAAATCTCTGCATATCCCTGTGCGGGTAAAACATAACAGTACAGCCGTACTTTTTGCAAATTTCTTCAAGTCGTTTGCTGTTGATTATTTTACTCCAATTTTTAAAATAATCGCTCTCGCAAAAAGCCTTTTTATCATCTTCAATGCTTTTTGAAAGTGCGTCTGTACCGATCCAGTCACGCCATGTCGGCATAATAAGTATCTGATTCGGCACTGTTTTAAAATCGTGAAGCTTGTCCCAGCGGGGAAGTCCGAGCAATTTTACAGTGCCCTCGGGATAACCGTAATTATTGTTTACATACTCCCATTCCCTATATGTGCTGGTGACAAACATACTCATTTTTGTGTTTTTATAATAAAGAAAATCAATATTTGTAAGAATTACCCCGTGTTGTAAAAACACACGGCTGTTGCGCAAAATTCCGTAAACCTCAAGCAGATAGCATACGGCATAGTTCGGCTTTCCGCCCTTTTGAGAACTGATGTTTACCTTTGCGGTAAGATATAAAATCCAGTGGGCAAAACTGCCGTACTTTACGGTTTTGCCGGTTTTTTTGACATTTTCGTAATCAACGCTGTTTTTATACACCGCATAAACGCAGTCCTGCTCGGGGTGATTTTTGCACACATATTCAAAAAAGCAAAATCCGTTGTCCGTTGCCTCAACTCCGTTATCGCACACAAGCCATAAATCTTTTCTGAAAATTTTATACACGAGTGCAATCGGCAAGGCAAATATAAACAGAAAAATATGCAGTATATCTCTCGGTTTTACATCTTTGAGTTTTTCAAAAAATCTTGACATACCGCCACCGTTAAGACATAAACTCTTCGTACAAAGGAAGCACCTCTTCGGTAGTGCCCTGCATCTTTACTTCGCCATCGTGCAGCCAAAGAATATTGTCACAGAGCTTTCTGAGTGTGTCGGAGCTGTGCGATACAATAACAACGGTTCTGTCTTTGTTCATAATAAGGCTACGCATTTTTTCGTAGCTCTTCTTCTTAAACTTTGCGTCACCAACGCTCAAGACCTCATCAATAAGCATAATCTCGGTTTCGAGAATCGCCGTAATTGAGAACGCAAGTTTAGAGTACATACCGCTTGAATATGTCTTTACAGGGCGGTCAATAAAGTCACCGAGTTCGGAAAATTCAATGATTTCGTCGAGTTTTTCTTCAATCTGCGGTCTTTCAAAGCCTAAAAGCATACCCGAAAGGAAAATATTTTCCCTGCCGCTTAATTTATTCTGAAAGCCAACGCCGATTGAAAGCAAGGAAATCGAATGACCGTGAAGGTCGATTTCGCCTTCGTCAGGCGAGAAAATACCTGCTATAGCTTTTAAAAGTGTAGATTTACCGCTGCCGTTTTTGCCGACAATACCCAAAATCTGACCCTTTTCAACCTCAAAAGAAACACCCTTTACAGCCTCAAAATACTCAATTTTCTTATTCTTTCTCGGTGCAAAAATAGACTTTAAAAGCGAAACCTTTTTAAAACATCTGTATTTAATTTTAACATTTCTGACTGAAATTGCTGATTCTCCCATAATTAAATCACCTTTACATAGCTGTTTTCGTGCTTATAAATCGTTCTGATGCCAATAACACTGATAACGATGCCAACAACAAACCACGCAAGCAATGCCACCCAGTGTGGATCCTGATTATAAATAAGCACTCGTCTTAAATCGCAGATAATAAGAGCTATCGGATTACATTTAATCAAAAGCTCACCCAAAATACCGTCAAGTTTATTTTCGATTGAATAGAAAATACCTGAAATGTAGAAACCAAGCTGCAAAACAATGGTAATTACATTGAGCAAGTCCTCAACAAATACGCCAAAGTGGAGCATAATTGTACTGCAGGCAAATGTGATTACCACCAAAAGGGCCATAATCGGCAATGCCCAGAACATTCTCCAGCTTAAAGGCACTTGGTAAATAATCATAAGAAGAACCGTAAGCGCATAGGATACAAGCATCTTAAAACCGTAAACACCGATTTTTTCAAGAATAAATATGTGCTTAGGTATATAAACTTTCGTGACAATCATCTTTTTGGACTGCACGACTTTTACGCAGCTTTTAACAACCTTGCTGAAGAACTGCCAACAGTTAAGACCGATAAATACGAATACCGGGAAATACGGCTCGCCGCTCTTAAATACAAGGATTGCGATAAACGAATACACAAGCATAAAGAAGAACGGATCAAGAATCCACCACAGCCAGCTCAAGAAAGAGCCCGCTACTTCGGACTTAAGTTCCGCCTTTGAAGAAAATACCGTGTAGTTAAAGAATTTTTTGATGTCCTTAAAAAATCTGCTCATCTTTAATAACTCACTTCCAAATCTGTAAAATTTTAATTCTGACACATAATTATCTATTTTGCATTATAACATTATACTGTCAATATTTCAAGTATTGTGTATTTTTCAGGTGACGAATTTTGCAGGCATTTTTGCGATTTTTCTGTTAAAGAATTTGCATATTATAAACATAATACTTACAATGTCTTAAAAAAAGAATTATTATACAAATTATACTTTACAATATTGTTACATTTAATTCGGCACAGAGTTTTTAACATAATTATAATATAATGTTAAAAACTTTGCCCGATTAAAAAATGACCGCAATCTTCATCGGATTTACGGTCATTTATTTTTTATTCAATTTGCATTAATTATTGATATTTTCTTCAAGTTCGTCAACGCTTGTTTCTGTAATTACGGTGTTTCCGTTGTCAAACTTAAAGCTCATATTAAAATAATAATCGCTGTCTTTTCTGATAGCCGCTATGTATTTAAATGTAGTTGTTTTATCACTGTCAATCATTAAATTCAAACTTTGAGAATCATAATCACTGATAAAATATTTATAATTATCGCTTACAACCGCAATCGCTGTGTCTTCAGACGCTGAAATTTCCTTTAAATATACTTTTTTGCCGCTGTTACTGAAATTATCGGCATTAACGGTAAATTCATATATCGCAAAGGTTTCCGTATCATAAGCAACGCTGTCGTCAAAATCGCTTTCATCTAATGTAGCGCCGCCCGTTTGCAGGTTACTGCCCTTAATATAGGTATCATAAATATATTTTGTGCTCGGCTTTGTTACATCAGTTACTTTTACAGTACCGAAATCGGTATCTGCCTCTTCAAATAAACTGCTGTAAATTTTATCGCAGTTCTTTGTAAAAACAACCTTGCCTTTACTATCGCCGCACTCATAATTATAGTTTATCTTCAAACTGCCGTCCTCTTTACGATTTGAATCACAGCGATATATGGTAAATGTGTCGCTTGTATGCGGTTTTATTGTGAGTTTATCGGGATTTCCGTCAACGCTGATATTTGTAAACGAATAGTTCGTACTGCTGTCCTTGACGGTAACATTAAAATCATCAAAAGATATTGTGAAATCATCGTCGGTGGTATTTTCAACATAAAAATCAAACTTATACTCTTTCGGAGCATCATATGAAGATGTCATTGACTCTAACGAAAAAGAACCTGTTTGAATATCGGTCATTGTTATGCCGCCAAACAATGTTTCGGCTTTCTCTCCTACTTTGTATTGAGTAGAGTCAATTTTATCAACATCTGTGGGTTCCGACAGTTGTAAATCGAGACTGTTTACTATGGCAGACACTATTACAATTACCACACCTGCCAAAATTACTCCGCCGAGTATGCAGGCGGCAACAATTTTACCTGTTCTGCCGCTGTTATTTTTAGGTACAGGCGATTGTGTGGGAATAGGCGCAACTCCGTTCTGCCCCTGTACGGGAACATTTACAAAACCGTTTGGTCTTTGCTGTGGAAAATAAGAAAAATTTGTCTGCTGTTGAGGCTGTGTACCCGAAAAATTACTTTGCTGCGGTTGAGCCTGAACATTTTGATAATTATTCTGCTGTGCAGTGTTGGCATAATTTGTATTATTTTGGTTTTGTTCTGCCGATGCAGAATTGTTTAAGGGCTGTTTGTTCTCAATATTTATATATGGGTTCTGTTTATTTTCGGTTTGTGGTGATTGTGATTTAAGCGAAGCTCCGCACATTGTGCAAAAGTTGCCCTCGCAATCAAATCCGCAGTTTGGACATTTCATAATAAAGTTCTCCTATATTTATGTTTATACACTGCTACAACTGTCTCTTCCACACATCTGACGCTGCCGACGATCGCATAAGTGTA